>Ga0228536_1000200_pt1 | contig 147674 bp, 122 predicted proteins | sample SJ1Smetagenome_FD_168611 | JGI IMG/M metagenome (GOLD analysis project Ga0228536, IMG submission 168611) | Enriched culture of PCE-dechlorinating microbial communities from Ithaca, New York, USA - SJ1.S | ecosystem: Engineered > Modeled > Simulated communities (microbial... > Unclassified... | reverse complement strand
GAGCCGACCGGTGTGATTGGAGCTTGTTTCGGCTCGGTTTGGCGCTCCTTGATCATTTGTTGAATGAAGTTTTGCCCATCCCCGTCTCCTTTAACCTTTTGGAGAAAAATTGTGTCCGGTAATCAATCAAAATAATACAAGATTTGTGTTGTTTATTCAAGCGGTACTTTTAACCTGTTGTTAATATTATAAATCTGATTTTAATTCTTCTATTTGCGAGTCGAGACACATATTGATAAGACACTAAAATGGCAAAAAGGTTACGGTACCAAAAAAAGGATTGTAAATCAGGTAAATCCAATCCTCAGGGTTTATCCATCCAGAAAATATCAACATTCTTATTCTTTTATTATTATTTTAATCGTATTCGTAGTAGAGGGTGTGGATAATGTGGAAACGAAAAAAGACCGCGTTTTAATACCCATATATGGCTGAAAACACCAAAAAACTGCTATCCTTTCCCATATATGGAATATTTTAAGGAGGGGTTATCCTTTTGATGTTGTGGATAAGTCAAGGATAAAAAGGGGAACATTTTCTTGTTTCAAAAAAGAAATGAATAGGTGGAAAGAATTGGGCTAATTTGGCTCAAAACGACCTTGTTTTTCCACAACTTTAAATAGTTATCCACAGTTTTTGGCAAGTTATCCACAGGTTGTGGGGGATTAAATCGAGGTAACGACACCGTTACGGCGGGCGTAAAGATCGAGCAATTCTTCAATATGATCCAGGAAAGCGTCCAGATCTTCCACCCGTTCGGGCAGGTGTTCAGGGTCAAGCTGCAGAACTGAGCAGGCTTCATCCCACACTTTTTTTCCGCGGTATTCGGGATTTAGGCAGGTCAGGGTCAATGTCCAGGTGCGCAATAGAATCCACATGGCTGAAACAGGTTCGTCATCCACCAGGGCGTTCATGGCTTTCACGTAATAGGGCAGGCGCAGAGCTGCCAGGCGCGGCGGGCAGGTTTTGAGGCGCGCCAGTGTGGCGTGTGCTTCTGTGAAACTCTGTCCCCAACTTTCCCATTCATCCAGGGTGATGGACTGGTTCATCAACAGTTCGCTCAACTGGGGAACCAGTTCAGGGCGTCCCAGCGCCTCAACGCGTTTGGGAAAGTCGAGGAACAGGCGCCGCTCGGATAGCGGGACGCCATTCAGGCAGGCAATGGCGTTGGCGGCTTTTTCCAGGGCGCGCAGATAGGACATCAATTCAGGCGCACCTTCCAGGTTGGCGGTGTGCAAATCCATCCAGTGGGCGCGCGCCTGTTCGGCCAGGCTCTGCGCGCGGCGGTGCACATATTCAGCGTGGTTGAACTGGGCGCATACACTGGCCTGGGTATATTCAAACCAGTGGCGCTTATCGTGCAGCACCAGCGGCCCCTGGCATAAAAAGCTGCCCAGCCACGGATCGTTGCGCAGGGCGCGCGGCTGCTGAAAATCGCTGACTGAATAATGGGCAATATCCAGGCTGATATCTTCTGTGACCGCTTCCACCTCGCGCGCGATGCTTTGAGGCCGGTCGTGGATGAAAACCAGGTCGATGTCGGCTGTACCGCCCAGCATAGCTTCTCCCCGCAATAGAGAGCCGGTGAGATAGATGCAAAACAGCGTAGGGTCAGAGCGGACTTTTTTCTCCACCGCCTGGCGGGCCAGTTTTAGCATGATATCGCGGGTAATGCGCATGAGGCAGTCTTCCAGAAGATAAATTTTTTAGTGCAATTCTTTATTCAACGCCCAGGGGGATGGGCAACTCGGGTTGGAACGGCGGCATTTGCAGCGTCTGGCGGATGCGGTTTTCCACCCACTGCAGGTGTTCTGACCGACGAACATAGTCCAACTCATTGGTATCGATGGCCAGCACAGGAAAGGGCAGGCTTTCGTTCTTCAGGAAGAAATCATCATAGGCCCGGTTGAGCTGGTCAATATAGTCGCGTTCCATCTGGCGCTCATAAGAGCGGTCGCGCAGGGCAATGCGCTGCATCAGCACGTCAGTTTCAGCCCGCAGGTAAACCACCAGGCTGGGCTGGGTGATTTTTTCGCTGAGCGCCTCTTGCACGCGGTAGTACATTTCCAATTCATCGCCTTGCAGGTTGATGCGCGCAAACAGGGCGTCTTTTTCAAAGGTGTAGTCGCTGATCAGGTGGCGGCCTTCGGCCAGGGTTTGCGGAACGCTTTTGTTTTGCTGGCGATAGCGGCTGAGCAGGAAGAAAATTTGGGTTTGAAAAGCATAGCGGGCGCGGTCGCCGTAAAAATCGCTCAGAAAGGGGTTCTCTTCAAACACTTCCAACTGCACCACGGCGTCAAACGCCGGCTGCAGAAGCCGCGCCAGGGTGGTTTTTCCAACGCCGATCACACCTTCAATGGCCAAATACATGCGCGTTTCCTCGATGTCCCCGATGGGGTAGGTTTGATTGCTTAAAAATATACCACAAATAAGCATGGAAAATTCTGATCGGATTCTGTGTTATTTCGAGCGGTTTGGACAGCCATTGCTGGCGGGCATTGCACGAGCGATAAATCTTGTTTGACCGTCGATCAGGATTTTTTCTTTACGGCTTGAACTGCATATACGGGAAGAAGTTTCCCTGTGGATAGGTGCTGCCGCTGACGCTGGAACTGGGGCTGGACGCACCGTAACCATTAATGGCTGTAATGCGATACCACAGGGTGGCCGGCGGCTGCCCGTCTGCATCGACAGCGTTGGCATCAATGAAGACCACTTCATCTTCCTGTGTGTAACCGACCACTGACCAGCCGCTGACGCCGTTCAACGAACGCTCAACGCGGTAGGAATCTTCGTCATCCAGGATATCATTCCAACTCACTTGCAGCATGTAAGCCGAAACCGGGGTCACCGTTACACCGCCTGGCGTTGACGGCACGCCGCAGGCATTGGTGGAAATGTGCTGCGTGTTGCTGACCGCCTCACCGCCGGTATTCACCGCGCGCACGCGGTAGTAGTAACTGGTACCGCAAGGCAGTAAGGTGTAATCAAACTGGGTGGTGTTGGCGTCCAGCGTAATTCCTTCAAACTGGGTCCAGTTGGTTCCGTTGGATGAGCGCTCCACGATGTAGTTGGCTTCACGGGCGGTGTCTGCCCAGGTTAAGCGGACGCGGCTTTGCGACAGCGCGCTGGCATTGAGCGTGAACGGGTTGGGAGTGGGCGGACAAATCACTGTTTCGGCTGTTACGGTGTTGCTGGGGGTTGATTCGCCGTAGGCATTGTAGGCGGTGACCCGGAAGCGGTAGGTTGTGCCGCAGGATAAAGAATTTATAGATTTCTCTTCCATATCTGGGTCAGCATAATATTCATTCATATCATCGAGCGAATAAATTACAAAGCCATTTTCGTCGCTGCTGTTGTCCGTCCAGTTGAGGCGGATGGAAGATGTGGACAGGGTGGTGGCGGTCAGGTTGGAAGGCGGGTTGGGGGCGCAATAGGTGCTGGCATAGGCAATATTGCTGTAAGTGGAATAGCCGTTGCCTCCCTTTGCCCGCACGCGATATTGAAAATTGTTGCCGCAGGGCAGGTTCACATTTTGATAACTGGTTGTATTGGCAGGTAATATAATTTGTTGCCAGGTTCCACCGCTGGCAGGCGCTCTTTCCAGGTAAAAGGCGGTTTCGTCATCGCTGTTGTCTGTCCAGGTCAGGTTGATCTGATATTGTGACGCAGTCACTGCTGCCAGGTCGCTGGGAGCGGTGTGTGTTCCATCTCTGAATTTCGCCACTACCGGTGCCGTGTTGTTGAGAGTCCTGGCGTTATTACGCCCGCTGGTACCGGTCGCCAGCCCGTTGTAAGAAACATTGGGATTGGAGAAATACTGGATGCGCGTGCAGCCAGAAGGGCAATCATAAGCCATGACGGTGCGGAAGGAGTAGTCGGATGCCCAGTGTCCGTACGAATAGGAATAAGCTCCCTGGCTTCCGGCATCCTCTGGATTATGCTGCGCTCCCATGTTGTGCCCGGTTTCGTGCGCCAGCGTAAAAAGGCTGCCCGACTGGCAGTTTGATGAGACATTCACCACGCTGAATCCATAGGGGGCGAAAGCATTATTAACAAAATTTGAATCCATCAACCACCCGACGCCGCAGGTTAAACCGGTTTTTTGCACCAACAGCACTACAAGGTCAGCGTTATACGAGTTTCGTAAAGTGTGAACGGTATCCAGGTTTCCGTCAGATGTTGGCGTGAGGTGATTTTGCAGGATGTAAGAGAGATCATAACTGGTTTCGGCATAACTGACTTGGGCAGCATGTACCAGGTGCATGCGCTGGTTAATCTGGCTGTTGGCATAAGCAGAGTTGGCGTCAGAAATGGCCTGGTTGATATAGGCGTTGGTGGCGCTTGTCCCGCCCAGTTGAATCATTGCCAGGGGGGTGTAAACCACCATCACATCAATCTGGCTGCCATCGTCATCAGCGGTGGCCTGGGGTAGCACCATGCCTTCAGGGGGAGCCGGTGGAATCATTTCCGTTTTATTCTCCGGCAGCGCCAGCATATAATCCGATTCATATACGGCATGGAAGTTATTGACGAAGCGCACCTGGTAGAGCAGTTGCGGCAGAGCCATGTTCGCCCTCAGGGTCTGGTTGACCACCGATAGCGTCACCGCGCTGCCGTCCACGCCTTCCACGGCGCCGCTCAGCACAAAGCCGGTGTCAAAACGCTCCAGGCGGGTCAACAGGGCGGTCAGCGTCACATCGTCAAACAAATTGAGCGACAGGCGGGTTTCCATTACGCCGCCTTCCAGCAGCAGGGCGGCGTTTTCCAGGGCGGTGAAGTTCACCTGCACGTAACGCGCGCGCACAGCGGACGGTTCCAGCGGCAGGATGGCGGTGGGGGTGATTAGCGGGTCTTCAAATAAGTTCGGGTCGCTTTGCTGGTCAGGAGTCGAGGCGAGCACAGGCGCCTGTGCCGCGCTTGCCGCCCCCAGGCAGAACAGGAAAAGAAAGGCAATTTGAACGGAGCGGCGCCAAAGGTTAAACATGGTGTTCCCTGAACCAGTCAGAAGCCCACGTGATCTGACGGGGAACCCCGCCTCAGATCGCGCTTAGACGATAACATACTTCCACTGGCAGCAACGATAAAAACAGCAAACCCTCAGGATATTCACAGCAATAACCAGCGGGCGTTTGGGTTGTTGAAAGAACCAGCCGAATGAACGCACAATCCCTGTATAGATATGACGGATTGACGCGCGAAAGATTACGAACGTTGCAAAATTGTATGCAATAGTTATGCCTGATCAGGCGGGAGACAGCCACACTGACTGGTAGGCGTCCATCTGCAGGTCAAGCGATTCGCCCAGTTCCAGCGGCTGGCGGGTCAACAGGTCGACCCAGTTGCCATCGGGCAGCGAGAGGGCTGACAGCGAAAGCTGCACGCTTTGCGGCTGCGCCGAGAGGTTGTGCAGGCACAAAGCCAGGTCGTCGTCTTCCAGCGAGAAGCGCAGCAGCCCCAGCACGGCAGGCGAACCGCAATCCAGGGTCATTTGCGGCGCCCCCGGACTGAAAGCGTTGCACGCCGCGCGCACCTGCTGCAGGTGGGTCAGGGCGCTGAATTGCTGTTGCGCCGGGCTGCTGGGTTGATCCAACGCGGCAGCTACATTCACCGGGTTCAAACCGTGCGGCGCATCAAAACGCGAACGCCCGTTGTGCGAGACAATCCGTTCCGGATCGGCGGTTTCCAGCAGGCTGGCGGCGTCCACTTCGGGCAGCCCCACCAGGGTGAACAGCACATTCCAGGCGGCCAGCAAGCGCCTGGGCGCAAGGTTGGAATCGAGGGCTGCCAGGGCGCTGTGCAGGTTGAAGGGCAGCCGTTCACCCGTTACCGCCGATGATGAAACGTCAAACAAACCGGCTTTACGCAGGTGCTTTTGCAGGGCGCCAGTTTTGGCGCGGCTCAACAGGCTGCGCACGGGCAGCAAATCAATGCCGCGCGGGCAGGCCAGGCTGTTCAGATAGGTGACATCGGGTGAGGGCAGGGTCAGTTCAGCGCACCACTTGCGCAGCGGGCGGGCGTCGCCCTCTGTCAGGGCATACAGCAGCAGGGCGGGCAGGGCGCTGCTCACCAGCAGGTGGGCGGCGTTCAACCCGTTGCCAAAAAACCTGAAATCTTCAGATTGTGAAAAACCGCTTTCTACCACCAGGCGCACATGCGGAGCGGCCTCGTTCAGCACCCCGCGCAGAAAATTCACCATCAGGTAGGACTTGGTCTGGTGAATGCAGGTGGTGCCCGATTGCTTCCACAGGTAGGGCGCATGGTGAATGAGCAGGTAGCGCGCGCCGCGTTCCACCCAGTGCATCATCTGGTCCAGCATTTCCAATAACACGCGCGGTTCACGGTAGTTCAGATCGGGCAGGTCGGGGCGGAAGGTGGTCCACACCATCTGTTCACCCTGTGATGTGTTGAAGGGGGTGAGCAGCGCCGAATCGACCGGGCGGAAAACCGGCGTGAGGTCGGCCTCGGGCGGCAGGGTCAGGTAGAAATTGGCATACGCTTGGTCGTGGTTGAGAAAGGCCTGGAACCAGGGATGCCCGGCGGGGGTGTGGTTTAGTTCTGCGTCCAGCAGCATTTCGAAATCTGTAGAAAGATCGTGCACATCTTGCCAGCTTCCCAGGGCGGGGTCGGGCTGGCGGCCGTCCAGCACATTGAAGGGATCGCTGCCTTCGTGCGGGAAGAAAGGCAGCAGGTGCAGCCCGCTGAATAAGGGCTGCCAGCGCCGGCGGGCAAATTGAGCCAGGCTGTGCAGCGGCGCTTCGCCGGAGACGTTGAACAGGTTTGCCGGAACCGCCAGCAGGGCGTCGCTGGCCTGCAACTCGCGCATGGGGTTGGGGTTGGTTTGCCACACTTTCAGGCGTTCATCCAGCCAGGCGGCAGCCTGGCTGCCGCGGGTTTCGCCATACATCAGGCGCAGGTGAAAGCGGGGGTCAAAACAATGGCAGGTAGTCATGCGGCCTCCGTTTCGTTTTCAGCAATACAAATGGCGCCCGGCTGCCAGTGAATGACCTCTACGGCAGCATTGGGCATAATCAGGTTAAACGAATCTTTCAGGGGCAAATTGCGCGCCAGGCTGATCAGCCCGGCCAGCGCCATGCCGTGCGAAACCACCAGCACTTTTTGGCCGGGGTGGGCGCGGGCAATGTCATTGGCTGCCTGCACCACGCGCTGCGCCACCTGGAGCATGGTTTCACCGCCGGGGGGGCTGTTGTGCACGGGATCAAGGCGGCGCTTTTCACGCATGCCAGGGTATAGTTGGTCAATTTCATCCAATAACAGGGTTTCCCATTCGCCTTGGCAGCCTTCGCGCAGGCGCTCATCAATGAAAATGGGCAAGTCTACCACCTGGCTGATTTCATGGGCGGTCTGGCGGGTGCGAATCATCGGGCTGCAGTAGATGGCGGCAAATTTTTCTACATGCAATTGGGCGGCGGCTGCGCGCGCCTGGGCAATACCCTCGGCATTCAAGGGTATATCGGTGCTACCCTGGTATCGTTTTTCAATATTCCAATCGGTGACGCCGTGGCGAATCAGCCACAGCTCGGTTTTGTTATGGTTTGTTTCGGTCAAGATGTACCTCTAATACAATTTAACCGCTAAGGCGCGAAAAATGCAAAGAAATTTTTTAAAAACGGCGTTCTCTGCGGCTTTGCAAAGCACCTCTATGGGCGTGTGAGAAATTCCAGCGCCTTTACGTTGTAATACTTAAGGGATGATACCACAATCTAGGGGCACTGAATTAATCCCTGCGCCCACAGGCAGCCGCCGCAGGTGGGGTCAAGATTGCCATAACAGTCTTCGTAGTTATCATCTGCCAACTCGCAACTGTTGCAAAATGTGCAGGGTGAGAAATCAAAGCGCATCAGGCGCTCGCGCAGTTCCACATAAACCGGGTCATTCCAGATTTCCAACAGGCTGCGCTCCAGCACCGAGCCAAAGCTGAATGTTTTTGAGCGGCGCACACGGTCATCCAGATAATGATCATGGCTGTGCAGCAGCGGCAGGCAAGGGCTGACCTGCCCGTCCCAGCGCACGCTCAGACTGCCTTTTTCAATGAACGGGCAGCGGTCCACCAGGTGGTCAAATTCCTGCCCGGCAAACCGCACGCAGAACTTGCCGCCAATTACCGTCCCCAGCACCGGCAGGGTGTCTTCGGTTATATCCATGCGCGGGAAATTGATTAGCGGTGAAAAGCCTTCCTGGTTGTAGGCGCCGTCGTACATGGATTTTTCGTACAGGATTTCCTGCCGCATTTCAGGAGTGTAGGCCAGCACGTTGCTGATCGAAAAATCTTGCGCGCCAAAACGCATGCCCATCTCGATCACGGCGGGCAGGTCATGAATGTTGCGCTGCATGGCCACAAATGCCACGCCAATGTGGGGTTTTTGGAATTGATTAAATTCTTTGTAATCGCGCAGCGCCATCATGTTTTTGATCACTTTGGGCAGCGTTGCCCCCAGGCGCACATCGGCGTAGCTTTCCGGCGTGGCGCCGTCAAGCGAAACCCACAGTTTATCCAGCCCCACAAAGCACAGGCGTTCGATCATGGCGTTGTTTAATAACGTGCCGTTGGTGATTAATTCTACGCTGGCGCCGATGTCTTTCATGCGGCGAATCCAATTGATGATTCTGGGATGGGCAAGCGGCTCGCCAAAGCCTCCAAAGAACACCAGCAGCTTTTGAGGCAGCGCCTGCACACCTTCTTCAATACGCTGGAAAGTGATTTCATCCATCGAACCCATGGGCTCATCCCACACATTGCGAATGCAGGTGCGGCAATTGAGGTTGCATGCGCTGGTCACTTCAATGTATATGCGCGCCAGGTGCGACACCGGCCTGCGCAGGCAAATTTCGTTGTCGCCTTCGCTGATCCACAACTGGTCGCCGGGTTGAATGCCCAGCTTTTGCGCCATTTCGACCGGCAAAATGATATGCCCCTGTTCATCTACATTTGCTGGATAATAATAATGCGGCATAACGATAATCCTCAGACAGCCATCGCAGTCTTTATATTCAAAAGATTGAATATATTATACCGCGTAAGGGACGATTGGTGAATTATGGTATAACTGGTACGCGGGTGCAACGTCATAATTGTATTGCCTTTGTCATATCGAACCCCGATTCATTCAAATTGACAAAATGAGAGCAATACAAAGGGGTGAGAAATCTTGGATTTCTCCTCCCTATGGTCGTCGAAATGACAAATAATCCTTTGATACAAATTAATTTTTTACGTCTCACTGATTAAACAATGAAACCATCCATTCTTCCCATTGGAAAACTGCCTGCCGACCTGCTGGCGCAAATGCTGGCGCGCGCGCCGATCCATGACCCGCGTGTACTGGAAGGACCCGGCATCGGCATGGACTGCGCTGTGATCGACAACGGCGAAACCTGCCTGGTGTTCAAAACCGACCCGATCACCTTTGTCAGCGACGCCATTGGCTGGTATGTGGTGCAGATCAACGCCAACGACATTGCCACCGCCGGCGCCGAGCCGCGCTGGTTTTTGTGCACCAGCCTGCTGCCTGAAGGAAAAACCACCCCCGAACTGGTTCAGCACATCAGCGACCAGATTTACCAGGCCTGCCGCGAGAAAAACATCGCTTTTGTGGGCGGGCACACCGAAATCACCCATGGCATCGACCGGCCGATTTTGGTGGGCACGCTGGTGGGTGAGGTGGCACGCCAGCGCCTGGTCACCCCGCGCGGAGCCACGCCCGGCGATGCCGTGCTGCTCACCAAGGGCATTCCCATTGAAGCCACCGCCATCCTGGCGCGTGAATTTCCGCAACGCCTGCGCGGGATATTATCGGAAGAAGAAATTTCCGAAGCGGCTGATTACCTGTATAAACCCGGCATTAGCGTGGTGCGCGACGCGCGCCTGGCGCAGCAAACCGGGCAGGTGACCGCCATGCACGACCCCACCGAGGGCGGGCTGGCTGCCTCGCTGTGGGAGGTGGCTGAAGCCAGTGGGCGGCGCCTGGTGATCGATCCATCTGCCATTCCCATCCCGTCTCTTTCGGCGCGCATTTGCCGGGCGTTCGACCTCAACCCGCTGGCCACCATTGCCTCGGGCGCGCTGTTGATGACCGTGGAGGCCAGGGATGCTGCTGCCATTTGCCGCGCCCTGCAAAGCGATGGCATTGACTGCCGTCAGATTGGGCGCGTGGAAGACGGCGAGTTCGGCGCCTGGACGGAAGCGAACGGCATACAAACGCCCCTGCTGCGACCGCAAAGAGATGACATCGGCAAGGTGTATGAATGACCTGCCCCTTCCCCGGCTGCCCGGCCTGAACGGCAGCCGCCCCGCCTGGCTGGTTCCCGGCAGGCTGCTGGCGGGCTGTTCGCCCGCCCTGGGCGCGCCAGACGACACCCCGCAGCGAGTGCGCACCCTGCTGCAAGCCGGCATCGATGCCTTTTTCAACCTGACCCTCCCCAACGAACACACTGATTATCTGTCTGCACTCAATGCTGAAGCGCAGCGCCTGGGCATACATGCCGCTGTGCAGCGTTTTCCATTGACTGCCGATGACCTGGACGTCATTCACACCCTGCAAGGGCTTCTGGACGCCCTGGATGAAGCCCTGGACCAGCAGCGCAGGGTGTATTTGCACTGCTGGTCGGGCTTCGGACGCACCGGGGTGGCCGGCGGTTGCTACCTGGTGCGGCACGGCAGCACCCCTAAACAAGCGTTGGCCTGGGTCAATGAGCTGCGTTGCGGGTTGCAGGCGCCGCCAATTGAGGACCCCGCCCCTTATTTCCTGGTACTTCAATGGCAGGCAGGACAATAGAAAGGCAAACACTATGGATCAATCGCTCATGGCCAATGGTTACTTCCGCAACCTGTACTGGGTGCAGCCCGGTGTGCTGATGGCGGGGCAGTATCCCGGTTCGCCGTACAACGAGGATGAAACCCGCCGCAAATTGAACCTGCTGCTGGACCTGGGTGTGCGCCATTTCATTGACCTGACCGCGCCCGGCGCTGCCGTGCCTTACGACCCGGTGCTGCGCGAGCTGAGCGGCTGGCTGAACCTGGAAACCGATTATCAACGCTGCACCATCGCCGACTATTCGGTGCCGCCGGTTGAGACAATGATCAAAATTCTGGATGCAGTCGATGCCGCCGTGCAGCGTGGCGGAGCGGCCTATGTGCACTGCTGGGGCGGGGTGGGGCGCACCGGCATGGTGGTGGGCTGTCACCTGGCGCGGCACGGGCTGAGCGGCAAACAAGCCCTGAAGCGCATTGCCCAACTACGCACCGGCCTGGCAAATAATTCTCCGGAGACAGACGCCCAGTGCGCCCTGGTGCTGGGCTGGCAGCCCGGTCAGTGAAAACAAAATCAGTCAAAATATGTTATGCTATTCAGTAAATTACCACAGATGAACACGGATGGACACGGATGGACACGGATACGAAATTTTCCCCAAGATTCCACCCGAAAAAATCAAAATTTGTCGCTGCGAGGAGGGCGTGAGCCCGACGTGGCAGCCTTGTTGTTGAATCTAAAGATTGCCACACCCCGAAGAAACATCGGGGCTCGCAATGACAAATCGGTAGAGAGGTTGAATAAATCATCAGTATTGATCGATGTCCATCTGTGGTTTCTTCCTAAACCAGTGAGGCTTCCATGTCATTTACCCCCAGCCCCACCAACCTGCTGCAAAAAATCTACCTGACCCTGGCGCAATTCCCGGTGCTGGGCGCGCGTATGCGCGAACGCATGCGCCTGATGCTGTTTGACCACGGCGTGTTGCAGCCGCAGGAGTTCCAGTCAGAGGTGCAGCGCATGGCGTTGCGCTCGCAGCAGCGCGAGGGGGTGAAAAACCCGCTGGCTGAAGAAGGCGCTGATATGTGGGAGCTGCGTCTCAACCACACCCGTGATTATCTGACCGACCTGATTGCCAGCCAGCACCTGACCCTGCAGGAATTTGAGCAAATTGTTAATGACGTGCTGCGCGAACAGGGCGTGAAGCCGCGCGAACTGCTGCTTTCCACCAACCCCGAATTGGCGCCCGTTGACATGGTGTTTGAGCAGGCCATGGCCATTGAAAAACTGCCCGCCGACGAGCGCGCCAAATATGCCGCCCGCCTGCACGAGTGCAAGGTGGTGCTCATCCGCTCCATCATCTCCGACCAGTTGCGCTACATCAACATTGCCAAAGAGCGTTTCTCCATTGCCGACCTGGTAGACATTCGCTGGCGCAAGATCGGCACCGGGCGCATTGGCGGCAAGGCGGCCGGGCTGCTGCTGGCCAACAGCGTGCTATGCCAGACGGCCGAAAAAGAGCTTTGCTCCAGCCTTCACATCCCCGATTCCTTCTTTATTGGCTCAGATGTGTTCTACAACTACATGGCCATTAACAACCTGATCCACTGGAATGACCAGAAATATAAAAAAGAAGAGGAAATGCGCGCCGATTATCCCAAAATCGTCGAAGATTTTGAGGCGGGCAGCTTCCCTCCCGACATCCAGGAAAAACTGCGCGCCCTGCTGGCCAACGTGCAATCCAAACCGTTGATTGTGCGCTCTTCCAGCCACCTCGAAGACAACTTCGGCACCGCCTTTGCCGGCAAGTACGAAAGCATCTTTTTGCCCAACCAGGGCACACCCGACGAGAACTTCAAAGCCATCAGCCGCGCCATTGCGCGCATCTACGCCTCCACCCTGTCGCCCAACGCCCTGCTCTACCGCCGCAGCAAAGATCTGCAAGACTACGACGAGCGCATGGCGGTGCTGATTCAGACCGTGGAAGGCAAGCAGTACGACCACTATTTCTTCCCCGACGCCGCCGGGGTGGCTTTCAGTCGCAACCTCTACCGCTGGGCGCCGCAGATCAACCGCGAAGACGGCTTTGTGCGCCTGGTGTGGGGGTTGGGCACGCGCGCCGTCGACCGCGTGGGCAACGACTACCCGCGCCTGATCGCGCTCAGCCACCCGCTGCTGCACCCCAACACCGACCCCGAAGCCATCAGCCGCTATTCGCAGCATTTCATCGACCTGATTGACCTGAAAGACAACCAGTTCAAAACCGTTCCGGTCAGCCTGATTCTCAGCGCCAGCTACCCGGCGCTGCGCTACGTGGTGCAATCGGAGGATGATGGTTTCTTAACCACCCTGCGCACCAACCTGATCTCGGACCCCAAACGCCTGGTGCTGACCTTTAACGAGATGCTGCAGCGCACCGCTTTTGCCGTGCAAATGCGCAGCGTGCTGCGACTGCTGGAGACCGCCTACCGCTCGCCGGTGGATGTGGAATTTACCGTGCACCTGGAGGGGGTGGAGTTCGGCCAGCCCAGGGCGGCCATCAGCATTTTGCAGTGCCGCCCGCTGGTGCACATGCTGCCGCAAGAGGTGGCCCCGCTGCCTTCAAAGCTGAACGAAGACGATGTGATCTTTTCGACGCATTTCATGGTGCCGCAGGGCGCCATTCACAACATCGAGTATGTGGTGTTCGTGCCGCCGCAGGAGTATTACGCCCTGCCCACCATGAACGACCGGCAGAAGCTGGCGCGCACCATTGGAAAGATCAACGAAGCCCTCAAAGACAAAGCCACCTTCATCTGTGTGGGTCCGGGGCGCTGGGGTAGTTCCAACTCCGACCTGGGGGTGCCCATCGGCTACGGTGACATCTACAATTCGCGCGCTCTGATCGAGCTTTCGGGCATGGGGGCGGGGCCGGCGCCCGAGCCGTCACTGGGCACGCACTTCTTTCAAGACCTGCTGGAAGCGAATATCTACCCGCTGGCGGTGCTGCTGGACGACCACGAGGCGGCTTTCAATCAGCACTTCTTCTATGAAGCGCCAAACTGCGCCGATGAATTCATTCAGGTTGACGAGGGGCTGCGCAAAGCCCTACGCCTGATCCGCGTGGCAGATTACCGTCCCGGCAGCCGCCTGGAGATGGTGATGAATGACGAGCAGCGCCTGGCGGTGGCGTTTTTGGCTGCTACCCCCTCCTGAGATTCTAGAAATTGGAATGGAGCGAAAGTTTTTGCTTTTCTCAACGCTTCTTGTGACGCTTGTGGCGCTTGCCGCCGCCGCTCGATTCAGCAGGCTGCTGTTGAACCGGGCGCGGCTGCACGGTCTGAACTGGCGCCCCGCTGCTTGCTTCGGCGGCAACCTCAATCGGCTGCGCTTCGGCAGCATCTGCGGAGGCAGCCTGGCTGGCTGCGGCATTCACACGCTGGGCGGTGTTATAGGTGAACAGGCGGCTGACCACGCCCATGCGAATCTCGGCCAGCAGAGTCTGGAACATTTCAGTTGCACGTCCCTTATACTCCACTAGCGGGTCTTTCTGGGCATAAGCTTCCATGCGGATGGAAATGCGCAGGGCTTCGACGTTGGTCAGGTAATCAACCCACTGATCGGAAATGACGCGCAGCAGCAGGTGGCGGCAGGCTTCATTTTGCAAATGCCAGCCCAGCACATCGCACACCGCGGCGCGCTCATCCTCGCCCAGTTCGGGCAGCGGGGCGGCGGCGATGGCGGCAAATTTGTATTCACCCAGCACTTCGCCCAGGCGTTTCTTCACCGGGGCTTCCAACTGCTGCAGGGTGGCCTGCTGCGTCACCAGGTGGTTCCAGGCATTCAACCCGCGCGCCTGCTGCAAAGCCTGCAAGCCGCCCTCGATGTGCTCGAGGATGCGGGTGGTGATCTGTGACGGGTCGGCATAGGCCAGCGAGCGTGCCGCCAGGTAAACGAAACTGAAGCGCGTGTAGCGCTGCGAAGCGCGCTTGTGCGTGCGGGCATCGAACACTGTGCGGTTGCCCTGCGACATCAGGTTAAGCAGGGGAATCAACTGACGCGGGTCAATCGAGTCGGTGTCCAATTTTGCCAGGGCCGGCTCCAGATCGCGGGCAAGCTGCCCGTCTGCGCCCAGCAGGCGCGTTGTGCGCGCGTCATAGGCAGTTTGCAGCGCATCAAGAATGTGGCCTGAAGCCTCATCCCATGACAGGTTTTGCAACTGCGCCGGGGTCACGCCCAGGCTTTCTTCCAGGCGGCGTTCCAGGGCGCCAATCAGGCGCACCAGGTTCATGCCGATCACGGCCGCTTCAACCTGGCGGCGAATTTCATCACCCACATCCGGGTCGCCTTCGCTCAACTGGCGCAACTGTTCATTGTTCAGGCGCACCGGCAGGTGCACCAGGTTAGTCAGTTCAGTCAGTAAATCTTGCGGTTTGCGCGGGGCGGCGCCTTCTTCATCACCTTCACGCAAGCCTTCCAGGAAGGTATCCACCGCATCGAGGCGTTCTTGCTGCTGGCGGTGAATGTTTTGCTCCATCTTGTCCACCAGGTCGGTGGCGCTGCGCAGCAGGTGTTCGCGCTCGGCTTCCAGGGCGCTGGCTGCCAGTTCCAACAGGGCAGCGCGCAACTTTTCGATGGTCAGGCCGCCGACCGGCAGGCGCTTCTCAAACTCGTCAAACAGTAATTGCAGGGTGAAGGCCGGGTAATAGATGTGTTGATATTCAATGGAAGGCTGAATGTCGTTGAGGAAGGAGAGCAGCTTCCAGGGACCTTCCTCGTCACGCAGAGCTTCAGGAATGCGGCGCTCCAGCTCGATGTGCAGCATGTCGAGCACATCTTCGGTCAGGTCTTCTTTGACAAAAACCATGTCGCGCTGGCTGTAGATGCGGGCGCGCTGGCTGTTGAGCACGTCGTCATACTCCAACAGGTGCTTGCGCACATCAAAGTTCGAGCCTTCCACGCGCTCTTGCGCCTGCTCAACCATGCGCCCCAGGATGTTCATTTCAATAGGCTGGTTCTCTTCAAACTTCATGCCCTTCCACAGCGATTCCACTCGGTCGCCGCCGAACAGGCGCATCAATTCATCTTCCAGCGAAAGGTAGAAACGCGACGAGCCGGGGTCGCCCTGGCGGGCGGCGCGGCCGCGCAGCTGGTTGTCAATGCGGCGGGCTTCGTGGCGTTCCGAGCCAATCACATGCAGGCCGCCCAACTGGCGCACGCGGTGCATGTTTTGAATGTATTCTTTAAAAGTGTTGACCGCCTCTTCATAAATGCCGTATTGATCGGGCGTCATTTCTTGCAGCAGGCGGTAGCGCTCTTCGTTGTTCAGGTTGTACGGATCATCGGACACCTTTCCCAGCACGCGGTTCACATCGCGCAGGGTGTCTTCGGGCAGCTCGCCGCCCAGCTTGATGTCGACGCCGCGGCCGGCCATGTTGGTGGCAATGGTCACCGCGCCAAAGGCGCCGGCGCGGGCAATGATGCCGGCTTCTTCATCATGCTTGCGGGCGTTCAACACGGCGTGCGGCACACCGGCCTGCAGCACGGTCAGCAGGCGCGGTTCATCAGCATCGCTGAAACCGAAAATGGCTTTCAGACGTTCGACATTTTGCGGGTCTTCGGGGTTGACTGACATATCAAAGGTGCGCGCCAGCGGGCGTAAATCGTTGGCTTTCAACTCCAACAGCGAAGAATTGAGCAATTCCAGTTCAGGAACGGAACGTTCAATGATGTCCACTTTGTTCTTGCGCATCCAGGCGTCGCGGATCAGCAGGGTTTGCAGCAGGCGGCGCACCGGTTCGGCGCTCAAGCGGCTGGAGACGATCTCTGAATATTCCACCGAGGTGGTGCCCACCAGTTGCGGGCGTCCCAGCACATAGTAATAAATAATCTCTTGCACGATGGCGCGCAGCTTGGCTTCGGTGCTGCGATAGACCACATCGGGGTAGTCTTTGCGTTTCCAATACACCGGGCGCTTATCGGGGTCGTCAACTCTGGCGTAATAGATGTATTTATAGCCCTGTTCATCCCGGTCTTCGATTTGTTTGAGGCCTGATGAAGTCTGCATCGCCTGGAATTCCAGGTTGGTCGGAATGGGCAGCACGTCCAGCTTGTAAATCTTGGCCAGCTCTTCCGCTTCGGTGGCGGCTGTACCGGTCATGCCCGACAGTTTTTTATACATGCGGAAGTAATTTTGCAGGGTGATGGTGGCGTAGGTGATGTTTTCGGGGTGCACCTTGACGCCCTCTTTGGCTTCAACCGCCTGGTGCAAACCTTCCGACCAGCGGCGGCCGGGCATCAGGCGCCCGGTGAACTCGTCCACGATGATGACATTGCCGCCCTGCACCAGGTAGTCTTTGTTGCGGCGATAGAGATGCTGCGCGCGCAGCGCCTGCTCCAGGTAGCCCAGGGTGCGCGCCTGTTCGGGGGTGATGTCTTCGGGACGGTCGGGGTCGCGCAGGGTGACGCCCAACAGCTGTTCAACGTGCACCTCGCCAATCTCGGTCAGGGTGACGGTGCGGTCTTTTTCATCAATTTCGTAATCTTCAGGCACCAGTTGGCGCACAATTTGCGACATGCGATTGTAGTTTTCGCTTTCGTCCTGCGCCGGGCCGGAGATGATGAGCGGTGTGCGGGCTTCATCGATGAGGATGTTGTCCACCTCGTCCACAATGGCAAAGTGATGCCCGCGCTGCACGCGGTCGGCCAGGCTCATGGTCAGGTTGTCGCGCAGGTAGTCAAAACCGTATTCGTGGTTGGTGCCGTAGGTGATGTCGGCGGCATAGGCGTCGCGGCGGTGAGTTTTGACCAGTTGATGCTGGTCTTCCTGCGAAGAAGTTTTGCTTAAATCAACAAGGTAGCCAACCGGTCCGCCGCCCACATGCGAGGTCATTTGCAGTACACCCACGCTTAAACCCAGGGCGTTATAGATGGGCGCCATCCAGCGCGCATCACGCCGTGCCAGGTAGTCGTTGACCGTGACCAGGTGGGCGCCTTTTCCATCCAGAGCATTGAGGTACAGCGGCAGGGTGGCGACCAGCGTTTTGCCTTCGCCGGTGCGCATTTCGGCAATTTTGCCTTCATGCAGCACCATGCCGCCAATCATCTGCACATCGTAGTGGCGCAGACCGATGGTGCGTTTGCTGGCTTCGCGCACAGCGGCAAAGGCTTCCACTGCCAGGTCGTCCAGCGTTTCACCCTCTGCCAGGCGCTGGCGAAACTCGTCAGTTTTGGCGCGCAAGGCCTCGTCGCTCAGGGCTTCATACGATCCTTCCAGGGCGTTGATCTGCTCGACCAGCATGGAGAGTCGTTCGATTTCTTTTTTATCGGGGTCGCCCCCCAGGACTTTTAAAATGTTTTTAAACATAGCCATATTCCTCAGGGTGGAGATTATAGCACGATGGCGGGAGTCTGAACCCGGTTCTCATCAACATCTCACGCAATCATAATGAAGTGCTTCATCAGGTTATTGATTTAATCGAACCGCAAAGGCGGAAAGGACGCAAAGATTTATTCATTAATGTTTTCTTAGCGCTCTTCGCGACTTCGCGGTAAATTCATTTACCCCCAGCCCAGCAGGCGCGCCAGCGCCACCAGCCCCATGCCGGTCAGCAAGGGGACGAACAAACTGCGCGTGCGCCAGGCCACCAGCAGGGTGGGAATGCCCGCCAGCAGGTACAGGTTGTTCCATCCCAACATCAGCTTTCCATCCTGCATCACCAGCGCCGGCAGGGTGAGCGCCGCCAGCACCGTGGGCGGCACAAAGCGCAGCCAGGCCACCACCAGCGGCGGCAGCCTGCGTGACGAGAGAAACCACACCGGCATCACCCGCGGCAGAAATGTGACCACCATCATGCCCACAATGGTGAGCGCCATCACTTTGTCGTCCATTGTTCCACCATCAAACCCAGGGTTGCAGCGACCAGGGTCGCCAGAATGACATTCCACTGCGTGACGCCAGCCATCAACAGCAGCACCGAGAACACGCCGGCCGCCAGCGCTGCCAGGGCGTGCAGCCGGTCTTTCACCTGCATCACCAGCAGGGCGATGAACATGGCCGGCAGGGCGTAGTCGAGGCCGAAGGGCTTCACATCGCCAATCAGGTTGCCGGCGGTCATGCCCAGCAGCGTACTGACCACCCAGGTGACCTGCGCGGTGATGTTGGAAGCAAATATCTCGGTTTTGGTGGCCGGGCCTTCGGCAAAACGTGTGGAATGCAGGGCAAAGGTTTCATCGGTCAGTTCAAAGGCAAAACCTGCCAGTTCGCGTTTGCGCCAGCCGGTCAGGTGCGGCGCAAGCGCTGCCGAAAAAAGAAAATGGCGCAGGTTGACGATGAAGGTGGTGGCAATGATGGAAAGCGGGGCAATGCCGCTGCTGAATAAGGTGACGGCGATCAACTGCGCCGAGCCGGCATACACAATTAAAGACATCAACAGGGTGTGAAAAACCGGCAAACCGGCTTTATTCGCCAGCACACCGTAGGCAAAGCCCACCGGAAAATAGCCCATTAACACCGGCAGGGTGCGCAGCATGCCGCGTTGAATTTGTTTCAGGCGGGTATCCTGCGCGGGAAGGGTTTTCGTTGAAATGCCACCAGATTCTTCCATAACGACTTATTTTACCAAACCAGGCGGTTTTTGAATTGAGGATAAGAAGATCAACCCTTCCAGAGCAAAACACCATATATAGGGGATAAAACCTTATTCAAACCCCATATCCAGTACAAAAAGGGCTAAATACGTAGCAATACGTATTTACTTTGCCCTCTAATTCAGATATGTTAATAAATGTAGTTCTGGTTTAGCTCACGAGAAAGTTGCCACGAAAAATGGAGGGAATCGATCCAGCCATCTTAAAAAGCGGGTACCGCCAGACGGCTGCCCGGTTTTAGTCGTTATGTATGAGACACGGCGCCAGAGATTGAGCAAGTAGCAGCCAGAATCACAATTGCCCGGAAAACTGAATACCATGAATTTGGGCTTCAATTTTTAGGCTTGCGTCATCACCGCATTCAAATGCACACAGATGATCATCTTCAACATTTGGAATGCAATCCCACAAAGCTCAAGGAGTTGGTATGCAGCATCGCCGAATCCACAATCCGCTTACCAGGCTTTCCCCCACGGTTGTTGCGCTGGGTGCTGCAGCCGCCGGTTTCACTCTCTATGAAATCGCCAGCCGTAGTTTTTTAGAGGGAATGTCAGCCGCCTGGATGAGTGGGATTGATATTTTTGCTGGTTGCCTCATTACTGGTTTATGCGCTTTCCTGGTTCGGCGGGAAAGCGCTATTTTTAATGCTCGAAAAGCAGCTGCAACAGAAAAAACCCCCACCGTCAGGCGGTTAAAGTGCCTGGTTGAAGAATCGTTGGATTTGCTGGCCCAGGTTCGTTCTTTTGAAGCGGCAGCCAGCGACCTGCTGTCGTGTTTCGGCGAGACGCTTCAGGCCGAACGCTGCGCCCTTTTCCTGTATGCGCACGACCCCACCGCTCAGCCGGTCATCCTGGAATGGAGCGCCACCCAGGCCCCCCTGCGCAGCGAGCATACCTATGTGCAATTGATGGGCGCACCCGGCGCGGTGGAAAACCTGCGCAGCGGTCAGCTGGTGCGCCTGGAACGCACCGCCTTCAACCTGTCTGCAGAAACCCGTTCACTCATGGAGCAATACACATTAAACACGCTGGTCATCGCCCCGCTTACCGCCGGCGGGCAGGTAAATGGTTTCCTGTGGTTGGAAAATCCTGCCGATACCACTCAGACTGAAAATGACCTGTTTGATGTTTTGCACGCGGTGGGTAAAACCACCGGTCTTGCCTGGCGTTATGAAATCATGAAAAACCTGTACGACGAACAGTCGCTGTTATTCCGCGAAGTGCTCGACACCAATCCCAACCCCATTTTTGCCAAAGACAGCCAGGGAAATTACACCCTGGCCAACCGCGCCCTGGCCGACCTGCTGGAAGCGCCCATCGAAAAAATCATTGGCAAGCAGGATGCCGATTTGCACCCCATTGCCGAAGAAGTGGACGCCATGCGGCAGGACGACATTTGTGTGGTGGAAAGCCGCCGCGACAAGATTGTGGCCGAACAGCCTTTTACCGACTCGCGCGGGCAAAAACGTTGGCTGCGCACCATCAAACACCCCGTGCTCGACCAGAACGGCGCCGTCAACCAGGTGATCAACATTGCCACCGACATCACCGAGCGCAAACGCGCCGAAGAACGCTCGGTGTTCAGCAGCCTGCACGATGCCCTCACCAGCCTGCCCAACCGCACCCTGTTCCTCGACCGGCTGGGGCGCGCCGTGCGGCGCGTGAAACGCCACAAGGCTTTGTTTGCCATGCTCTACCTGGATTTTGACAATTTTAAAAAGGTGAATGACAGTTTGGGACGCCTGATTGGCGACCAACTGCTCATCTCGGCTTCGCAAAAGCTCACCTCTTGCATTCGCGGGCTCGACACCGTGGCGCGCATTGGCGGAGACGAGTTCGCTGTGCTGTTGGAAGATTTGAACGACACCAATGAAGCCATCAAAGTGGCGCAGCGCATTTTGGAAAAGATGGACGAATCCTTCTCCACCGTCAATCGCGATGTGTTCCTGACCACCAGCATCGGCATCGTGTTCGTCAACGCCACCTATCACAATGACCCGTTGGATGTGATGCGCGACGCCGACATTGCCATGTACCGCGCCAAGGCGCTGGGCAAGAGCCGCTATGTGGTTTTCAACGAGAACATGCGTGTCGAATATATGGGACGGCTGCAAATGGAAACCGACCTTCGCCTGGGAATCGAGCGCCAGGAGCTGCGCCTGTTCTACCAGCCCATCCTGGCGGTGGGCAGCGGGCAAATTGTGGGCTTCGAAGCCCTGGTTCGCTGGCTGCACCCCAAACGCGGGCTGATTTCTCCCGGCGAATTCATTCCCATTGCTGAAGAAACCGACCTGATCATCCCCATGGGCAACTGGGTGCTGCGCGAAGCCTGTAAGCAAACCCACCTGTGGCACGAGCGCTTCCCGCGCGTGCCGCCGCTCACGGTCAGCGTCAACATCAGCAGCAAGCAGCTCACCCGCTCAAATTTTGAAGAGCAGGTTGCCCAGGCGCTGCGCGAAAGCAACCTGCGCCCCGACTGCCTGAAATTGGAAATCACTGAAAGTGTGTTCATGGAGAACTTTGAAGCCGTGACCCAGGTGATCAACCAGCTTCATCTTCTGGGGGTGCAGGTGTTCATTGATGATTTTGGCACCGGCTATTCCTCGTTGAGTTATCTACATCACTTCCCCATTGATGCGGTCAAAATCGACCGTTCTTTCATCAGCGGTATTGACAACGAACGCGGCGGAAACGAAATTGTTCAGGCCATTTTGAAGATGTCAAAGGGGTTGGGCATGCGCATCATCGCCGAAGGGGTAGAAACCGCCGCGCAACATTCTCGCCTGAAGACCATGGGCTGCGAATACGAGCAGGGTTTTCTCATCTCCCGCCCGCTGGCGCCCGAAGAATTTGAGCGTTTCTTTGCTGTTTGACAGGCATCGTTTTTATTGGTAACGTACCATCCTCCCCAGCCTCCCCCAGAATTTTCGCCAATTCTGGGGGATGGGTTTTAACTCCCCTTTCAACAACGAAACACATGAAAGCCGCGATAAGGTTTGTCATCGGCGCTTCTGTGACCGTTATCCAGCCTATGCCAATCTCCAAAAAATATTCTGTGAATCTTGTCAACGACACATAAGACCTCTCGCTTTTGCTCGAGGTGACCATAAAAATTTTACGGCATGAATAATGTATTGTCAGCTTCAATACCCCCTCTTGCATCTCCCCCATTTTTTGCTGTTTGAAAAATGGGGGAGAATTTTTTTTCTTTTCCCTCAAAATCCTGTTCTGTGGATTTTGATCCACGCTTTTTTCCCTCTCCTAAAATCCTGCTTTGTGGATTTTGGGGGAGGCAGGAGGGGTTTCTTTCTACAACGTCTCCGGCGGCATGGAATCGATGATCTTCATCGTCTCGACGCTGACCGTGCATACCCGCCGGATCAGGTCGATCACTGGCTCTTTGTAGTCGGCAAAGCGGTAGGTGTTGAAACGCTCGCGGATGGTGGGATCTTTGGGGGTCTTCTCTTTGTAGCGTTCCAGCACCCATTCAACGGCTGAATAAGTGCCCAGGCGATAGTCCCACACTTGCGGCGGCACACCGCGCAGGGTGGTGAGCGTGTCCACCTCGATTTCGCCGCTGTCTTTGCGCGCCAGCAGGCGCGGGAGCACCGGCTTGCGCAGGCTTTGCGGGTCTGCATCGCTGCGCTGCAAGGGGTAGGGCTGCGCCTGCTCGTAGTTCAGGTGCAGGTCCATCAGCGCCTTGCCCCAGGCTTCCCACTGCCAGAAGTCGGTGTAGAAGGGAATGCGCGGAAAGTCACGCTTGAGGTTCTGGGCATACTTCTCGCGGTAGGCGGGGTGGTGCAGCACGGCGTACACATAGTGGAAGACCGCCTGGCGGGTGATGGTTTTGTCGGCATAGTGCTTGTGGAACTGCGCCAGCCCCCAGTCGGTGAGGTTGTCGCTGCGCTCGCCGCTTTCGCTGTAGCGGTACAGCGGCAGGCATTGCGAATCACCATTGAAATGAAGATCTACCAAATGATTTGAAGCTAATATATTGAAAGCCTTTCCCCCAGTGTTAACTGCAATAATTATATTTGCCGATTTTCCTTCAGGAAATATTGCAGGCATTTGGTACTGCATTTCGTTTAAACTACGATCAAAATACAACTTGCGCTTATTAAATGGTCGATAGTACGTGTCAACAATATGGTCGGATTCAAATCTATATTTGATACCATGTGATAAATCTTTTTTTACAGCCCTAGTCCATTTAATAATGTAATTTACATTATCAGCGACCTCAATATGAGCAATTTTTCCGTATAGTTTTTCGACATCAGAATTATACGTTTCAATTAGATAATCAATTTTTGCCTTTAGATTATCTGTATTGTCATCATAAACCCATTCATCCCGGTTAGTTACAACTCCCAGTGAAAACAATTTGAAAATCGCCTGCTGCTTTTCGCGTCCGCTGCCCAGCTTGGTCTCTTTGCTGGCAAGCGGGATAAAGTCGTCCCAGTTGTTTTCCGCCAAATCCAGCCAGTTGTGGTGCTTGTCGGGACGAATTTGTTCAAAGCGAATATCAGAGAAATGGGTGGTATTTAAAAATTCCAGTTTTTCGCGCGCCAGTTCCATCTCCGGTCGGCGCGCATAAGCTATTTTTGCCGGCGATTTGTCTTTTTTGGGCGTTTTCACCAGGAAGGCAATTGCTACCCCGGTTTGAATGGCAAACACGTTATGGGTTGGCCCCGACAATTTGGGGTTCTTGCGAATGTTGCCGCCCAGGTCCATGATGTAAATATGGCTGAACTCGTCTGCCACCACCTTACGAAAGCCGTCAAAGGTGCGCGAATCGAGAAAGGAACTATTGGTAATAAAGGCTATGATGCCGTTCTTATCCAGCCGGTCGCTTGCCCAGCGGTAAAAACGGGCGTACATATCATACAACTTGGTCTTCTGGGCAGTGCTGTGTTTGATGTAGGTGTCTTTGATGCGCTGGTCAATGGCGGGGTAGGCGCGGTTTTTGTTGTTTTCGTTCTCGTTCAACTGGTTGGCATTGTAGGGCGGGTTGCCAATGATGACCGAAATTTTGCGCGTGTTCTGGCGTCCAATGCGCTCGGCGTTCTCGTCAATCAGTCCAAAAAAGTCCAACTGCTGTTCGCCCGAACGGGTGAAGCCCACGTTGTCCAGCGTATCGACAAAGCAGATGTTTTCAAATTCTTTAAAGCGCCCGGTCTTTTGCTGGTAAGTGAATTCTATGTTGAGGTTGGCAATGTAATACGCCAGGATGGCGACCTCGTTGCAGTGGATTTCGTTTTCGTACTTTTTCTCCAACTGGCTGGCGGGCAGGTATTCGATCAGTTCGGTGATGAAGGTGCCGGTACCGGTGGCGGGGTCCAAAATCTCGACGTATGGGTCGCCCAGGGTTTTATTAAAATGTTTCGCCACCAGGTGATCGGCGCTTTCAATCATAAAGCGCACAATTTCATCGGGGGTATAAATCACGCCCAGGCGGTCGGCGGCTTTGGGGTTGTAGGCTTTATAGAAATTCTCATACAGCGCCTTGAGAAACTTCTGTTTTTCGTGGTGGTCGCTGATTTGCGAGGCGCGCGCGTTGATGGTTTCATAATAGGGCGCGATGCGGTTCTCAATGTTGTGGCGCGTGGCGCCTTTGTAGAACACGCCCGCCACCTCTTGCAGCTTGCGCGCAATGATGTTCTCGCGGTGAAATTCGGCGTTGTCGAACACGCGCATGAAGATGTCTTCGGTGAGGATGTGCTGAATGATCATCTCGCGCATGTCAGCCATTTCTATGGCGGGGTTGATGGCTTTGCGGCATAATTCCAAAAATTCATGCAGGACATGGTTGAAATCGGCATTGACGGCAAATTGCTCGTCAATCACCTCGCGCAGGGCGCGCGCCAGGTCGGGTACATCCTGGCTGAACTGCTCGATGGCTTTGTGAAACTCGCGCACTTCGGGACGTTCATAGCTGACGAACAGGGTGATCAACTCGTCCAGCGCGGCGGCGTTTTCAAAGTCAGCCCGCATCACCTCGCTGCCGCCCTGGATCAGCACTGCCGTGCGCGAATCTTCAAACAGGATATTGAAAGATGGATAGCCTTTGGCGAACTTGGCTTCAATTTCGGCATCCAGGTCGTCTTTCTCGTCCTTGCTCTCCCAATAACCCCAATCCTGGCGCAGGGCGTCTTTCAGCGTGCCGTCTGGGTAGACCTTGTGTCCGCGCGGGGTTCTAAATTCAATCTCTGGCACCAGCAGCAGGTTTTTGCCGCGGGCATATTGTTCCAGCAAATCTTGAAAGGCTTTGCGGATGGAGGTCTCATTGCGCGAGCCGCCGTAGCGGATAAATTTTTCGACCCTGGCGTAATATTGCTGAATGAGTTGTGTGGACATGTTGTTTTCCCCGGCGGCTGCTGCGAGTAGATGACGCATAAAGAAACGACAGGTATATTATATACAAAATTAAAAACCCCCACCTGACCTCCCCCAAAATCCAAAAACAGATTTTAGGGGAGGAATTTCGGGGTTTATGACAATAAGAATTAAACACCGCGACAAATATAGTATATATGTTCTATTTTATTACAAAAAAAGACAGGGAAATCCAACATTCCCTTGTCTTAAGAAATCAGCACTGACTGCAAGTTTTTCTTACCCGGCAAATCCTTTGAATTGATATTTGGTCAAGCCCAGGTCATTGCGAATGGCCAGCAGTTCTTTTTGCAGGGCGGGGTTAATTGGCACGCCCAGGTCTTTCTCAGCCTGCCAGAACAGGTATTCCTTCTCACCGGCGGTGTAGATGCGCTCGCAGCCGGGCGCTTTTTTAGAGTCACGCAGTTCGCGCAGCAAGTCACCCACGTTCTTCTTAAATTCATCCAGGTCAATGAAGTGCGCAATATTGATGGCCTGGAAGAAATGCCCCACGCGGATGGGAACCGCTTTACCGTCCTGGAAGCCCATCAGCGCCCGCAGGTATGAGCCCGACTGCAGCGCCGATGACAGGATCTCAACCACGGTGGCATAGCCATAACCCTTATAGCCGGAAGTCTCTTCGCCCGCGCCGCCCAGCGGCAGCAGCGAGGCGCGCCCCTCAACCAGCAGCTTGAGAATAGCCTGCGAGTCGGTGGCTGTTTCGCCGTTTTCATCAATCACCCAGCCGGCAGGCATGGCTTTGCCGGCGCGCGCATACACCTCCACCTTGCCGCGCTGCACAATCGACGTGGCGCAGTCGAGCACAAAGGGGAAGGCCTCATCGGTGGGCATACCGAAAGTCAGCGGGTTGGTGCCCAGCATGTTTTCAACGCCAAAGGTGGGTGCAATGGAAGGCCGGGCGTTGGTGCCGGTCATGCCAATCATGCCGGCTTCGGCAGCCATCATGGCATAGTACCCGGCAATGCCATAGTGGGTTGAATTGCGCACCACCACCATGCCCATGCCCAGTTGGGCAGCCTTGTCAATGGCCAGTTGCATGGCGCGTTTGGCAACCAGGTGCCCCATACCGTCATGGCCGTCCAGCACAGCCGTGGTGGGGCTTTCACGTACCACCTCGATCTGAGTGGTTGGAGATTGAATACCCGCGCGGATTCGATCATAGTAATGCGACTTTAAACGGGCAATGCCGTGCGAGGCAATGCCGCGCTTGTCGGCCGTGATCAACACTTCCGCCGAAACTTGCGCATCAGCTTCAGGAACGCCAAGTGCTGTGAAGGTGTCAACCATAAATTGTTCCAAAATGTCAAAATCAACGCGGACGGTACCAGCTTCTTCCATGGATCTATTCTCCTTTGGGTGTGGTTATTTCAATCAGTGGGTAATACAGCGATAATTTTTTGAATTTATAATTGAATATCTTACTATGAAAACAAAAAACCCGTGAGCGCGCTGCTTATCACGGGTTTCATTCCACAACCTTTTCACAACAACTCCTGCACCCCAAAGGGCACCCACACCAGGATGGTGGTTCCATTGTTTGGCTCGGAGGTAATCTCCAGGTCGCCGCCAGCGTTGCGCGCGCGGGTTTTCATGTTGGGCAGGCCGTGTCCCAGCGCCATTTTCACCTGGGTTTGATCAAAGCCGCGTCCATCGTCGCGCACTTCCAACAGGGCGCGACCACCGGTGGCCCACAGGGTGATCTCGACGTGCCCGGCGCGGGCATGCTTGGCCACGTTGGCCAGCGCCTCCTGGCAGATGTGGAACAGCGCCACCGCCTGCGATTTGGGTAAACCCGCCAGCCCGTCTGCCGGTCCCTGCAGCGACACCTCGATCAGCGTGTTGGCGCGGAACTCGCTGACCAAACGCTGAACACCCTGCAGCAGGTTTTCATCACTAAGCTGGTGCGGGCGCAGGTCGAGGATATAGGAGCGAATGTCGCGGATGGTGCCGTTGAGGTCGGTGATGGCCTGTTCAATACGCGGGTAGGCTTTTTGCGGACCATCTTTGAGCAGCAGGCGGGCATGCTCGAGAATTAATCCAACCGCGTAAATGGATTGAATAATTCCGTCGTGCAGGTCCATGCCAATGCGCTCGCGTTCTTCCAGTACAGCCAGGCGGCGCTGTTGAATGTTGAGCTGCACGTTTTCAATGGCTGTGCCCATCCACGCGCACATGGCCGCCAGGAACTGCATTTCCAGTTCGTTGAGCGACTTGGCCTGACAACTGGCGGCGCACAGCACCCCCAGCACCCGCTGCCGCCCGGTGAGCGGAAAACAGGCCACCTGCCGGCAGTTGCGCTCCAAAAAAGCCGGGTTGAAATCTTGATTATTTTGATCGGGCAGTTGCATTTGATGGGGCTGCCCCAGTTGGGCGGTTTTGCCCACCATGCCTTCGCCCAGCACAAATTGCGATTGATTCCACAACGCCGGCACCAACTCGCTGCGGTGATGCACCAGGTTTAAACGGTCGCTTTGCCCCTGGCGCAAATACACCTCCACCACGGCCAGGTCGAGGTTGTTCATCATGCGGGTGAGCGCCTGTTCCAGGATTTCATCGATATCGGTGGAAGAAGTGAGTGTGGAAGCCAGTTCGTTGATCAACGCCAGGTTCTCGTTGCGCCGGGTTAATTCGCGCTCGCGACGCAGCAATTGCTCATACAGGCGGGCATTGTTAATCGCCGCAGCAGCATAAGCCGCCAGGGTCTCCAGCACCTGCTCGTCTTCTGTTGTGAAATCTTGCTGGCCCACTTTGCCGCCCACGAAAATTTGCCCCAGGAAACGGTCGCTCAGTTTGACCGGCACCCCCAGGAAGGAGACTTCACTGCTATCCAGCATTACAGCATCATCTTTACACTGGGGGTCAAGAGCGGCATTTTCAATGTGCACGCGCCGGCGTGTGCGCAACAGTACCGCGGTAATGCAATCGCCGCCGGGCACATTGTGAATGCGGGCAATGCGCCCGTTATCCATTCCCATGGAGATGACTTTGTCCATCTCATTGTTTTCGTTTAAAACCCCCACCACGGCATAGCGCGCATTCGCCTGCCGACAGGCTTCGGCGCCAATGCGTTCGAGCAGTGATTCCAGCGAAATATCCTGGATCAGGTTAAGGCTGGCACGATGCATGGCGGCCAACCGTTCTTCAAGCTGCTCACGGGTTAACTGCATCATCCTGGATTCTCTTCCAACAGGCTAAAGCCACACACCGGCTTCATGATGGTTATACAAACTTTATTTGGAGTAATTTTAGCATGTTTTTGTGTGTGGACAATTTTCTGCCGCCTTACAAATGTGCTGCACGCTTCAGGAGAGATAGACATCTCCCCGCCTGCGGGTTGCGTGAGGACAAATGTCTTTCGGGGTTTGGTGGTAGAATCAGCGTCCCGAATAGAAAAGGGGTAAAAACATGAAAACAAAAACCACTCTAATCATTATCTTTGTATTGTTTGCCGCATCGCTGGCGTTTGGATTTATGATTGCTCCGCAATTGCCCGAGACCATCGTCACCCACTGGAACGCCGCCGGTGAAGGCGACGGTTATGGATCGCGCCAGGGACACATTCTGTTCATGCCCCTTCTGACGCTGGGGATGTCCCTGCTGATCTTATTCCTTCCCAAAATCGACCCCTTGCGGGGCAACATCGAGCACTTCCGCAGCGATTACAACCGGTTTGTGGTGGTGTTTGCGGCTTTCATGACTTTTCTCTTTGCACTGACCAATTTGTGGAACCTGGGGTTGAAATTCAACATGACCGGGATGGTGACAGCCGCCATAGGCGTGCTTTTTATTTTTACTGGCACTTTGCTCTCCAAAGCCAAGCGCAACTACTTCATCGGCATCCGCACCCCGTGGACGCTGTACAGCGACAGCGTGTGGGACGCCACCCACCGCCTGGGCGGCAAATTATTCATAGCCAGCGGCGTAATTGCCCTGCTGGCATTAATCTTTCCAAGATTTGCCATCTTCCTCTTGCTGATTCCCGTGTTAGGGGCATCCCTGATCGCAGTGGTGTATTCCTATATCCTTTACCAAAGAGAGACACACGAAAAGAACGCCTGAATGTTTCACGTGAAACAATCCCTGTGTTATTCCTGGAAAATTGTTTCACGTGAAACAATGTGAAGCAACCAAGAACCCGATGCAACTGCATCGGGTTCTTTTTCTATCCATGTTTCGCTGTGTTTGTCTGTGGTTTTATCGCCTATTTCAGCCCCTGCTCCAGGTCTTCGAGGATATCTTCAACATTCTCGGTGCCCACCGAAAAACGCACCAATCCGTCGCTGACGCCGGTTTTCAGGCGCTCGTCGCGCGGCACCGAGGCGTGCGTCATGCTGGCCGGGTGGCTGATCAGGCTGCCCACTGTGCCCAGGCTGACCGCCAGTGAGCACACCCGCACCCGGTTCATTAGCGTTTCACCGGCCTGCAAGCCGCCTTTCAATTCAAACGACAGCATGCCTCCCGGGCTGATCATCTGGCGCTGCGCCAGGGCGTGGTCGGGGTGGCTTTCCAGGCCCGGATAGTTCACCCGCGCCACTCTGGAGTGCCCCTCAAGGTAGCGCGCCACCTGCATGGCGTTTTCCACGTGGCGCTGCATGCGCAGCTCATAGGTTTTAAGCCCAAGGTTGGTAAGCCAGGCGTCAAAGGGGCTGGGCGCTCCGCCGAAAGTTTTAAATACACTGAAAAGTTCGTTTTGGATGTAGTTTACATGCCGGCTGACCACCACGCCGCCCACCACCACGCCATGCCCCGACAGGTATTTGGTGGTGGAATGCAGCACCACATCAGCCCCCAGCGTCAGTGGACGCTGGCAATAGGAACTGGCGAACGTGTTGTCAGCCGCCAGCCAGGCGCCGTGGCGGTGGGCAATTTCAGCCACCGCGCCCAGGTCGGTTAGCGACATGGTGGGGTTGGAGGGACTTTCGGCATAGGCCAGGGTGGTTTTGGGATGCTTTTTGAAGGCATCTTCCCAGCCTTGCGGAGTGTTATTTTGCAGGCAAACTACCTCGATGCCGTAGCCAGGAGCAAATTTGTTGAAGAAATGGTAGGTGGCGGCATACAGGGCTTCCTGGGTGATGATGGTTTCGCCGCTCTTGACATGCGCCAGGATGGCCTGGGTGACGGCTGACATGCCGCAGTTGAACAGGCGCGCCGCCACAATTTCTTCATCATTGCGCTCAGGCTGCTGGCGCAGCAGGTCCAATCCTTCCAACACGGCAATCTTGCGTGCCGTCAGGTCCAGGTTGGGATTGGTCCAGCGGGTATAGATATAGCCCTCTTTTTCACCGGCAAAGGTGGCAGCGCCGCTGGCCGCGTCAGCAAATTCAAATGTAGAAGTTTGATAAATGGGCGTCACATGCGCCAACTGCGGATTGTTGCCCTCAGCCACATGGTTCACCAGGGTGCTGATACCCTGCTTTGGATGAAAGTATCCCATTGTACGGCTCCCGAATATTGAAAATTTGAAAAACCACCTGTCAGGTAGTTGTAAGCATTATACTCCCCGCAGTTTGGTATGATCACATACAATAGCCTGTTTTTAGCCACACCACAGATAAACACTGATATCCACTGATAAAAACACAATGCAAGATAATGAGAATTCATCTGAGTTGATCTGTGTTCATCTGTGGTTAAAAAAAACATTAATCCATCAATGCCAGCAGATCCCCGCATATCCGTTATGTTACAATGAAATGGAGTTGATACACCCAACAGGAAAACCGCGTGAAAAATCGACCAAGAATCCTGGCGCTGGTGCTGATACTGGTTTTTACACTGGGGGTGACAGCACCGCGCGCTCAAGCTGCCCAACCGCCTGCTCCCATGCCCGCCGAACAAACCGCATCGGGACGTTTGCTGGTGGGGTTTCTCAACAAGGCAGCGCTCCAGGCTTTTACCCCTCCCGAAGGCACAAGCATAGACTCTAGTTCCAAAAAGCGGCTGGCCAAGCTCAATGCGCTGCTGTTGCTGGTTCCTGCCGGGCAGGAAGATAAATATCGCAGCCAGTTGCTTGCCGAAGCCGAAGTGTTGTTTGCCGAACCCGATTACCTGGTAAGTACCGCAGTTACCGACCCCAACGACGAATATTATCCCGCAGATCCACTCAACCCCAGTGTCCCTCTCGAACAATATGGTCCCATCCAGATGAACGCGCGCCAGGCCTGGGATGTGACCACCGGCTCCAGTGATGTAATTTTGGCCATCGTTGACTCGGGCATCGACAGCGGACATCCTGAATTTTCCGGGCGGCTGCTGCCCGGTTATGATTTTATCCAGAACGATACGACCCCGCAGGATGACTGCGGGCACGGCACGCACGTGGCGGGCAGCGCCGCCGCCAACGGCAACAACGGCATCGGCATTGCCGGCATCGACTGGCAGGCAAAGGTGCTGCCTGTGCGCGTGCTGGGCAAATCGGGCTCAAATTGCACCGGCTGGACCTCGGACGTGGCGGAAGGCATTGTGTGGGCGGTGGAACAGGGCGCCGATGTGATCAACCTCAGCCTGGGATTGTCCGGCTCCAGCCGCCTGCTGGAATACGCCACCTACTACGCCTATCAGCATGACGTGGCGCTCATCGCAGCCGCTGGCAACACCAACAGTGCCATCTTATATCCGGCGGCCTACCCGTGGGTGCTGGCGGTGGGCGCCACGCAGCAAAATGAAACACGGGCGTCTTTTTCCAATTTCGGCGCCCAGTTGGACGTGATGGCGCCCGGCGCGGCAATCCTGTCCACCTCGCCGCGCAGTGGTGCGCTGTTATCCAGCCTGACAAACTCTTACGGGGTGCTTAACGGCACCTCGATGGCTGCCGGGCATGTGGCAGGCGCCGCCAGCCTGCTGGCAGGCTTAACAACTTTTGACAGGCCTGATAAGATCTACGAAGCCCTGATCGAAACCGCTTCTGAATATCCCACCCGTACCAATGAATTCGGCTACGGCATTATCGATATCTATGCCGCCCTGGCATTCTCACCTTCTGAGCCAGCGTCGCATCCCACTTCCGATGTGGAATACGACGCGCTTCTTTCCACCCGCTGCAGCAATGTGACCTATCAATGGCGGCAAATGCCACCCAGCGCTCTTGCCAATGCCTACAGTTCAACCACAGGCAGCGGCTATTTCTTCCTGCCGGAACGGCATTCGTACCAGGCCTTTTCTTTTCCTTCCGGGTTTTCTTTTGAATTCGGCGGGGCAGCCGCACCTTTCACTTCTGCCACCATTACTGCCAATGGATATTTAAGTTTTGACGGCGTATTTGACACCTTTATTTCCAGCTCGGCCTCTGCTGAAAATTATATTATCCCGTTGTCAGACCCCAATGACGGTGGTTCATTTGACCGCCCTGACTGGTTTATCGCCCCCTTCTGGGACGACCTGGATCCATCCCTGCCCGGTTCCACTGCAATCCTTCTGGCGCACACCTTTGGCTCTGCTCCCAACCGCGAGCTTGTGCTGGAATGGCGCCAGTTTCCCGTCCGCGCTGGCGGCGTCAGTTCAACCGTCACCTTCCAGGTGGTTTTGTTTGAAAACACCGGTGATATCCTGTTCCAATATCAGACACTGCGAGGCACAGGCAGCGACGGCTCATCAGCCACCATTGGACTGGAGTTCAACGACGGTTACAGCGGCACACTGGTATCGTACAACCGCAGCGGCGCTGTGCGCGAAGGGCAGGCTATCTATTTTGCCCGCCAGAGCGCCGGCGATACGCGCGAGCCCTTAAGCTGCCTGTACGCCGATGAAATGACTTCCACCGGCGGAGTGGTCGATTATTACCCCTGGTCGTTAAGCGTGCCCGCCGGCTTGTTGGACAGCGACGCCACGGTGCGCATCTCGCCGTTTATAAGCTTTAGCCCCGGTCTCGCTTCATACAGCAGCCTGAACCGGTATGCTGAAATTTCGCTTGACCCCGCGCCCAAAACCCCGCTGTCACCGCAGCCCACCGTGCGTTACGCTTACAGCGCGGCTGATTTGCTGGCTGCCGGCGGGCGGCCGCAAAACCTGTTCCTGGCGGTGTTCAACCCCACCACCAGGCAGTGGACGCGCCTGCCGACTGTGGTCGATACGGTGAATCAGCGCCTGTCAGCCAGTGTGCCTTACCTGGGAATTTTTGGCGTGTTCATGCCTCCCCGCGGAGAAGCAGGCGGCGCTCCTTCCAGCCTGCCGGTGACCGGCGCTTCACACCCAGCTATTCAGCCGGAGCAGCAGTGATGACCGGCTTGTTTTTGATCGGACTGAACCGGTTATGTTAGCACAAGAAAAACACATGACGCATTGCGTCATGTTCTTGAGTTTGATGTTCGTTTTCCTGTCATCTGGCTGCCAGACAACCACTCCTTCGGCAAGCAGCCCTGAGAACACCGTCACGCTGCCGCCGCCCGCGCAGCACGTCACCGCGCTGCCTGTCGAACCATCTTCCTCACCTCTTCCACAAATTGAACCCAGCTTCACACCGTTTCCCGACTCGCTGGAAGGCGCGGCGCGCGCCCAATTTGGCAAACAATTGATCGAATGGATCAAAATTGAAAAGATCGGGGTGCTGGCGCCGGTGACGCCGGTGGGTTGGTCAACCGGCGGCGATTTGTTGCACAGGGAGGAACCCGAGTGGGATTCGCCTGAAGCGCAGGTGGGCTGGATGGTTTCCAGCGCCCTGCCCAGCCAGATCGGCAACGTCATCCTCTACGGGCACAACAACATCGATTCGTCCGTCTTTATGAACCTGTATCAAATGGAAAGCGGGGACATGGTGGAACTGACCACCGGCGAGCGCACCTGGCGCTACCGGGTGGACCAGGTGCAAATTCTGCCCGTGTTGGAAGAAGACGATGATCAGCAAGCCTATGCCGAGTACTTGAAACCCAGCCTGGCGCCGCGCCTCACCATCCTTTCCTGCTATCCCCCCACCAACAACACCCACCGCGTGATTGTGATTGCCTACCCGGTGGCGGGTAATTAACGGAAGAAATTATTCAACTTTCTTCTTCCGGCGGCGCACCAGCCAGGCAACCAGTCCAGCCAAAACAATCAGCATCACCAGGCAGGGAGCGCAATACAACAAGCCTTCCAGCGCCCACCCAACGCAGTCGCCCTGCCCGCCGCTGTGTCCTGGCAGGCAGCAGCGCAATTCGCGCGCGCCTTTGCATTCCAATTCCAGGTCAATTTCTTCATAACCCGCCGGGCACTGCGCTTCGGGTGCGCGCCCGATGATCTCCCATCCTAGCGGCACTTCACAGATCACGCACTCATCGCCGCGCATCACGGTGGCGCACTGTTTGGTCTGGTGGTTCACCGCCACCTCGGGCGGCATGGGCGCATTGAGGCTGGTTCCAAGAAGGGGGACAAAAACCAAACCTGCAATCGAAAAGGCAGCCATCAACCACATCCCGGTTTTGACCATCGTGACACCTCCTTTAAATTTAGACAAGAATCTAGTTAATTGTCATCTTCCTCAACAAACCATTTGGATTCTGCATCATTCACCCAATCTTCGTGCAAATCTTGATAGTGTTGTGTATCGCCAAACCATTCCAAAACTTGCTGCCGCTGTAATCGGGTGGGCTTATCCGAAAGCATGCTGGAATATGATGACCATTTCCATTCTCGAAAGTCATCAACAAAATTGTGCTTCTGAGGATTTTGATGGATATAAGCAATTACGCTCCAAAATTGGCAATCATTGGAGATCAGCACACGTCCAAATGGATGTTGGAAAAGACTTCCTGTTCGCCCGTATTCGCTATTTATAGTTTTAGCATAAGCATTAAAAAATTTGGAAAACTGGTTTGAGATCAGGTGTGATACCCTAGAGGTTTCTGAAACCTTTAGGGTATCACACCGGCAGTGGCATTCTTCCTCTGTCCTGGTTCGGATAAGAAGGTGAAAATGATTGCGTAAAAGGCAGTATGCAAAAGTTTCAGCCACTGGTTCGATGTAGCGAGTATAAAGCTGGAAGAAATGTTCATAATTCTTTTCTTCGAGAAAAAATTTTCGCGATTGTTTCCCCGGTTATAGACGTGATAATAAGTATCAAAAAGTAGTGGTGATGGACTGGTCATTTTTCCCCTTGATGAAACATCAAAATAAGACAGACCCTAAGGGTTCCCAGGAACCCTTAGGGTCTGTTAAGGCACTTGTTATTTCTCTTTCAACGCCGCAAGCTGGCGGTTCAACTCCTCCTGGATGACCTGCGGGTTGGCCTTGCCGCGCGTGGTGCGCATTACCTGCCCGAAGAACCACTGCGCCAGGGTTTCCTTGCCTTCCAGGTAATTGGCCACCTCTTTGGGGTTGGCCTCCAGCACCTGGCGAATCATGCCGGCAATCGCATCTGAATCGGAGATCTGTTCCAATCCCTTCTCCGATATAATCGCTGCCGCTGATTTACCGCTCTTGAGCATTTCAGCCAGCACGCTCTTGCCGGTGTTCAGATTCACCTTGCCGCTTTCCACGGTTTTCATCACCTCAACCAGCGCCGTCGGTTTCACCTTGATTTGATCGATGCTCTCGCCGCTCTGGTTGAACCAGGCGAAGACCTCTCCGATAATCCAGTTGGCCGCACTGCGTGCCGCAATGCCGCCCGCCACCACGGCTTCAAAATAATCCGCCACGGCAGGATCATCCACCAGCGCTTCGGCGTCCTGTGACGGCAGGCCGTAAGTCTGCTGGAAACGCGCCGCTTTGGCCTGCGGCAGTTCGGGCAGGGCGGCGCGCACGCGCTCCACCCATTCGGGCTCCACCACCAGGGGCGGCAGGTCGGGCTCGGGGAAGTAGCGGTAATCGTGGGCTTCTTCCTTGCTGCGCATCGAATAGGTGACCCCGCGTACATCATCCCAACCCATGGTTTCCTGGTCAACCGTGCCGCCGTGCTGCATGGTTTGAATTTGCTGCTCGATTTGGTAATTGATGGCACGCTCCATGGCGCGGAAGCTGTTCAGGTTCTTGATCTCTACGCGGTTGTTGAGCACATCGCTGCCCGCCGGGCGCACCGAAACGTTGGCCTCCAGCCGCATCACACCTTTCGACATGTCGCCGCTGTTGACGCCCAGGCAGCGGATGACGGCGTGCAGCGCGCGCGCATAGGCGCAGGCTTCTTCAGCGCTGTGCATATCGGGCATGGTCACAATCTCCAGCAACGCCACACCGGCGCGGTTCAAGTCCACCAGACTATAACCTTCACCGTTGCCGTTGCCACTCACGTGAGTCAGCTTGCCGGCGTCTTCCTCCAGGTGGGCGCGTAAAATGCGAATGCGCCGGTTGCCCTGGCTGGTGTGAATATCAAGCCAGCCGTTTTGCGCCAGCGGATATTCATACTGCGAAATCTGGTAACCCTTGGGAAGATCGGGATAGAAGTAATTTTTGCGGGCAAAGATGGATGTTTCGGAGATGGTGCAGTTCAGCGCCAGCCCCACCCGGATGCCGTATTCCACGGCCTGTTTGTTGACCACCGGCAGCACGCCGGGCATGCCGGCGCACACCGGGCACACCGCGCTGTTGGGCGCGGCGGTGGTGTAATCAACCAGCGGGCAAGAGCAAAACATCTTTGTCCGCGTCAGCATTTCAACATGCACTTCCAAACCGATAACTGCTTCGTAGTCCATACTTCCGTCCTGATTATGATTCAAATATTTGGTTTTCTAACCCCTCCCCTTATCCCCGCCCCGCCGATCAACCGCCAATTGCATCAATAAGCCATTCGGCGGGGCGGGGCGAAATTCTCACAAAAGAGAGGGGCGCAGCCCCTCTCTTTTGTGTATTTCTTGCCCTCCCCCGGAAAAACCATCAAAATTTTCTTTGTAGAAATTCTTCCGGGGGAGGGTTGGGAGGGAGCAAGAAATGTTAGGTTTACAGCAATATTTCTAATCCAGCCTGCTCAAGAAGTTGCCCATGCGGTGCAGAGCTTCTTCAATCTTTTCATAAGATGTGGCATAGCAGCAGCGCACAAAACCCGCGCCGCCCGCGCCAAAAGAAGAACCCGGCACCACCGCCACCTTTTCTTCATGCAGCAGGCGCTCGGCAAAAGTCTCATCATCCAGGCCGGTGTCACCGATTTTTGGAAATGCGTAGAACGCACCGCGCGGTTCAAAGGTGGGCAACCCAATTTTGTTCATGCCGTTGACGATCAATTTACGGCGGCGGTCATACTCGGCCAGCATACTTTGCACATGCGGCTCGCCCTGCTGAATGGCAACCAGCGCCGCCGCCTGCGCCGTGGTGGGCGCCGACATGATGGTGTACTGGTGAATGCGCAGCATGCCGCTCAAGATTTGCCGCGGCGCGGCAGCGTAACCAATGCGCCAGCCGGTCATGGCATAGGCTTTGGAGAAACCGCCCAGCAGCACGGTGCGTTCGCGCGCGCCGGGCAGTGACGGCACACACACATGCTGGTGCCCGCCGTACACCAGGCGGTCATAAATTTCGTCAGATAGAATGATCAAATCGTGCTGTTCAGCCAATTTCACCACTTCCTGCAGCTTCTCGCGTGTGGCCACCGCCCCGGTGGGGTTGGAGGGGAAGCCCAACAGGATGGCTTTGGTGCGCGGGGTGATGGCCGCGCGCACGGCGTCCACGTCCAGGTCAAAATTGTTTTCCATGCTGCCCGGCACTTCCACAACCACGCCGCCTGCCAGCGTCACTTCAGCCTGGTATGCCACAAAGCATGGGGTAAGGACAATCACTTCGTCTCCTGGTTCGAGCAGCGCCACACAGGCCAGGTACAGGGCTTCAGATACGCCCACCGAGATGAGAATTTCGCTTACCGGGTCGTAACTGACGCCGTACATTTTCTCCAGGTGACCGGCCAGCGCTTCACGCAGCTCCAGGATGCCGGAATTGGAGGTGTAATGGGTTTCACCGTGGCGCAGCGAGTCAATGCCGGCCTCGAGGATGGGCGCCGGGGTGGTAAAGTCCGGTTCACCAACACCCAGCGAAATGACATCTTTCATGGTGGCGACGATATCGAAGAATTTGCGAATGCCGGAAGGTTTGAGAGTGGCCACCCGTTTTGAAAGATAGCTGGATTGTTTGATTTTCTCGTCAGGTTTCACCGGTTCAGCGCTCATGTTGATCATTCTCCTAAATTTATTTCACCGCAAAGTCGCAAAGGTCGCAAAGTTTTTTCAAATCAACCAATCTGTCATGTCGAACGAAGGTCATAAGGAACAATCGAGAAATCTTTTTATTGGGTGTAAGATTTCTCACTCGCCCCCGTTGGGGGCTGCGTTCGAAATGACCAGAAACCGGTTAGTAAAATTTTTCAATCCCTTTGACGCATCTGAGTTGATCTGTATTCATCTGTGGCTAAAAATCACCCCATGGCCGAAGCGTTGTCGCCCATATTCAGCCGGGATGGTTTTCCTTCCAGTCGCACATCGTCGCCAATCAGCGAATTCTCCAGCAGCATATTTTTCATCTGGGTGCGTTCGCCCAGGATGGAGCCGCTGACCAGTGAATTCTTGACCACGCAGCCGGCGCCGATGCAGGCGTGCGGTCCAATGACCGAGGCTTCAACCTGGCTGTCGGGGTGCACGAACACCGGCGGGATGATGGCCACGCCGGGCCGCTGGGCGGCTGCGCTGTTGTCGGCGCCGTGTTCCAGCAGGTAGCGGTTGGTCTCCAGCACGGTGTCGGGGATGCCGGCGTCCAGCCAGGTGCTGATCTTTTCGGTGCGAAACACCTCACCCTGTTCCAGCAGCACATTGACCGCATCCACCAGGTAATATTCGCCTTTCAGGGTCAATCCGCGGCGCTTTTGTTCTTCAATGGCAGCCATCAATTTTTCACCGCTGCGGAAGTAGTAGAAACCCACCAGCGCCAGGTTGTTGCTCATGTCTTGCGGCTTTTCAATCAGTCGCACCACCCTGCCCTGCACGTCAATTTGCGCCACGCCAAAACGGCGCGGATCAGGAACAGGCTGCACCCAGGCGATTCCACCGGAGCTTTCGCTTTGTAAAAAGCCCAGGTCGGTTTCGATGAGCGTGTCGGAAAAAGCCATCAGCATGGGACCGGTCAGATGTTCGCGCGCCAGGTAAAGCGCGTCAGACTGCCCGCGCATTTCAGACTGCACCACGTAATGCACCACCTTGTCGGGGTGATGCTTTTCCATGTAGGGTTTAATACTTTCGCCATTGGGGCTGATGATGAAAATAAATTCGACCTGGTAAGTAGAAGGAACGCTGTTGAACTGCGCCAGTACATAATCGAGCACAGTTTTGCCGGCCAGCGGCACCAACGGTTTGGGTTTGCTCCAGGTGTGCGGGCGCATGCGTGTGCCGTAGCCCGCCATTGGAATTGCAATTTTTAAAGTGTTGGTCATATTCTTTCCTTCAGTGGAAATCGATTCAAATAATTGTATCATCATCTTAAAGAATGATAAAATACAGGCAAGCAACCCTTCCATTTTGACATCCAACTTCGCATTTGATTCCGCCCAAACCACGGGCGGTTGTTGCGTTTTTCTCTGTCCGGGGCTTGGGCAGTTTTTCTTTAACCGGATGTGTGAAATGGAATGCAAGTGCACGATTTTATTTGATGACCCATTCTGGGCGGGCATTTTTGAACGGCAGGATGAGCAGGGTTACAGCGCAGCGCGGGTTGTGTTTGGCGCCGATCCCTCAGATGCCAGTGTTTATCAATTTATCTTAAAGGATTACTACCGGCTGCGCTTCAGCACCCCGCAGCCTGGCGCGCCGGCTGACAACCGCTCACTGAATTTCAAACGCCGGCAGCGCGAAGTGCGCCGCCAGGTGTTGGCGCGGCAGCCTGCCGGCACGCACGCGCAAAATGCCTTGCAGGCCGAACGGGAAACTCTGGCGCAAGCGCATAAAGTGCAGCGCAGCCAGGCTCAAAATGACCGGCAGGATGACCGCTACCAGATACGCCGCGAGCGTACAAAACAAAAACGGCGAGGGAGATGATCTCTCCTCGCCGCGGTCAGCGGGTTTCCAGGGAATTGACCCGCCAGGAAGTCGGATTCTATTTTTCAACCAGGTAACACAACCCCACGCAGCCCGGGCCGATGTGGGTGCCGATAACCGGGCTGACATCAGCCAGCATGGCGCTGCTCAATCGGTTTTCACCAAAGCGCTGGCGCGCCTGTTCCAACAGGGTTCCTGCCAGTTCAGGTGCATTGGCGTGAATGCTGCAAATGTGCAGTGCGCCGCTGGCGTTGAGCTGGCCTTCCACCTGGTCCAGCAGGCGTGAGAGCGCTTTGCTCATGGTGCGCACTTTCTCAACCGCTTCAATTTTGCCGTTTTCCACTTTTAGCAACGGTTTCAAGTTGAGTACAGTGCCCAAAAAGGCAGCCGCGCCGCCAATACGTCCGCCGCGGTGCAAAAATTCCAGCGTATCCACGGCAAAAAATACGCCGCTGCGATTGCGCAATTCCTCCACCAGGCTTTTCACTTCCTGCAGGCTGGCGCCCTGGCGCGCCGCGCGGGCGGCTTGCAGCACCAGGAAACCCTGCTCCATGGCCGTGGTATTGGAATCGACCAGTTCGATGGGCGCGCCGGGTAAATTGGCTTTGGCCTGTGTGGCTGATTGCAGTGTGCCGGAAAGTTGCGCAGAAATGTGAATGCTCAAGATCTCATGGCCTTCATCCAATAAACGGCGGTACAGTTCTTCAAAAGCCGCCGGGGAAGGCTGGGAAGTGGAAGGCATAACGGTTGTGTTCTTCAATCGCTCATAAAATTCAACCGGATGGATCTCAATTCCATCCCGGAATGTTTGTTCGCCCCAGATCACCTGCAAGGGTAAGACGAAAATGGGAAATCCTTGTATTGCCTCGGCAGGTATGCAGGCGGTGCTGTCGGTAACAATGGCTATTTTTGACATGAATAACTCCTTTAAATTTTTCCTGCAGCCGGTCTAAAATCCGGCAGTTTTGCTGTCTTTGCATGCATAACCCTGAACTGCCCGCCGGGTTACGCACTATGGTAAGCTTTTTTAAGATAGAATCATCCAACACAATGGACACAAAATATCGAAGTGATTCTTGATCATCCCCTTTGTTTTTTACACCTGCAAATGATGGATGGCAAAATCACGTCACAGGAGAAAACAATCATGCGAAACTATCGACTGGCTCTTATCGGTTTTGGAAATGTGGGACAGGGACTGGCCCAAATCATCGTCGAACGCGGCGACGAAATTGCCCGGCAGTACGGCGCGCAGGTCAGCGTGGTGGCTGTGAGCGACAAGTTGAAAGGCAGCCTTTATGACCCCGACGGACTGGACATGAAGCAACTGCTGGGCGCTTCCAACGAATGCACCCGCCTGGAAGAACTGCCCGCGCCGCATCACGGCTGGAACGCCCTGCAAACCATCCAGAACAGCAATGCCGACATCATTGCCGAGGTCAGCTACACCGACCTCAACACCGGTCAGCCTGCCACTGACCACATTGAAACTGCCCTGCGCGTCGGCAAGCATGTCATCACCACCAACAAAGGCCCCATAGCCCTGCATTACCCGCGCCTGATGGAACTGGCGCGCCAGAATAATGTTGAGATCGGCGCCGAAGGCACGGTGATGAGCGGCACTCCCACCCTGCGCCTGGGCATGGAACTGCTGGCAGGTTCCGGCATCCGCCGCATCCAGGGCATCCTCAACGGCACCACCAACTACATTCTGTCGCGCATGGCTGACGGCGTGACCTACGGCGACGCCCTGGCCAGCGCCCAGGAACTGGGCTATGCCGAAGCCGACCCGACTGGCGACGTGGAAGGCATTGATGCCGCGGGGAAGGTGGTCATTTTGGCCAACCTGCTGATGGGCGCCAACCTCACCCTGAAAGATGTGGACCGCCAGGGCATTTCACACCTGACGCTGGAAGATGTGCAAAAGGCGCAGCAGGCTAACCAGCGCTGGAAATTAATCGGAAGCGTGGAACGCCAGGGCGACCAGGTGAAAGCCAGCGTGCGTCCCACCAGCCTTTCCATCGCTCATCCGCTGGCGGGCATCAGCGGCGCCACCAACGCGGTCACCTACACCACCGACCTGCTGGGCGATGTGACCCTGATCGGTCCCGGCGCGGGACGCCTGGAAACCGGCTTTGCCCTGCTGGGCGATTTGCTGGCCATTCACCGCAAGTTGAAGACGCACGGTTAACCAACTGGTAAAAAATGAAATCCTTCTGGGACGGGTGGAAGCAAAAAGCCCGCCTGTTGAAGCGGGAAACCTATGCGCTGTGGCTGGCCTGCCGCGACCCGCGCACGCCCTGGCATGCCAGGGCGCTGGCCGTGCTGGTGACAGGTTATGCCTTCAGCCCCATTGACCTGATTCCCGATTTCATTCCCATTCTGGGTTATGTGGATGACCTGGTGCTGATTCCACTGGGCGTGGCGCTAACGGTGAAAGCCATCCCAAAAGATGTGCTGGATGACTACCGCCGGCAGGCGCAAGAATTAATCGAACAGGGCAAGCCGGTCAGCCGTGTTGCCGGGGTCGTGATTGGAACATTCTGGCTGGTGGTGCTGGCATGGGCAGCACTGCGGGTGTGGAACGCGCTGCGTTGAACTATCCCCCGCCCACCGGCGGCAAGATGATCACTTCAGCCTGATCGGGCAATTCCTCGGCGTCCAGCAAAATCACCCTGTTGACCGAGGTAACCACCTTGTTCAACTGCGGGCGAAGCTGCGGGAAACGCTCAATCAACTGCGCTTTCAAATCACCCACTGTGGCGCCCTCCGGCAGATCAAAAGTCAGCTCTTTGACGCCCGCTTTTTCTTTGAGGTGTCCCAGCAATTTTAGAGTTACCTGTATCATATCTGCCCGGCTCCTGTGGAAAGGTTGTTCACAATTTTACCTGACCGAACGGCTGCGCATGCAGCAAGTGTATAATCATTTTAACCAAATCCATACCAATGTCGATGACCGTAATAAATCGAGTTTTGTAGGGCGGTCGTTTCCTACCCTGGAGGGTAACATGGCTTATCATAATTCAGTAGAAGAAAAACAGTTTATCAAATTGCTTGAAAAGACACCCCTGGAAGAAAGTGAACGGGCAAGCCTGGTGGAACGCATTCAAACCAGCGGACTGACCGAAGAAATTATCGAAAGTGTGCGCACCGGCCTGGCCAACGCCGTTGCGGCTGAAAAGCTTGACCCGGCGCGGTTAAATCAGTTCAACGTCGAGCTGGCGCGCATCATCCAGCGCTGGCGTCTATCCAGTCAACTGAACCATGTACGGCGGCGCTGACGCCGGCGCCCGGCCACTGCGGATCACTTTTTTACTGGCGGCATGCCTGCCGTTGATGCTGGCCTGCAACCTGCCAATTTTTGCGCACAGCAGCCCAACCACCACCCCGTCCCCAACCCGGCCGGTGGAACAATCCCCCCAGGCTGCCGCGCCCACCCAGACCATGCGCCCGGCCGCGTCTGCCACGCCGCGGGTTTCCAGCGCCAGCAACCAAATCGTTTATTCCGACTGGCTGCTGGGCAGTGAAAATGCCTGTTGCAGCGGTGTCGTTGAATGGGACGATTTTCATGAGCACATACAGGGATACAATAAAACCTATGCGGATATCGACGCCTGTTCTCTTCCGCTGTTTATCAACCTGGATCAAAGATCCATAGAGGGAAAATTCAGCGGAGAAGGCGCTTTTTCAGAATTGGATTCAGCGCGGTCGCAGACGAAATTTTCAGCCGTAGTGGTGGAAAGCTGGGTGAAACCTTTGCCCACACTGGACGGCTGGCATTTTGGCGGCGTCCTGGAAGTGTATATCCTGATGAATGCGGCGCGCAAAGGCTGGATTGGTGACAAACCCGCCTGGTTGGAAGGCACCCGTTCCATCATCCTGCGCACCAACTTCATCGGCCAAACCGACCAGAATGGCGCACCGGGTGGCGTTTACACCTGGTCCACTCAGGCCGGGTCGCCGGTCAGCTTTCAAGTGACCTGCCGGGCATGCCCGCTGCCTCAAGGTTTTCCGCCGCCGCCGCGGTGAAGGTTACAAGGGATATAATTGGAAATGGAATGATACTTTTTCACCGTTTATTCATCTTATTTTAGGAGAACAACATGCTGAAACACGACATTCGCCCCTCTTACCCGGTGGCAGGAGATCAACTTACACCGGCTTATGAAACCCTGGCCAACCTCATTCGCAAGCAGCCCGGCCTGTGGCTGGTCGACGGCGCCAGCGGCGTGGACTGGCAGTCATTTGTAGATGGACTGAAAAATGCGCTTCAGAGACAGGCTGTTGAATTTGTAGACGTCTCGCCTGCTCACATCGGTGCCGAATCCGCCCAAAAACTGCTGCAACCCTACCTGGACACCGGCGACCCTGACTTTGGCAGATTGTATGACGGCAGCCTGGCCGATTTCTTCGCCCCGGCGCAGATCAAAGCGCTGGCAAAGGAAGCCCAGGCCGGCCTGGAAAGCGGGAAAACCGTGCTGGTTTACGGCACGGGCGCAGGTTTGTTGGAACAGCCGGCAAACAGCGTGTTTGTTGACCTGCCCAGCGAAGAAGTGCGCAAACTGGCCTCTGCCAAAAAAGCCGCATCAATTGTGAAATATGAGCCGCCCTCCGACAAGGTGCTTTCCAATGTGGATTTCCCGGTCATCAATGCTCAACGCGCCCGGTTGCTGCCTTCACTGGTGTACTATGTCGATTTTCGCAACCCGCAAGCGCCGGTGGGCATCAGCGGGGCGGGGCTGCGCGGCAGCCTGCACGCCCTGGTGCAGCAACCCTTCCGGGTAACGCCCATCATCTACACCAGCATGTGGGGCGGCCAGCACCTGATCAAGAACATTGAAGCCATGCGCGCCTACCCGCGCTGCAGCCATTATTACGCCATGTTCCCGCCGGTGAACACCCTGGTGCTGCGCGACGGCGGCCTGGAACTGGAAATGCCCTTTGAAAACATGCTGCACCTGGAAACCGCCGCGCTGCAGGGATCTGTTTTGGAAAAAGCCTTCGGCGCGCGCATGCCCATCCGCGCCACCATCATGGACACGCTGGAAGGTATGACCCTGTCGCATCAAATTCATCCCAGCCATGCCCAGGCAAAACGCATTTTTAACACCGATTTTGACGAACCGGAAACGTATTATTTTCTCGAAACAACTACCGAAAGCTCGTTTTACCTGGGGCTGCGCGATGACGCCGACCCGGCGGCTTTTCGCCGCTCGGTGCAGCGCGCCGTTGATGAGCAGATCGGCTTTGATCTTTCAGATTATGTCAACCTCTACCCGGCCCATAAAAACGATGTGGTGCATGTGCCCGCCAGCATGGTGCACAATGCCGGGCCGCAAAACCTGATCCTGGAAGTTACCACTCATCCCATCGGGCACACCTACCGCCTGTACGACTTCATGCGCCGCACCAGCGACGGCAAGCTGCGCCCGCTGCACGTGGAGCAAGCGTTTGGCTGCCTGGACGCTGCCCGCAACCGCACCTGGGCTGAGCAGCAAGGGCTGTTCCCCCAGCGGAAAGTGCTGATGCAGGGCGACGGCTGGAGTGTGAGCCGCCGGGTGGCCCCGCCCATCACCAAGTTCACCGAGGATGAGATTAGCCTCACGAAAGACTATCTGGATGACACGCGCGGCGAACGTTTCCACTTGCTGCTGGGATTGGAAGGCGATGATTTGCGCGTGGAAGGCAACGGCTATAGCCACCCCCTGCACCAGTTTGAACTGCTGATTGTGCCCGCCGCGGCGGGCGCCTACCGAGTGGTGAATGACGGCGGCAGCCCCGCGCGGGTGTTGAAGCTGTATGTCAGTACACCAGAAGAATACCAGGCGGCCGAAATTTAAGCTTCTGCGGCAAATGCCCTTTGCAGCTTTGTTCTTGTATTGAAAATTTATTCGTAAGGAGATGATCATGGCAGAGACACCACTGGATAACACCACACGGGAGAAGTTTCTCCGTTTTCAGCGCGATGAAATTGACGGTTACCATACTTATTTGAAATTGGCTGAAATCGTCAAAGATGAAAATCACAAGAAAATCCTCACCCGCATTGCCGGCGAGGAAATGAAACACTATGAAATCTGGAAAACGCAAACCCAAAGCGACATCAATCCAAATTGGCTGCGTGTCAACTTCTACAGCCTGCTGGCGCGCCTGTTTGGGCTGACCTTCGGCATCAAGCTGATGGAATTGGGTGAAGAACACACCCAGGAAAACTATGCTGACGTTTTACATGCCTTTCCCGAAGTGGCTGCCATGCAGAAAGAAGAGGAAGTGCATGAAGAAGAGCTGGTTGACATGCTGGACGAAGAGGCGCTTAAATACGCCGGATCGGTGGTGCTGGGCTTGAACGACGCCCTGGTGGAACTGACCGGCACCCTGGCAGGCCTGACTTTTGCCTTCCAAAACACGCGTGTGATCGCCCTGGCAGGTTTAATCACCGGCATTGCCGCTTCATTCTCCATGGCGGCGTCTGAATATCTATCCCAAAAGTCGGAAGGCGGCGAACTCAGCCCCACCAAGTCGGCTCTTTACACCGGCGTCGCCTACATTTTCACCGTGTTGTTCCTGGTGCTGCCCTATTTTCTCTTCAGCCATTACTTGGTCAGCCTGGCGTTCACCATCGTCAACGCTGTGCTGGTGATCGCCGTGTTCAACTTCTACATTTCGGTCGCCAAGGGACTTTCCTTCCGCCGGCGCTTCACCGAGATGACGGTCATCAGCCTGGGAGTGGCTGGCATTTCATTTATCATTGGTTCAGTGATCAGCAAAGCCCTGGGTGTGAACATTTAAACTTTCCTGTCTCGCCTGAAGAATTTCCTTTATCTGTAGCTGCGAGGAGGGCGTTTTTTGCCCGACGCGGCAGTCTCAATGCCAAATTTGGGATTGTTGCGCCCAGGAAGAGCATCGGGGCTCGCCATGATCGACAGGCGAAAACATACTCAAAATTAGTCAATCGCCCCGTTTCATTCAACGGGGCGATTGCATTGAATTTTCATTCAAACCCGGCTATACTCTAGGGCGCGTATTAAACCCTTTTGCAGCAAGGATGGTTGATTTGATGAGACGCACCCGAAGAACGGCTTCCACAACCCTGGGCGGGATCTTGATTGCCCTGTTTTGCCTGGCCAGTGTAGTCAACAGTTTGAGCGATTATCAAAACGAGCAGGCGCTGCGCGCCCGCGGCGAAGAGACACAGGCTTCCGTCTCGCAAACAATCCTCAGTTCCAACATCATCACCGGCAAGACGCCGCGTGTGAAATACCAGTTCAACATCGACGGCGTCGATTACCGCTATGACGATACCATGATGCGCAATTATTACAACCATATTTCGCCGCAGGTTGAACGCGAAGCCAACGAATGGGCCAACATGGCCCGTCCTGAGTGGGAAATTGCAGAAGACACCGGTGTAGTGACGGTGCTTTACCTGCCTGAAAACCCCTGGGTGAACCGCCCGCTAACCTATCCCGGCGGGCTGCTCAACCCGCTTACGTATTCGCTGGCTTTGGCTGCGATGTATGCAATCATTTGCCTGATGGCAATTTTTGTAGCCGTGGTGGGCGTGCAGGAGAAGGAAGACCCCGCCAACAAACAAATGCGCAGCCTGAGCGACATGGTGAATAAAAATCCGGGAAAACAGGACTAAATCTTAAATCGCATGGATTACTTGAACGAACTCAACCCGCGTCAGCACATGGCCGTGACGGCTGACAGCGGGCAAACCCTGGTGCTTGCCGGGCCCGGCTCTGGCAAGACGCGCGTGCTCACCTATCGCATCGCCTACCTGGTGCAAGCCATGGGGGTGCGCCCCTACCACATTCTGGCGGTCACTTTCACCAACAAAGCCGCCCGCGAAATGGGCGCCCGCCTGGCCAACCTGCTGGACAGCAGCGTGAACGACCTGTGGCTGGGCACCTTCCACGCCATGTGCGCGCGCCTGCTGCGCCGCGAGGCCGATGCTTTGCCCTTTGATGCTTCGTTCGTCATCATGGATGCCGACGACCAACTGCGCATCGTGAAGCAGGCCATCAGCGATTTAAACATCAATGAAAAACTCTACCGCCCGCAATCGATCCACGCCGCCATTTCCAACGCCAAAAATGACCTGATTGGACCCCAAGACCTGGCCAGCAGCACCTACCGCGATGAAATCATCAAGCGTGTTTATGCGCGCTATGAAGAAATGCTGGGCGCCAGCAACGCGGTCGATTTTGACGACCTGCTGTTATACGCCGTGCGCCTCTTGCAGGAAAACCCCGCCGTCAAAGAAAAATATAACCACCGTTTCGAGCATATCCTGGTGGACGAATTTCAAGACACCAACCGCGCCCAGTATGAGCTGCTGCGCCTGCTGGCAGGCCCGCAGGCCGGCATGTTCGTGGTGGGTGATGAAGACCAGTCCATTTACCGCTGGCGCGGTGCCGACTATCACAACGTGGAACGCTTTCAGCAAGACTACCCGCAGGCCGCCAAAATCCTGCTGGAGCAGAACTACCGCTCGACGCAGACTGTTCTCGACGCCGCCCGCGCGGTGATTGACCGCAACACCCACCGCACGCGCAAGAAGCTCTTCTCTGACCGCGGCAAGGGCGACAAGATTCAATTCTACGAAGCCGCCGATGACCACGCCGAAGCCGCTTTTGTGGTCGAAACCATGCGCAGGGCCCTCAGCAGCGGCAATGCGCGCGGCAGCGATTTTGCCGTGATGTACCGCACCAACGCCCAGTCGCGCCTGCTGGAAGAGGCCTTTTTACACGAAGGGCTGCCTTACCGCCTGGTGGGGGCACAGCGCTTCTACGGACGCCGCGAGGTCAAAGACATCATCGCCCTGCTGCGCCTGGTGCAGAACCCCAATGATGAAATCAGCCTGTTGCGCGTGATCAACGTGCCGCCGCGCGGCATTGGCAGCAAAACCATCGAGGCGCTGCAAAACACCGCGCGCCAGGCGGGGGTGCAGCCCGGTGAAGTGCTGCTCGACATGGGTCAACACGGCGACCGTTCGCCATTTTGGGGCGCTTTTTCAGGGCGCGGGGTGAGTGTGCTGGCCGACTTTGGCGCGCAACTCAGCGCCTGGCGCGAGCAAATCTTCCAGGACAACAACCTCACCAACCTGTTTGACCGCATCCTGACCAACACCGGTTACCGCGAATACATCGATGACGGCAGCGATGAAGGCAACGACCGTTGGGAAAACGTGCAAGAGCTGCGCCGCCTGACCTTCGAGTTCCAGGAGCGCGGGCTGAGCGAATTTTTGGAAACCCTGGCGCTGGTGGCTGACCAGGACACCATCACAGAAAACACTGACGCGCCCACCCTGCTGACTCTGCACGCCGCCAAAGGGCTGGAGTTCTCGCAGGTGTTCATCATCGGCCTCGACGAAGGCTTGCTGCCGCACAGCCGCTCGTGGGACGATCCTGAAGAGATGGCCGAAGAGCGCCGTTTGTTGTATGTGGGCATGACGCGCGCCAAAAACCGCCTCTACCTGGTGCGTGCCGAAAGGCGCGGCACCTACGGTGAATATCAGAATTGCGACATTTCACGTTTCCTGGACGATATTCCCGACGAGCTGGTGCAAACCACCAGCCCGCGCCGCGTGGCGGCCTACCGCATGCCGGCGCCCTCCTGGAACGAGGCCCGGCAGCCGCAGAACACTTTTCAGCGGCAGGCGGCCGCCAGCGCGCCGCCCGCCCAGCAGCGTTACAGGCCCATGATGCGCGTGCGCCACGTGACCTTTGGCGACGGTGTGGTGCTGGAGAGCCGCCTGGAAGACGGTGACGAAACCGTGAGCGTGCATTTCGAATCGGTGGGGCTCAAACGCCTGGCGGCTTCGCTGGCCAATTTGGAAATCATCCTGTAAATAATCACTGGTTGCGGAAGAGGGTGCAGCGGAGCTGTATCCCCATGTTTTTTCGGGGCGAGGTAATCTTGCATTTTGGATTATTCGCTTAAAACGCAACGCAAAGATTTTTATTTCATAGCGTCCTTCGCGACTTTGCGTTGTGGAAATGAGCGAAAAAGTGGACACAAAAAATGTCCTGATCGGGTAGACTAGAAAAACCAGGAGATCAGGTATGAACGACAGGAAATACCGAGATTACACACGGGAATTCAAAATAGAAGCCTTGGAATTGCTGAAACGCAGTGGAAAAGGAGCGGCGCAAATTGAGAAGGAATTGGGTATAAAACCAGGTTTGTTGTTGAGGTGGGGTGTTTTAGCCTGTTAAAAGAGACCTCACAGGGTTTTGCGAAACCGATGAGGTCTGCATATAATGATAATGATAATGAAGTGACTTCTTCCCCATCTCTCCTTCCCTACACCCGCGGCGCGCTGGACATTTTGCGCGCCAGCCTGTTGCACATGCAAAGCGGGCAGCCGGCCTTCTACCGCGCGGCGGCGGTGCAGCTGCGCCTGCTGCTGTGCGACAGCACGCGGCGCCACAACCGCCGGGTTGACCTGGCGCTGCTGCCGCAGGCGGCGCCCGATTTGCGCCTGCCGCGCCTGACGCCGCACGGCGAGCCGGATGAGGCACAGCCGCCCCTGCCCCTGGCTGAATGGCTGGAGCAGCCGCTGGCGCCCCCCGGCTGCGCCCCGCTGAGCGTGCGCCAGCTGATTCGCCTGGTGTGCGACCGCGACGGCGGCGCGCATGTGGACCCCAATCCGCAGCTGCTGCCTGCTGAAACCGCTGCCGGTTTGATCGCCAAAATAGGCGCGGCGGTGCTCAATGCCCTCCCGCCAGGTTATTTTTGTTAGCCGATTCATGGACATCCTTCCATTACGTTTGAAATGGCGTGGGGTACAATAAACTTGGAATTGGGGAGTAGCTGCCTGCCTGTGCAGGATGGGTTGTCGACATACCGGAGGAAACCTCCCGGCGCCCAGTAGGTGAACCTATCGGCGAGACCAATGCAGTTTTCTGGCTGCATGGTCTCGTTTTTTGTTGCCGGCCCTCCCCCCGGAGATTTTGCATGGAATGGTACACATCACTGTTGGTGGCATTTGGATTGGCCATGGACGCTTTTGCCGTGTCAGTGGGGGTGGGCACAGGCGGCCAGGCTGCTGATTTTCGTTCGCGCTTTCGCCTGGCGGCGCACTTCGGTATTTTCCAGGGCGGTATGACCCTGCTGGGTTGGGCGGCAGGCAGCACCGTGGCAGGTCTGATCCAAAATTTTGATCACTGGATTGCCCTGGCGTTGTTAGCCTACGTGGGTATTAACATGATCCGCTCGGGCCTGTGCTGCCGAGAAGAGGGCGAACAATCACCCTGCGACCCCACACGCGGCGGCACTATGCTGCTGTTGTGCGTGGCCACCAGCATTGATGCGCTGGCGGTGGGTTTGAGCATGGCCATGCTGGGCGCGTCTGTTTTTCAGCCGGCGTTGGTGATCGGCGTGGTCACATTTGGCCTGTCGGCCTTTGGGTTGCGCGCCGGGGGGCATTTGGGCAAAACCTTTGGCAAGCGCATGGAAATGCTGGGCGGGCTGATCTTGATCGGGATCGGCCTGCGCGTGCTGTTTACGCACCTGATGGTTTGAGCGGCAGCGCCTCCAACTGTTCCAGCCAGCCGCGCAGCACATCAAAGCCGCCCTGCCAAAAACTGGCCTGGCTCACATCCATGCCGGCGTCGGCCAGCACGCGCATGGGCGCTTTGGAACCGCCTGCGGCGAGCAGTTGAATGTAGCGCGGCTTGAACGCCTCGCCTTCCAGTTTGAACTGCCGGTAGAGCGACAGTACCAGCAACTGCCCGAAGGCATAGGCATATACATAGAAGGGGGATTGGAAAATGTGCGGGATGGAAACCCATTCCCAGCGGAAATGATCTTCAATTTCAACCGAATTGCCGAACTGGCGCTGCAGGTTTTGCAGGTAGGCGTCGCACAATTCATCGACCAGCGCGCCCTGGCTGATCTTTTCGTGGGCTTCCTGCTCGAACAGGGCAAAGAACGCCTGGCGCATGATGGTGGCGTAGTTGTCGTCCAGTTGACCAAACAAAATGTCACGGCGCACGGCTTCGTCGCTCTCTTCAGCCAGCAGGCGTTCCACCAGCATCATCTCGCCAAAGGTTGAGGCGGTTTCAGCCAGCGGCAGGCAGGCGTGCTGGGTGAAGCTGGTGTGCCCCTCGGCCAGCATGGAATGGATGGCGTGTCCCAGTTCGTGCGCCAGGGTCGACACATCGTTGATTTTGCCCTGGTAGTTGACCAGCACCCAGGGGGTCAGGTCGGGGGTGGCGGTCAGGCAGAAGGCCCCGCCGCGCTTGCCCTTGCGCACTTCACTGTCCAGGTGGTCCTGGTCGAACACGCGCCTGGCCAGGCTGGCAAACTGCGGGTCAAACTGGTTGAACGAGTCAAACACCATATCCACCGCCTGCGAATAGGCATAGTTGCGGTCTGAGGCGGCCAGCGGGGCGTAGATGTCGCAGCGGCGCAGGGTGGGCAGCCCCAGCCAGCGCGCCTTCAACTGGAAGAAATGCTGGAAAAGCGGGGCGTTGCGCTGGCTGACTTCCAGCAGGGTGTTCACCACGTCGTTGGGAATGTCGTTTGCCAGGTTGCGCACCGCCATGGGGCTGTCGAAGTGGCGCAGATTAAGGTTTTCGGTGCGCCAGTCGCGCACCAGGGTCTGATAAATTTGCCCCAGGATGGGACCGTCGTTGCCGTACACGCGGTACAACTCGTTGTAGGCGCGGCTGCGCAGGTCGGGGTCGGGGTGGCGGGCAAACACCATCAACTCGCCGCGGGTCAGTTCCTTCTTTTCGCCGTCCACTTCCAGGCTGAAGGTGTAGCGGTTGGTGATGGAGTCGTACAGGTTTTGCAGCGCCCGCGCGCCGGTCACGTCTTTGAGGTTGATGATTTTTTCTTCCGGCTCGCTGAGAGTGTGCGGTTTGAAGTGGCGCATCTCTTCCAGCCAGTAGCGGTAGTCGCCGCTGGGCTGCATCAGGCGCTCGGCGGCGGCGTCATCCAGCTCTTTCCACCACAGGCTGAAAAACAGGGTGCGGTTGCCGGCCTCGGCCAGGGATTGCTCCACGCGCGCCAGCAGCGCCTGGGCGGCCTGGTTTTGCGTGTCGGCGGCAAACAGCAGTTCAGCGTAGCTGTAAACGCGGTTGGCCAGGCGGTGCAGGTCTTCCATGCGGCGCAGCATGTCGAGGAAGGTTTCAACGGGCATTACAGGGCTCAACTGATCGCGCAGGGCTTCAAATGCTTTGCTGCCGTCTTCGATGCGCTGGAAGGCGGTTTGCAATTGGGGGCTGTCGATAGCCGGGAACAGGTCGTTCAGGCTCCAGGGAGATAGTTGGTCAGCTATTTGTTTCATTCTCTACATCCTCTACATTCTCTACATCCTCTACATCCTCTACATCCTGAGTCATTTGAGCGAGAATTTTTTCTCTTAATTCATCAATTGGGTATAAATCCCCTGTCGGGCTTTCATAAAACCAATGATCCCAACCATTGCATGGTACGCCCTTCATTATGTGTGATCCAACTTGATGAATTGAACCCTCTTTTTCACCAAAAACCAGATGTCCATTGGCTTTAACGTAAGCTGAAATTTCCCTATTGGCTTTAAAAAACAGACTTTGACCTGGTTGAATTAGACCCATTGAAATTAAATTACCAAATGGAATACGTATCTCTTTGCGTTTTTTGTCTTGGACATCAAAAAACTTATCGTCAAATAAATCTGGTGTGATCTGGGAAATTCTTTTTTGTGCAATTTCTATATATTTTTCGTCGCGTTCAATACCTATCCAATTTCTATGGAGTTTTTTTGCTATAGCTCCTGTTGTTCCACTACCAAAAAATGGATCAAGAACTAGGTCATTTGGATTACTTGATGAGAGAATTACTCTATACAGTAAAGCTTCAGGTTTCTGAGTAGAATGGGCTTTTTTTCCATTTTCTTTTAAGCGCTCTACACCTGAACAAATTGGTAACACCCAATCGCTTCGCATTTGCAAATCATCATTTAAGCGTTTCATAGCATGATGATTAAATGTATACTTTGCTCCTTTTCTCTTACTTGCCCATAACAGGGTTTCGTGTGCATTTGTAAATCGTACTCCTCTAAAATTCGGCATAGGATTTGTTTTTATCCAGACTATATCATTTAAAATCCAATAGCCAATATCTTGCATAAGTGCGCCAATTCTGTATATATTATGGTATGACCCAATTACCCAAATTGTGCCATTATCTTTGAGCACACGCTTACAAGCAATTAACCAGCGCCGAGAAAAATCATCATAAGATTCAAAACTAGTGAATTGATCCCAAGTATCATTAACGGCGTCAACTTTTGTCATGTTGGGGCGATAAAGTTCTTGTTGTAACTGAAGGTTATATGGGGGATCTGCAAATATTAAATCCACGCACTTCTCAGGAAGTGAATTTAAAATATCAACACAATCACCTTGTAGTATTTGATTCACAGGGAGTTCAACCATATAAAAATGCTCCTGTCTAGATTACTGATATAGTTTTTCAATCCTGGTACTAAGCAAACTAGCCATCCTTTTACTATGAGGGCTATTGATATCCCAATAATATTTTTTTAACAGTTCTAATGTTTCACCTGTTTTAAACAAAACCTTAATTATTCCTTCCTGCCAGAAGATATCATTACTAATAATCTTTTCCCAATATCGCCCCCCAAGATTTTTAATTTCATTAAATGAATCATTTGGCGATAAATCAAAATTTAATTCTGGGAAATCAGGCAGATCTGATTTCCATAGATTTAACCACTCGATTAGATTGTCCCATGCTTCGATATTGTTGAAGAAAACAAATAATTCTTTACCGTAAAATTGGAGAACTTCTACCCCCATTTGTTTATTCATAACTACAAGTTCATGTTCATAATAATTTTTATTTTTCTCTAAATCAGAATCTATAAAATACATGATACCTGTGAGATTATCATGTGTCTTTTTTAGTAAAGATAATTTCCGATGAAAATTTTGAATTTGTCCTCTCTTTTTTGTAGAGTCATGATCGTCTCGTATTTTTTGTTCAATAAAAAAATATCTATTCCCGTCTGTAAAATATTGATCTAATGAAAGCGATTCATGGTTATCATCGGTTATCGATAAGGGTAAATTCGTGAAATTCATATCAGCAATAATCAGTCTGATAATTTCTTCTAGTGCATCACCGAATTTGATTTCTTGAGACTGCAATAGATTTTGAAGTAATTTTGCGTGAGGTTTTGTTGGACGGAATAACCCTAAAAATCTTTCGGGATGATCTGCTAAATTCTTCAATAACTTTTCTTTCTGTCCTTCAAACAAATGTTTATTAAGTACATTACAAAAAATGTCGTAATCCACTATTTACCTCAATCCTTTATGGGATGAATAATAAAAGCCAAAACTAGATTAATTTTAATGTTGGGCAACGATTCCAGCACCCGGGTGCAATCGCCCTGGAGTATTTGATCGAGGGGCAGGTCGCGGTGGGGTTCAGGAGCAGAGGTAGTCACATAAATATTGTATCATCGTGTGAAGCAAACCACACATGAACACAGAGGCGTACTATTTCTCTGCATGGTCTTTTCTCCGGGAAAAAAACCTCTCACTTGCTCCATAAAGCAGCATTATTTGACGTGGGTATTTGTTAACTTCCGCGCCTCCGCGTGAGAATCGTTTTCGGCTTGTGATTTATAATGTTAATCAAAACCTATCCATATTTTTACAACAAGAAGGACGGTAAAAATGGCAACTCTGCTGGATGTTATCAAGCAATCGTTGGATCAATACGGCGGCAAATGGAGTGAAAAGAAAGGCTTATGGGAGTTTTCAACCGTCATCGCCGAGCGCAAAGCCTTTCTGTCCAGCAAAAAACTGACCTATTCCATGAAATTGCGCATCGATGAGGCTGCCAAAACGGTCAGGTTCTCTGAGATGTTGATGGAAGCCAGTTCGGGCTTATCCTCCGGCGGCGACTTCGACAGCGGCATGTCGGGGGGCTTTGGTTTCAAAAAGGAAAGCTACAACACCTTTGGCGGCGGCCGCCAGGGATCAATTGAAGAGCAGTCGAAACAATTCGGCAAGGATTTTACTTACAAATTTAACTACGCGGAGATTCGCTCAAAAATCCAGGCGGCCGCCGAGAGCGCCGGCTACAAGTTTGATTACCAGATTCTGCCGGTGAAATAACCCCCTCCCGACCTCCCCCAAAATCCAAAAAGCGGATTTTAGGGGAGGAGTTCAACCGGTTTCCTCAAAATCCAAAACAGGGAGTCCAATCGTGGAAAATATCTCCCCCATTTTCAGGTTTTGAAAATGGGGGAGATGCAAGAGGGGGTTTCATGGTTAAAATCAAGAAAATATTTTTCACCACGCTGAAAAACGGTTAAAATAGCAATGCTGTTCTTTTTAACTACCAATTTACTTCGTCTCGTTGTATACTGGTTTCATTCCACTTGGTGAAGAGGGCTGCCCCATGAAAGTTACCGTCTCACAACAACAACTGGCTCACGGACTGAGCATCGTTTCCCGTGCGGTATCGCCGCGCAGCACACTGCCGGTGCTGGCCAACGTTCTGGTGGCCACCGATGAAGGCCGCTTGCGCCTTTCAGCGACCAACCTGGAACTGGGCATCACCTGCAAAATTGGCGCCCAGGTGACTGAAGAAGGCTCCATCACCGTGCCGGCGCGCACCTTTGGCGACCTGGTGGGCGCCCTGCCCGACGAGCACGTTGTGCTGACCCTGAACGAACGCACCAAAACGCTCAACGTCACCTGCGGCTCTTCCAGCACCGAAATCAAAGGCATCGACGCCGAAGAATTCCCGCCCATGCCGGTGGCAGACCCGCAAACAGGCGTGGAATTGAACGTCAGCGACTTTAAAGAAATGATCCAACAGGTGGTGTTTGCCGCCTCCAGCGATGAAGCCCGCCCGGCGCTGCAGGGTGTTTACCTGAACATGCAGGGCAACGAACTGACCCTGGCCGCCACCGACGGCTTCCGCATCAGTGTGCGCAAAGCCAACCTGTCAACCCCGGTGGAAAAACCCGCCAGCATCCTCATCCCGGCGCGCGCGCTCAGCGAACTGGCGCGCATTGCCAGCGACGGCGAAAAAACCGTCACCATGATCACCCCGCAGGGGCGCGGCCAGGTGCTGTTCTACCTGGAGAATGCCGAACTGGTGTCGCAGCTCATCGACGGCAACTTCCCCGATTACCGCGCCATCATCCCGCGCTCGTCCAAAACCACCACGGTCATCGGCACCTCGGCCTTCCTCAAAGCCTGCAAACAGGCCGAGATCATTGCGCGCGAGGGCACCAACGTGGTGCGCCTGAACATTTTGCCCGGCGGCGATGAGCCCGGCAAGGTGGAAATTTCAGCCCAGTCGGAAGAGACCGGCTCCAGCGAAGTGGTGCTGGAAGCCGCCGTGGAAGGCGAACCGCTGGTGATTGCCTTCAATGTGCGTTTCTTGCGCGAGTTTTTGGATGTGGCGCGCGCCTCCAGTGTGGCGGTGGAGACCAACGCCAACACCACCCCGGCGCTGCTGCGGCCGGTGGGCGACGAGAATTACACGCATGTGCTGATGCCCATGCATTTGGGATAGGCTCAAAGTACGACCCTGATAGCTAAAAAACACAACAGGTGCGGAGAAATCCGCACCTGTGCTGTTTAACCGCAATTTTTTGGCAGGGTGTGCTTCAGCGCACCGTTGCCTTATTCATTCCGCCTAGAAGATGGCGCGGAAGGTGAGCAGCAGCCCGAAGATCATCATGGGAATGCCGACGATGGCGCCCACCACGGTGAGTGTGATGATAAAGCCCACGATCATGAACACCAGTCCCAGCACGGCTGCCACCAGGCGGCCGGTGAATGCCACGATAAACCAGATCAGGCGCCAGATTGCCCAGAACGGCCACAGGAACCAGGGAACTTTGCAAGCTGTTTCAGTCATTTTAACCTCCGTTTTTTTCATTACTATATACGCAGGTGGTTGCAAAAGGTTGCAGTATTTGTAATTGAATTAAAAAAACAAACCTGTACGTTCCCCGCTGCGCGCGGATGCGAGGCCTAGAAGCCCAGGTCAGATAGAATCTCATCCGTGTTCTTTGGCTTGTTCTCCTTGCCCAGCAAACCTTCCCAGAAGGTCTCATCGTAGCGCAACGAGCGCACCGGGATGGGCATGGGCACGCCCCAGCCCAGCAGCAGCACTTCTTCCTTTTCCTGCAGGCGCGAGAGCATGCCGCGCAGGGCGTCTTTGTTCGCCAGCCCCGACAGCACCGCCTGAATGTCGGCGTCGTCGCCCAGCCAGCCCGAGATGCGCGTGCCGAGCTGCGACATGACCTCGTCATAGATCTGCGAGGGGCGCTGGTCGATCACCAGCAGGGTGACAAAATACTTGCGCAGTTCGCGCGCAATGGTGCTGAAGATGGTCTGGCGTGCCATTTCGGGGTTGAGCAGCTTGTGGGCTTCTTCCACGGCAATCACCAGCGGGCGCGGTTCCACGCCCTTCTTGCTGCGGTATTCATTGGTGCGCTTCTCCCAGGCGTCGCGGATGCGGCGGGTGAGCAGATTGGTCACCAGCAGGTAATCCAGGTCGCTTTCGTAGTTGCCGAAAGACAGGATCACGTTGCGACCGGCTTCCAGCGATTGAATGATCTGGCTCAGACTGTCGGCGGCGGTACGCTCGACGATGTAGGGCAGGTTGAACAGCCGCCCCAGCTTGCTGTGCAGCCCTTCGGCGGCCGCCACGTTGATGCCCGCCTGGTTGGCCCAGTAGGCTACGCTGTCGGGGGCGGGCACTTTCTTGCCTTCCTCTGTCTCAATGGTGGCGCCGTAACGCAGGTTCTTGAATTCATGGAACCAGCGGTTGTAGCCAAAGTCGTGCACCAGGGCGGCCAGGGTGGTGGGGGTGGTCTCTTTCAGGTTCAATTCGCGGGTCAGCAATTCAATGTCTTCGGGCTGAATGTCGCTTTCGGCCAGCTCCAGGGTGAAGTCGGGCGACTGCCCGTGCACGCTGGCGTCGCGCCCCAGGCCCACCACCTGCACGCGCGCGCCGAACTTGGTGCGCAGCCCCACCACGCGCTGGTGCGCGTCAGAGGCCACATCGTCGAAGGCGTATTCGTTGTGCATGTCGAACACCAGCGTGGAGCAACGGTTTTGATGGATGATGCCCGCCAGCACCATGCGGGTGAGGAAAGACTTGCCCGTGCCGGTGGCGCCGAAGATGCCCGACGAGCGCTGCACCAATTTGCTAAGGTCGATGCACACCGGGTGCCCCTGTTCGCGCGTTTTGCCGATGACGAAATTGCCGCCGCCCGGCTCGCCAAAGATGGAGGCCACATCGCCGGCTTCGGCCAGGCGCACACGGGCGTGGTGCGAGGGGATGGTTTTGATGGAAATGGGGCGCAGCATCGGTTCGGGATGCGCCGCCATCCACTCGTCATAGCCGGGCGCGCCGGGTTCGGGCCCGGCTTCCAGCATCAGGGCGGGCAGCACCTCCAGCGTGGTGTAGAGGGTTTGCCCGTGCAGCAGGCCGGCCAGTTCGCCCGGCAGGCGCAGCTCGCTTTGCTCGTCGGCGAAGCGCGGGTCAGTGGAGCCCAGTTGCAGGTCAGTCACCAGGCCGTAGAACAGCCAGTCGCCGCTTTCAATCACCACAAAGCCGCCCTCTTGAATCTCCTGCGGGGGCACGGTCAGGCGCACGCGCAGGCTGGTTTTCAGGCTGCCGCCCACCACGTAACCAATGTATTTTTGTTCGTCCGGGATCACTGGATAGCTCATTACACACCTCCCGCCGCGGCATTCTCACCCAGCCCGGCATCGGCCAGGGCGCTCAACACGCTCATCAGGGTGGGGTAATCATCGCGCAGCAGCACGATCAATTCCTGCGTGGCTTGCTTGCCCCATTCAGCCTGACCGGCAGCAGTTTGCGCCTGCCCCGCCTGGCGCAGGTGCGCCGCCAGCAGCTCGCCAACCGGCGCCTCTTGCGAGCGCAGCACATGCCGAAAATAGCCAAAGCGCCCGCTGCCGGTGAACTGCACCACATCTTCTGCCGGGCAGGGATAAATGGCATCCAGGCTGAGCGGCGGGCGCGGCGGCAGCAGGTGGAAGATTTTACCCGCCTGGCGGTAGCCCACAAATAACACACTGATCTCGACCGGCACATTGCGGTTGAGGCGGTTGTCCAAAATCACGGCAGCGTCCACCGTGTCAGCGGTGACCAGTTGGCGCACAATGCCGTCGTCGTCAATGTGAATGTCGTAGATCAGCCCGTACACCTGGTCGTCCTGCCCGCCCAGCGGAATGCGCAGCAGCCCGCCGAACTCCGGCGCGCCGAGCTGCGTGACGCGGCAGCCCACCACGCACCCGGCGGTGCTGGAACGTAATAAGCGGCCCATTTCAATCGGTTCGTTCATTTTTGTTTATACCTCGTGCGGCTTCCCATATTGTTCTTTCCGAACTGCTTGTTGGATAAGTCTCCCGGTTCCACCCCATGCTGGCGCAATTGCAGGGCAATCAATTCCGACAGGTGCTGTTTCTCCAGCATCGACACCACGGCGGTCTCATGTGCGCGGTGCAGCACGTAGGGATAGGGACGGGCGCCCATCTGGCGGCACTGGCTGACCAGCGCGGCGTGCAGCAGGTCCACCAGGGCGTCGTCGCGCGCCACCCAGGCGGGAAACTCCACCCGCGCCAGCGAGGGCCGTTCAGACCTGCCTACATTAAGATAGAAAAAGTGGAGCGCCAGGGAGCCGTTGAAATATTCACCGGCCGGCGATTGGATGGCAAACACCGCCGAGCGCTGCCCCGGCTGCAAGCGGCTGTGCAGCAGGTCGGCGTCGGTCAGCCCGCGCAACGGGTGGCGGCGGTCGGCGTGCGGCAGGTCTTCTTCGCTCATCTCGCCAATCTCCAGCAGGCGCACGATAAATTCAGCGCCGGGCTTGTCCACGTAGCCCGCCAGGCACACCTTTAGATTATCCAGTTCTTGCAGGTTTTTCAAATAATCTTCGAATAACTTTTTGATTGACTGGCGCTCGCGCGGGTCGCGCACATAAGGCTCCAGCGGGCCGTCGGTCAGCGCCACCACCTGCTGTTCGCTATCCTGTTTGGCCAGTTGCAGCAGCAGGTTGCGTTCTTCCAGGTCGCGCATCAGCGACACCAATTCTTCCGTCAGCGCGCCGTCGGGCGGTTCCAGGTCGTCGTGATACAGCAGGCGGCTGGTGACGGTTTCGCGCGGGGCTTCGCCGCTGCCGGGCTGCATGCGCAGCGCCCCGGCATTGATCACGCCGAATTGCACGGCGTCGTGCCGGTCGGGGTGAATTTGCGAGCCGTCAGCCGCCAGCAGCACCGCCGAGGGTTCAAAGGGTGGCGCGTCTTTGCAAAAGGTCAGCGCTTCTTTAAATGGCGCGGCGCAGCGCAGTGAAGGGTTGAGACCGGCGGCGCTTTCCACTTTCTGGCGCAGATCGTCCAGGTGGTCGGCATGTGCTTCCAAAAGCTGCGCGGCGCGCTGGCAGCGTTCTTCCTGTTTGCGCTGGCGAGCCGGGCTGCACTCGGCCATTTCAATCACCTGTTTTTGAATTTCGAGATAGTTGATGGGCATGGATTCCCCTCAGTTCATCGAACAATTGTTTGATTAATTATAAGCGAAAAGGAAAACGGATACCAGACCACGGGCACCAAATGCCCGAATTTTTAAGAATCTCCAAACAACCTTTAATAAAGCTAAACCAAATCTTCACAATTCTTCGCTAAACTGGCAAAAGATACAATGCAAACGAGTATTTACAGGTGAATCGATGAACAAACAAAAATGGAACTGGATTTTGGATGCCGCATTAATGGTTGGTTTCCTGGCGGCATTCTTTCTTGACCTGACCGGGCTGTCCCTGCACCAGTGGCTGGGTATTGCCCTGGGATTGATGGCGGTGATCCACCTGGCGGTGCATCACCAGTGGGTTGAAACTGTTACGCAAAGATTTTTGGGCTGCTGCCCCATGCGGGCGCGCCTGTGTTACCTGCTGGACGCCGCCATCTGGGTGGGCTTCAACATGATCATTCTCACCGGGTTGGTGATTTCCACCTGGCTGAACCTGCCGCTCAGCAATTACGAGGTTTGGAAAAATATGCATGTCTTCTCTTCCATTCTCACCCTGCTGACGGTGGTGCTCAAACTGGCCTTGCACTGGCGCTGGATTGTGAAAACAATGGGCAGCTTCTTCTCCCGCCCGGCAGTGACGCGGCTGCCCCTGCCGCAGACCGCCGGCGCCGCCCTGCGGACAGCGCAGACGCAGCCGTTGGTAGTTTCCAAAAGCGTGGACCGGCGGCAGTTTTTGGCGCTGATGGGCTCGGTGAGCCTGGTTTCGGGCGCGGCCATTGCCAATGTGCTGATCAAGAGACACAGCGAAGAGACAGCCGCGCTGATCCAGGCGACCGCAACCCCTCAACCCACTGCCACGACCATCACCCAACCTACCGCTGCCGCAACCGAAGCTGCCGCGCCCACCGTGCCGGTGATGCAGGAAGCGCCGGTCAATGCTGCCAGTCAGCAAAGCTGCACTGTGCGCTGCCCGCGCGGCTGTTCCTACCCCGGCCGCTGCCGGCGCTACACTGACGCAAATGGGAATGGGTTGTGTGATATGGGAGAATGTTTATAAAGTGCGGGCACGGCACCGCCGTGCCCCTACTCACTACCCACTCTTGTCAATCTTTGAACTGAAAACTATCCTCGATGGTCTTAAAACCGGGGCGGTCAAGGTTGACCTTGTTGGTGTACTGGGCGCGCTGCGAAAGGATGTAAGCCCAGCCGTCCCGCTCCACCCACAACTCGCGGATATCATAGCGCGGCTCGCCGGAGTAATACGGGTAGGTACGCTCGAGGGCGGGCTGCCCGCCCAGTTGACTGCTGCCGTCTTTGGCCGCCTCCGGGTAGGCCAGCACCTGTTTGGCATAAGTTGACCGGTACACTTCTTCCAGGCTGGAACCTGCCGGAATCGCCTTGCGCATGACCACTGCCGCGTTGAAATAAAAAGGACGCAGCGGTGTTTGCTTGCTCTGGCCGGTTTCGATCACCGCTCCCAGGGTTTCCACATCCAGGCGCACATCCACCATGTTGGGAAGCTCCTCATCAAAATAAGGCTGCCAGCCGGCTTCATAATCAAAAGCGAAGGCATCCTGTTCCACGTGCCCGGCAGGAACATCTTCGTCAATTGTCGCAGCGGACGAACTGGAATCGTCGGCGGATTCCGCCGTCGGTTGTGTGGATAATGCTTCGGTTTTGGAATGTGTCATGGGGTCCAGCGAACAGGCTAACAGGATCAGTATGAATACCGGCAGAAACATGCTTTTGCAGGCAACGGATGATTGAATCAGTTTCATTCTTTCCTCCTGCTGACAAACCATATCATGAAAAAAATGTAAAGCTCGCCGGGATGATTATGAATAACTTTTAACCATTATACGAAATTGGGTGGGCAGAATAAACGGGCAAAAACAACGCCATGATCTCAATGGTAGGTGCGCACTGGCGCGCCGAATCAACACCCTGTATAATCGCGGCATCCTTGTTTTCACAGGTGACATTTGGCTTATCTCTGGGTTGTTTCGCTCATCTGGGCTTTTTCATTCGGCATCATCAAGAACCAACTGGCCGGGTTGGACGCCAGCGTGATCGCCGCGGCCCGGCTGCTGGCTGCCGCGCTGGTGCTCCTGCCATTCCTGCGATTGCGCGGCGTACCTCGCCGGCTGCGTGCGCAACTGGCGCTGACCGGCGCGGTGCAATTCGGCTTAATGTACATAACCTACAACCTGGCTTTTGGTTATTTGCAAGCCTATGAGGTGGCGCTGTTCACCATCTTCACCCCGCTGTATGTCACCCTGATTCACGACGCGCTGCGCCGCCGCCTGAACCTGGTGAGCCTGGCGGCAGCCCTGCTGGCTGTGGCCGGCACGGCGCTGGTGAAAGGTGGGGTGCACATGTCTGCTGAGATTCTGCTGGGATTCGGCCTGGTGCAGCTTTCCAACCTGTGTTTTGCCTGCGGGCAGGTGTGGTACCGCGAAGTGATGCGCGGCCAAAACCAGGTGAGCGATTTGCAGGTGTTCGCCCTGTTGATGGGCGGCGGCGCGCTGACCGCGCTGGTTGCAGTAATGCTCTTTCGCCCTGCGCATCCATTGGCTTTCACCCTTCAACAGGCGCTGGCGCTGCTCTACCTGGGCGGGGTGGCTTCCGGGCTGGGATTCTGGCTGTGGAACGCAGGCGCCCGGCGGGTGAGCGCCGGGACGCTGGCTGTGTTCAATGATTTGAAAATTCCGCTGGCGGTGGCGGTGTCGCTGCTGGTGTTTGGCGAACAAACCGACCTGCCGCGGCTGCTGATGGGCGGGACGCTGGTGCTGGCGGCGCTGCTGCTCAACGAGCGCTTCGCCCAGCAACCGTCGCGCCAAACTGAAAATTAGTCTTCATCGCCGCGCATTTTGCTGACCGGGCCTTCCAGCATGAACAGGTTCTTTTCGCCCACGCGCTTCACCATGTTGAACAGCGTGTCCATGCTGCTCATTTCTTCCAACTGCTCATTCACATACCAGTCCAAAAAGTTTTGGCTGATGTAGTCTTTGTCCTTAATGGCAATCTCTTTCAGGGCGTAGATCTCGCGCGTGACCTGTTTTTCCCATTCCACGGCGGCGCCGACCGCTTCTTCAGCGCTGCCAAAGCTTGACTTGCTCTCGGCAATGGCCGGGATCTTTACTTCAGCATTGGTTTCCAGTAGATAATGCAAAAACTTCAAAGCGTGTTCTTTTTCTTCTTCTGCCTGTTTGAAAAAGAATTCTGCCATGGCAGGCAGCGTTTCACCGGAAAAATAGGAGGCGATGTGCAGATACTGCATGGACGCACCAAATTCACTGCCGATCTGGGCGTTTATTTTTTCGTTTAATTCCTGGCTGATAATCATAGGGTCACTCCTGGATAGATGATTTGTACATATTCTTTTCGTTTTTAATGAACATTGCCCCTGGTTGCTACTTTGAAAAAACTCCCAAATCTGTCGCTGCGAGGAGGGCGGAAGCCCGACATGGCAGTCTCACTGCTGACTTTTGAGATTGCCACGCCCCGAAACAACATTGGGACTCGCAACGACACAAGGGAAGGCACTTGCACAAGCACACATTGGATGTGATGAGAACTCAAAAAGTTACCCGCACCCGGTTGTCAGGCGCGTCTGCAGAGCCAGATAGAGCATCACCGAACCGGCCACAGCGGCGTTGAGCGAATCGACCTGCCCGCGCATGGGCAGGCTCACCAGCAGGTCACACGATTTGCGGATGAGGGCACGCATGCCCTCGCCCTCGCTGCCCACCACCAGCGCCAGGGCGCCGTCCAGGCGCACGCGCTCGGGTGGCTGCGCGTCGGGGGCGGCGTCCAGGCCGATCACCCACACATCCTCTTCCTTCAATCGTGTGAGGGCCTGCGACAGGTTCATCTGCGCCGCCAACAGGTGCTCGCTGGCCCCGGCCGAGGCATGCACCACGGCGGGGGTCACCCCGGCGGCGTGCGCCAGGGGCATGATCACCCCGTGCACGCCCACCGCCTCGGCGGTGCGCATCAGGCTGCCCAGGTTCTGCGGGTTTTGCAGGGTGTCCAGCACCAAAATGAAGGGCGGCTCGCCGCGCTGTTTGGCCAGTTCCAGGATATCCGGCAGGGTGCTGTAAGGATATACGCTGGCCTGCAGCGCCACGCCCTGGTGATTCTCGTCCAGCTTGTCGAGGTGCTGGCGTGGGGCGCGTTCCACCATCAGGCGCCGTTTGCCAGCCAGTTGAATGATCTCTTGCAGGCGCCCTTTTTCATCCACCCCGCTGGCCACCAGCAGGCGGAAGAAATGGCGCCGATTGGCGCGCAGGGCTTCAAAAACCGGGTTGCGCCCGGTGATCCATTCTTTCAAGTTGTTTCTCCTCCTGACCTAACCACAGATGGACACAGATAAACACAGATAAACACAGATAAACACTGATATTGTAAAAAATCCTTCGTGCCTTTCGTTGTTTCAAACCGATTTTGTAATTTCGAGCGCAACCCCGGTTCGGGGTGGAGCGAGAAATCTTTTTTCTTAGGTGAAGATTTCTCCTCACTGCGTTCGTCGAAAAGACAAAACAGTGTGTGCCGTTGTTTTTTTACCCTTTCATGTGTTTCGTGCTTTTCGTGGTTAAAAACTGCGCAACAACATCAAACCTCATTATAATACCCTCATGCAATCGATTCGCGAACTTTTTCGCATCGGCAACGGCCCCTCCAGCAGCCACACACTGGCGCCGCGCCGCGCCGCCGACCTGTTTCGCCAGCACCAGCCCAATGCCGCCGTCTACCGGGTGACGCTGTACGGCTCGCTGGCCGCCACCGGCAAGGGGCACATGACCGACAAAGCCATCACGGAGGCGCTGTCCCCGGCGGCAGTTGAATTCATCTGGCTGCCCGATGAAACCCTGCCGCTGCATCCCAATGGCATGCGCTTTGAAGCCCTCGATGCAGCCGGCGCGCTGCTGGGAAGCTGGCAGGGCTATTCCACCGGCGGCGGCGCTTTGCTGGAAGAAGGTGAAACCCCTCACACCCGCTCGGTTTACAACCTGCATGCACTCACCGACATCATGAAGTATTGCAGCAGCCAGGGATTGACCTACTGGGAATATGTTGAATCGATGGAAGGCGAAGAAATCTGGGATTATTTGACCGATGTGCTGCACGCCATGATGGCGGCCATTGACCGCGGCTTGATGGCCGATGGCGTGCTGGCGGGCGGCCTGGGTGTGTCGCGCAAGGCGGGCATCATCCGGCGCAAAATTCAACTTAACGGCGAGAACTTCCTGCAAAAAGGCATGCTGCCGGCCTACGCCCTGGCTGTGGCCGAAGAGAACGCCGCCGGCAATGTGATCGTCACCGCACCCACAGCGGGTTCCGCGGGCACGCTTCCGGCGGTGCTGCGCTACTTGCAGGATAAACTGGGCTGCCGCGAGAGCACCTTGCTGCACGCCCTGGCAACCGCCGGCCTGATTGGCAACCTGATCAAACACAACGCTTCCATTTCAGGGGCTGAGGTGGGCTGCCAGGGAGAGGTGGGCGCAGCCTGCGCCATGGCAGCCGGAGCCGCGGTGCACATCCTGGGGGGCACCATTCGCCAAATCGAATATGCCGCCGAGATGGGCCTGGAGCACCACCTGGGTCTCACCTGCGACCCGGTGGGCGGGCTGGTGCAAATTCCGTGCATCGAACGTAACGTTTTCGCCGCCAGCCGCGCCATTGACGCAGCCAACTACGCGCTCTTCTCCGACGGAAGCCACCGCGTGCCCTTTGACGATGTGGTGCAGGTTATGCGGCAAACCGGTCACGACCTGCCTTCTCTCTACCGCGAAACCGCCGGCGGCGGGCTGGCAACGCATTACCGCTTCCCGCCAGAAAGCCCGCTGCTGGAGAAGTAAGTGGTGATGTGTTTGTTGCCTGAAAGTGCATTTTCTGATCTTTTGTTTTTGTCAGACATTTAACTTGACTTTTTGTTTAAAAAAACATAGAATTTTTAATGTGTAGTTCAATTCATTGGATGCTAAATTGAATATTTAGCATATACAAAATAAGGAAGAGGTGAATTGTTATGAAGCAAAAAATGCCGTTGTACTTGTTGTCTTTGCTTATGGTCATGGTTTTTGTTGTCTCCATGGCCGGTTGTGCTCCTGCGCAGGAAGCAGCAGCAAAAGGCGCAGCCGATTACAAAATTGTTTTGCTTCTGCCCGGACCGATTAACGATCAGAGCTGGAACGCCACCAACTATGCCGGGTTGGTGAAATGCAACGAAACCCTGGGAACCAAGATGGAATACGTCGAAAGCGTGCAGGCTGCCGATTTTGAATCGACCTTCCGCAACTATGCCGAACGCGGCTATGATTTGATCATGGCTGCCGGTACCCAGTTTGACGAAGCCGCCAACAAAGTCGCCAAAGAATATCCCAAGACCAAATTCACCGTCGTGAACGGCATGATCAGCGAAGGTGAAAATGTGGCCCCCATCTTCCCCAAAGAATATGAAGCCAGCTACATTGCGGGCATCATGGCCGGAGAGGTTACCAAGAACGGCCAGTTTGCCACCATTGGCGGTTTCCCCAATGACGCCATGGAAAAACTGCTGGATGTCTATGAAAAGACCGCCGTCAGCATTGCCACCGAAAGAGGCATTGCCGATGCCAAAGCCGTTCGCGCCTATGCCAACAGCTGGGATGATGTTGCCCTGGGCAAACAGATGGCCGAAACCATGATTGACAACGGCGCCGATACCCTGTTCGTGTACGCCAACCAGGTTGGTCTGGGCTCCATCCAGGCAGCCAGCGAGAAAGGCGTCAAGTTTGTGGGCTTCTCCGGCGATCAGAACTCCATCGCCCCCGGCACCGTGGTGGGATCCGTCGCGTTTGACTTCGAAACCTTCTACACCTGGGCTGTTGACAAGTTCATCAAAGGTGAATTAAAAGGCAACATGGTTCATATGGGGGGCATCAAAGAAGGAATCTTCAAACCGGTTTACACCGATCAGATCAGCAGCGAAGTTCAGGCGAAAATCAAAGACGCCATGGACAAAGCAGCCAACGGTGAAGTTGATTTCGAATCAATGTTTGCGAAGAAGTAATCCAAATGATGCGAAAAAAGCCTTTTCAGCCAGTGGTTGAAAAGGCTTTTTTTTCAGAAGTGCAATAAGCGAGGATGTGGAATTTTGTCAACTATTCCGTTTATTGAAATTAAAAATATCAACAAATTTTTCGCCAGGGTGATTGCCAACCAGGATGTTTCCTTCCAGATTCACAAGGGCGAGGTGCTTTGCCTGCTCGGAGAAAACGGCGCGGGCAAAAGCACCATCATGAAGGTGCTCTATGGGCTTTATAAGGCAGAAGAAGGGCAAATCCTGGTCAACGGCGAAGAAAAAGCAATTAATTCTCCAAAAGATGCCATAGAACTGGGTATTGCCATGATTCAGCAGCATTTTTCGCTGGTTCAGGCACACACGGTAACTGAAAACATCATCCTTGGCAACGTGCACGGTCAATTTGACCTCAAAGCCTATGACAAAATTGTCGCCGATCTGACTGCCCGGTATGGATTTGAGATTGAGCCGACTGCAATTGTCAGGACTCTTCCGGTGGGTATGCAACAAAAAGTTGAAATCCTGAAAGCGCTGTATCAGAATGCCCAGTTGCTGATCATGGATGAACCAACCGCTGTGCTGACGCCGCAAGAATCCGATGTCTTGATGGGCTTTGTCAAGCAAAACACCCGCGAGGGCAAAGCGGTGGTCTTCATCACCCACAAGCTGCGCGAAGTGATGGAGGTTGCCGATCACATTGTGGTCATGCGCAACGGCCGGGTGGTTGGCGACTTGCGTAAAGACGAAACCAATGAAGTGGAATTGTCGAAACTGATGATCGGCAAGGAAATTGTTGACCGCACCTATGTTGAAGACGCCAGTTTTGAACAAAACCCGGTTGGCCTGGAACTGCAAAATGCCACCATCCGGGACTCAAAAAAGAATATTTCCCGTATCACAGATATCAACTTCCAGGTGCACAAAGGCGAAATTTTGGGAATTGCCGGGGTGAGCGGCAACGGGCAAAGTTCGCTGTGCGATGCCATCAGCGGCTATCACAAATTGGATGAAGGCAAAATCTTGCTGAATGGCGAGGATATTACCGAGAAAACAGTGCGCGAACGGATTGCGATGGGCATCAGCTATGTTCCCTCCGACCGCCAGCGTTTTGGGCTGATCATGTCCATGCGGCTGGATGAAAATATGTTTTTGAAATCGAGCTTCGAGGATGTGTGGCTGCGGCACGGCCTGATTGATGACAACCGGCTTAAAACGTATACGAATGACAAAATTCGTGATTATGAAGTGAAAGCCACCGGCCCCGACGCGATAGCCGCCAGTCTTTCCGGCGGTAACCAGCAAAAAGTCATCCTGGCGCGTGAGGTGGACAGGGGCAGTGAAGTGATTGTTTTCGATCAGCCTACCCGGGGACTGGACCTGGGCGCCATTGACCATATTCACCGCACCATCCTGGCTGAGAAAAAGAAAGGCAAGGCCATTCTCTTGATCTCAACAGAATTATCCGAAATCTTTGGCCTGTCGGACAGAATTGCCGTCATGTATAAGGGTGAATTTGTGGGAATTTACAAGAATCATGAATTGGACACCCAGAAAATTGGTTTGTTGATGGCAGGCTATGCGGCAGAAAGAGGTAAAGCCAATGACCAGCAAATTTAGAGATCTCCTGGTCACAAATGTCCTGGCGGTGGTGGCCGGATTGGTGGTCAGCGGGCTGCTGCTGCTCTTTCTGGGCAAAGACCCCCTGGCAGCCATGCTGACACTGTTTGGCTCACTATTTCGCGACGGTTATACCGCTGCCGAAATCTTGGTCAAGGCCACACCGCTGATGTTCACTGCGCTGGCTTTCGGCTTCACCTATAAAGCCAACTTGTTCAACATTGGAGCCCAGGGGCAGTTTTACATCGGCGCAGTGGTCGCGGTTGGGTTTTCACTGATGTTTCAGAACCGCATGCCTGGTATTCTGGCGTTGATCCTCATTGTGTTGCTGACCATTCTGGCTGGCGGGCTGTGGGGAGGAATGATTGGCTGGTTGAAAGCCAGGTTCAATGCCAATGAATTCCTGGTCAGCATGATGTCCACCTATGTCGCGCTTAACATCATGAACTACCTGCTGCGCACCTTCCTGATGGAAACCAAGGCGGAATACCCGCAAACCAACCCGCTGGATAAAGCCGTCTGGTTGATGACCATCATTCCCGGCACCAGGCTGCATGTTGGGTTTGTACTGGCGGTGCTGGCCTGCATCGGCGCCTGGGTTCTGTTATACAAGACCCCCTTCGGATTTCGTGTGCGCGCGGTGGGCAGCAACAAAGATGCGGCTGAAATGGCCGGCATCAATTCACGCAATATCTATATCCTGGCGTTTTTCATCAGCGGCGCCCTGGGGGCCATGGGCGGCTTTTGTGAGGTGAACGGCGTGCAGCACATGCTGGTTCAAAATTTCAACCCGGGCGTCGGCTCCGCCGGCATTGGCATCGCCATCCTGGCCAACGGCGACCCGATTGGCATTATCTTTGCCGCCATTTTGTTTGGGGCGCTGCAGGTGGGCGGCAACATCATGGGGCAGCTATCGGGCATTCCCTCCAGCATCATCGACCTGATGCTGGGCTTTGTGATGATTTTTGTCATCCTTTCATACTTTGTGCGTGAGGTGTTGGAAAACCGCCGCGAGAAAGCCCGCCTCAAGAAAGCGGTGAGCGCATGATTATTTCACTGCTTACCCGAACCATCACCATGGGCACCCCGCTGCTCTACGGCTCGCTGTCTGAGGTCTATGCCGAACGCAGCGGCGTGATGAACACAGCCATTGAGGGCATCTTTTTGATGGGAGCCTGGGCCGGATTCGTGGGAACTTACCTCTCCGGCGGCAACCTCCTGATCGGACTGCTGGCTGCCATCGCGGCTGGCATTTTGACCGCCGCGCTCTACGGCTGGATTACCATTTACCTGAAACAGCATCAAATTGTCACCGGCACCGCCATCAACATCCTGGCGCTGGGCATTTGCGCCTTCTTCCAGCGCGTCATCTTTGGCGTTCCGGTAACCCCGTTGATTGTGCGGCCGTTTCAGCCCATTGCCATTCCGCTGCTGTCGCAAATTCCGGTCATCGGGCCAATCCTGTTCAACCAGAATATCCTGACCTATCTGCTTTTTATTTTGGTGCCGGTTGCCTCCTATGTGCTATATAAAACCTCGCTTGGCCTGTCCATTCGTTCCATCGGTGAGAACCCCGAGGCCGGTGATGTGGCGGGTTTGCGCGTGGATCAGATTCGCTTCCTGACGATTCTGTTTGCCGGCATTTTGTGCGGCGTCGGTGGCGCCTTTTATTCCATCGGCTATCTTGGCATGTTCACCACCACCATCATCGGCGGGCGCGGCTGGATTGCCTTTGCCATTTGTTTCCTGGGCAACTGGATTCCACTGGGCGCTTTGGCCGGGACGTTGATTTTCGGCCTGGCAGAAGCTGTCGCCATCTTCATGCAGTCCAGCGGCGCAGGGCTGTTCCCCAACGAGTTGTTCATTGCGCTGCCCTATATTCTGACGATTATCTTGACCGTCAGCCGCAGGTCCTTTAATGTGCCCGAAAAATTGGGCGTACCGTATAGAAAAGAAGGGTAACATTCACGCTTACTTGACGCACCTTTCAATCTCTGCTAAGCTATTAATCAGAAAGAATCAATCCTTTCTGTCATGGGTGATCAATGCTCTTCTTTGGAGGCAGCCGTGCAGGCTAACCAACAATCCCTGACTATTCAAGCGGGCGCTCAACCGAGGCGCCCGCATAAGTTTTAACAGCCATACCCGTCATATATCTTATGCTGTATACCGAACAGGAGAGAAAAGATTGATGGCTTCCTTAACCAACGCTTTTGAAATGGCTCAGAAACAATTTGATCATGTGGCTGAACTGCTTAACCTCGACCCGCCGGTACGTGAATATCTGCGTATGCCGCTGCGTGAATTTCATTTCCGCATCCCGGTGCGCATGGATGACGGTTCCCTGCGGGTATTCCAGGGTTACCGGGTGCAGCACAATGACTCGCGCGGGCCTTGCAAGGGCGGCATCCGCTTTCACCCTGCTGAAACCGCCGACACCGTGCGCGCCCTGGCCATGTGGATGACCTGGAAATGCGCCGTGGCGGATATTCCGCTGGGCGGCGCCAAGGGCGGTGTGGTGCTCGACCCGGCCACCCTGTCGGTCAGCGAGAAAGAGCGCCTGGTGCGCGGCTACGTGCAGCAGGTGTGGCGCAACCTGGGCCCCCGCCAGGACGTGCCCGCCCCCGACGTGGGCACCACCCCCCAGATGATGGGCTGGATGATGGATGAATACTCCAAGCTGAACGGCTGTTATACGCCCGGCGTCATCACTGGCAAACCGGTGGGCGGCGGCGGCTCGCTGGGACGCACCGAGGCCACCGGCTTCGGCGCCATCCACACCGTGCGAGAGATGATGAAACACCTCAAAATGGATTCCACGAAGTGTTCTGCAGCCGTGCAGGGTTTTGGCAACGTGGCGCAATATGCCGCCATCGGCTTTACCGAGCAGTTGGGCGGCAAAGTGGTGTGCGTGTCGTACTGGGACCGCAGCGATAAAACCTCATACACGGTCAGTAAAGACAACGGCATCGATGCGCGCTTTTTGATGAGCATCACCGACCAGTACGGCTCCATTGATAAGGGTCAGGCGCGCGCTGCCGGTTACCAAATTGAAGACGGCGAAGCCTGGATATCTAAAGATGTGGATGTGTTAATCCCGGCCGCGCTGGAAGGACAAATCACCAGTGACAATTTTCACACCATCAGCCAGCGCGTGCGCATCATTGCCGAGGCCGCCAACGGCCCCACCACGCCTGAAGCTGACGACGAATTGCGCAAACGTCCCGGTTTGATGATGATTCCCGATTTCTTGTGCAACGCCGGTGGTGTGACCGTGTCTTACTTCGAGAGCGTGCAAAATGACATGAACTTCTATTGGACCAAAGATGAAGTTTTACAGCGCCTCGACAACAAGATGACCTCGGCGTTCCACAATGTGCTTGAAATGGCTGAACGCGAGAAAGTGTACATGCGCGATGCCGCCTATATGGTGGCCATAGCCAGCGTGGTGCGCGCCATGCAACTGCGCGGCTGGATCTAAGCAAGTTAAGAAAACGGGGGAAAGCGATTGTATAATCAATAATGCACAGAGAGAGGGGGCTGTCTGAAAAGTGGGCAAACACACAGGTTTGCCCCTACCCGTAGGGGGCGACCCATGTGTCGCCCCCGAAGATATGGCGATTAAACCATCGCCACGGGTTCTTTTTAGACAGCCCCTTGATATTCATTGATTCACCCAGCGAAAAGGAAACAGATTATGAAAGAAGATCGATTTTTACTTGCCATTGTCATTGGCATTGTGGCGCTGTCGCTGGCGGCAGTGGGACTGTTCCTGGTGCGCAGCGCACCACCCGCCCTGGCTGATGACAGCATCCCTGAAGGCGTGGTGCAAAACTATGTCATCTCGCTGGATCAGGGCGATTATGATACCGCCTATGCTTACCTGTACGAAGGTAATTACAAGCCTTCACTGAATAAGTTCCAACAATCTTTCGAAGATTATCAATTGAATCCTGCTGATACCAGTGTTCAAATTAGGGCCAGCGAAATTGATGAGAAAGAAGCCAAAGTAACCCTGGAACTGCTGCATTCGGGCAGCGGCTTGTTTGCCTCAACCTGGCGTGATACCAGCACTGCCGAGTTGGTGCTGCAGCAGGGTAAATGGAAACTGAAATCCATGCCCTATCCCTATTGGAACTGGGACTGGTATCAACAGCCTCCTGAAGAGTTCAAGCAGTAAATCTTCCGGGAGGAACAACCATGCGCATTGTACGAAGAATCTATTTTTATCTTGTGGCTTTCATCAGCCTGGAAGTGGTGGTGTGGGGCGGCATTACCCTGATCCGCACCCTGCTGGACTCGAAGCCGGAGGTTGACAACGTTAACCTGCTTTCGCAGGGATGGGCGCTGCTGCTGGCTGGATTGCCCATTTTTGCCCTGCACTGGTGGATTGCCCGGCGCGATGCGAAACATGATGCCGAAGAACGCGCCAGCCTGGTGCGCGCCATTTTCCTTTACGCGGTACGGCTGGCGACTCTCATCCCCGTGGCGCAAAATGTTATGGCGGTTATCGACCGCCTTTTGCTGCAATGGATGGAAATAAACCCCCGCCTGGCATTGGTGGGCGGCGACCAGACCCTGGTGGATAACCTGACCGCCATTGCCATCAACCTGCTGACCTGGCGGCTTTTCGAGATGGTGCTAAAGGCTGAATGGGGCAGCGAAGCCACGCCTTCACTGGTCAGCGTGCGCCGGGTGTACCGCCTGGTGTGGGTGGTGTACAGCCTGGTGTTGACCGTGGGCGGGGTGCAGCAAATTTCCCAGTTCATTCTCTTTCAACCCCAGGGAATTACCCGGTCAATCACGGCAGGCTGGCTGGCAAATGGGCTGGGACTGGTGCTGGTGGGCGCTCCGCTGTGGCTGAATGCCTGGTTGACCGCGCAAGCCGCCGCCATCGGCTACGCTGAAGAACGACAATCGCTGCTGCGCCTGGCGGTGTTGTATGCGCTGGCGGTGGGTGGGGCGCTGGCGGCCGTGCTGACCACGTGCAGCGCACTGGCTGCACTGCTGCGCTGGGCGCTGGGCGAGCCCATGACCCTGCTGTTGTGGCTGAATGAGAACGCCGCCACACTGGCCGGAGCGCTGCCCGCCTGGGTGGTGTGGCGCTATTTCGGCGCGCAGGTGCATGCCGCCAGCCGGTTGAACGATTTCACAGCCGAGCAGCGCGCTGCCATGCTGCGCCTGTATGACTCATTGCTGGCGCTGCTGGGCTGCGCGGTCAACTTTTGGGGAACCTGGATGCTGACCAACACCCTGGTCGATTTGTTGATGAAGCATTCCATTGGCAGGCCGCCCATCAGCGGCGCGCTGGCGCTGATTGCTGTGGGCTTGCCGGTGTGGGTTAACCACTGGCTGCCGGTGCAGGCTGAAGCCCGCCTGACCACTGACGCAGGCGACCACGCCCGCCGTTCTGTGGTGCGTAAAGGATACCTTTACCTGGCGCTGCTGCTGACCGTGGTGGGTTCCATGCTGGCAGCTTTCAATCTCATTCAGGGGGTGCTGTCGCAATTTATGGGCAATGAGGTGGTCAACTTTGCCGCGCTGTTTTTTGAACGGCTGCAAACCCTGCTGGTGGTGCTGGTGTGGATGTTGTATCACCTGCACACCCTGCGTTGCGACGGCAAACTGGCCAACCAGTCGCTGGCAAACCTGCATGCGGCCTATCCTTCGCTGCTGATTCTGCCCGGCGAGCACCCGTTGGAAGCAGAGGTAAAAGCCGCTTTCAAACGCGAGTCGGCGCATCTGAAGCTGAGCGTGCACCGCATGGGTTCGGCGCCCATGGATGAAGAGTTGTATGCCGCGGGCGCGGTGATTTTACCGGCTGAACTGGCCGTGCAGCCGCCCGAAGCCCTGCGCGTGTGGTTGCATGATTTCCAGGGCGAACGCATTGTGCTGCCCCTGCCGGTGGACGGCTGGGTGTGGCAGGGCAGCCCCAACCGCTCGTTGCGCGACCTGGCGCAAGACGCTGCCCGCACCGTGCGCCGCCTGGCTGAAAAACAATCAGCCCGCCCAGAAATGAATATCAGCCCGTGGCTGGCAGGCATTGTGGCAGCGGTCGGAATATTCATCCTGTTCAATATATTAATAGCCATAGTTTCGGTCATCTTCAGCGGTATTGATTGAGGAGATGTGTTTAATGCCGTGAAAACCATCACCCTGCTGACTGATTTTGGTTCACGCGACGGCTATCCGGCAATGATGAAGGGCGTCATCCTGGGCATTGCGCCCCGGGCGCAGATTGTGGACATCACGCATGAGGTGGCGCCGCAGGATGTGCGCGAGGGCGCCTTCACCCTGGCGCGCTGCACGCCGTGGTTCCCGCCCGGCAGCGTGCACGTGGCCGTGGTGGACCCCGGCGTGGGCAGCATGCGCCGCGCCCTGGCCGCCCGCCTGGGTGAACAATTCTTTGTAGCCCCCGATAACGGCTTGATCAGCCTGGTTTATCAACAGGCCGTGCAAAACAATGCCGGGGTTGAGATGGTGCAGCTTGACCGGCCCCGGTTCTGGCTGCCGCAGATCAGCCGCTCGTTTCACGGGCGCGATGTGTTCGCCCCGGTGGCCGCGCACCTCGCCAACGGCGCGGTGTTGAACGAACTGGGCTCTCCCTTGAACGCTCCGGTGTTGCTGCCCATAGCGCAGCCTGTGCCAACCTCCACCGGCTGGCGCGGCGAAGTGATTCACATCGACCATTTTGGCAACCTGGCGTGCAACCTGCGTCAGCAGCACCTGGCAGGCCTGGCACAGCCCGTGCTGAAAGTTGCCAAGCACAGTGCGCCCCTGGTGCAGGCCTATGCCGACGCGCAGCCCGGCGAATTGATTACCCTGCTCGACAGTGCCGGCTGGCTCAGCCTGGCATTGGTCAACGGCAGCGCGGCGCATGCGCTGGGTGTAAAGCTGGGAGACGGGGTGGAATTGGGGGACGCAGGAACCACAGATCAACACAGCGCGTAGGGTGCGGTTGGCTTCCAAACCGCACCACACCGTTGATCAAATCAACCCCGGTGCGGTTAAAATACCTCATTCGCTGCGTTCAGGGGCGCAAAATTCGCGCGACAACCCCCTGCAACTGTCATTTCGAGACCCGTTTTTTACCATTCGGTTGATTGCGGGCGCATGGAAGGGTCGAGAAATCTTCGGTTTAATTTCTCCAAAATATAATCTGGTGCTTTATAGCAGGATTTCTCCTCGCGCACATGGCTGCATTTTTTAAACCAATCCTTTGCGCTCGTCGAAATGACAGAGCAAGAAGGGTGTGTTTGGTTTTCAAACCGCACCACCCAATTACAATATCAATCCCGGTGCAGTCGATTTTTGACCGCACACTACAACTCCGCCCGGAGATACCCTCCGGGCGGGTGTGTTTATTTTGTTATTATCTTAATTTACACGTGGATCAATATATGTGGAACCATATAAACCTTTACATGAATTTATTGGAACGATTTCAGCGTTAAGACCATTGTTTGCATAGGTTAACACTCGCCACCATGTTTCAGTTCCCATACATGTTCCGGCATCTTGCAATTTTACAGTTTGCACAAGTTTCCCCTTTACCCAGACTCGGACTATTGGAGCTGAGAAATAGTCCAAAGATCTATCATTGGTCAAGATAGTATCATTGTAATCTGTTACAGTTAGATAATAGGTACCGTCATACTTAATTTTTGAGAAAGGCGCAGTCTTAATAACTGTCCCGGCTTTGGCTGTGATTAATTCGCTGGGATTAATTAATTTCCCCATTTTATCGTTAAGTAGTTCACCGCCATCGAATAAATAGGTTGCGTATGGGGAATAATTACCCCCAAATTTTACAGGATCAAGTAAAGTTCCCATCCTTTCATATGTCGCATCCGCTGGCCAGCGCCCTGCTTCTACTACATTGTTCACCATAGTTGTAGCTTGGTCCGATCCCGATCCGATCAATGCGTATTCATACCCGGTTTGACCTTTTGGCACCCACAAGAACATGTCAAGATTTGTAGTGAGAGGTACTCCGCCTTCAGGATACCAATGGAACCAGTCAAGCACAAATTGAATATCTGTATTGGGTGCCAGACTTACACGATTGTAGTACATCGTTGTTTGAGGATTACCATAAGGATCATCAGGATCTTCTTCTACATCAAATTTTGTATAGGGACTCACCATTTTGCCTTTTAAAAGTTCGGGGTCGGCAATAACTGTATTGAAGTTTTGTAATCCCACCGTATTGCCGCTGCGTGAAACGTTCATGGCATATTTCATCTTGCCCTGTTCGTCGCCTTCAACAGCGACCACATACTCGGTGGGCAGGTTAAGCAGAGCCACATATTTACTACCTTCCACGGTGCGCGCATAGCCGCGGCGCACGCCGGTGGCAGTGGCGCTGATATCTTTAGCTTCCACGTAAGCGGGGGTTTTATTTTCAAATGGCAGCCCGGTGGAGGCGTCTTTCACTTCAACCAGCATGGCGGTGCGCTGCATGGCCGCCGCCAGGTTCAGGTAGGTGGCGTTGCTCATGCTGTGCTCGCTGGTAAAACTACCATTTTCCGTCGGCCAGCAGAAGGGTGCAACAATATATTCGCCATCCATCTCGCCATAGGTTAAATCGCCGTTATAGGTATTGTCGTACCCCAGAGAGGGATTATCCATAGCCCGGCTTGTAGATGCCAATGCAAGCGGATTGCTGCGGGTGACCAGGTTGGATTTGATATTGGCTGCTGTCTCCGTGAGCTTCAAACTCCACAGGCGCGCCGCCGCGCCCGAGACAAAAGCCGCCGCCTGCGAAGTGCCCGACATATAGTCATAGCGCGGGGCGACATGCGGCTCAAAATAGTTCAAATAAAAGGGATAGCTGATGGGCGTGGTGGAATAGATGGCCTCGCCGGGGGCGACAATGCTCACCCAACTGCCGTAATTGCTGCCGTAGGCGCCTGAATCAAGCGCCAGGCCGCTGGCGCACTGTTCGGGTTTAAAAACTTCCGTCCCAACAGCGCCCACCAGGCCGTCATTATTCACATCCACCCACACAAGGTCGCCTTGCTCTGAAGGGGCACGGCCGGCGCCCACAGCGATGATTTGATCTTTCACCGTGTTTGCTTCGCCGCCATAGCCGTCAAATGCTGACCAGGCGGCCGGGTAAAACGGTTCAGATTTGGAGTCATTGCCGGCAGCAGCCACCAGCACACGTGATTTACCTTGAAGCGCTTTTTTTACTGCGTTCCAGATCATCTGGTCTTCGGAGTATGACCCCAGGCTCATGTTGATCACGCGAACGGTGCCCAGGTTGCCGCAATAGGTCAACCCGGCCGCAATCGAGTAGGAAGAGCCGTAACCCTGTGAATTCATCACCTTGACGTTATAGACCTTGAAGTTGGAAACACCCGCCACGCTGTCGGCATCACCCTTGGGATCAGAATTGGTCTTGGCGGCAATGATGCCGGCGATGTGCGTGCCGTGCCCATTGTCGTCGTTGGGCACCTTGTCGTCATTGACAAAGTCATAGCCGTTGACCACTTTTCCGCTCAGGTCGGGGTGGGCGGTGTCGATGCCGGTGTCCAGTACGCACACATAGGGGCTGGCTTTGGTCTCCGTCCAGATCAGGTCGGCTTCAATAGCGTCCCAGCCCCACTGCTTGCCGGAGAGCAATTCAATAGGGAAGCTGGCAATGGTTTTCCATTTGCTGCCCGATTTGTAATAGGAAATTAACCCTTTCAATTGATTCCACGGCAGGGTGGTTCCCTTGCTGTCCGTGGATACCTGGTAAGAACTGGTGACCAGCGGTTCTCCCAGCACGGCTTCATCGCGCTCGGGCACCCAGTACAGGTAATTGGGCTGGGCATAACTCACCAGCCCGCTGTTGTTGATCAATACCGCCGCGGCTTCCACATCGGCTTCAGAGCCAATATCCAGCAATGCCAGGTTTTTATAACTGCGCACCACGGCCGCCTGCACCTGCCCGGCCAGGGCGGTTACCTGCGCTTTATACTGGGCCGGGCTCTTTCCCTCTGGAAAAGATACCAGTATTTCACCGGGGATGTAGGGAGTGTCGCGGGTGATGGCGCCCTGCGGGTTGCCTTCTTGCGCCAATGCCGTTCCGGTTGAAACCGGCGCAAACGCCGCCAGCATCATCAATGCCACCCCCAGGTTAATTAAACGCGTCATTCTCATCGATTACCTCCAATCATTTTCGCCATCCCCATATCTGGCGCTAAATCAAAAACCCTGTTGTTTAAAAATTTACGGCGCCAGCAGCACCCTGCCCAGTTGCAGGGTTTGACCTGCGCGCACCTCGATCACCCGCGGCTGCTGGTTATCATCAACCACCAACACGGTCTGGTCGGGTTGGGGCCCGGCAGCCAGCACATAACTTCCGGGAGAAACCCGTTCAATTTGAAAACTGCCGTCCGCTGCCACCCGGCTGTGCGGATGACGGGCAGGATCCAGTAAAAAGAAACCTTCCTGCTGCGCGTCGCCGTAAAACGGCGCGGCATACACCACACCTTCGTCACTTAGCCACTGCAAATCAGCTTGACTGAACTGCCCTGCCACAGCGCCAACGGCTGAACTGTTTTGTTCAATTTCGACAGAAGTCGGCGCCGGCTGGGAAGCGTTTGCCTCCCGGCAGGCCGGCAGGCAAACCAGCAGCAGGCAGGCGCTGCAAAGGGCAAAACGCACCTTGTTAAGGAACATAGGGAATGCCGGTGTAATCTTCTCCCAGCGTGCCGTAACCGTCCACATCCACGGCGCGTTCCACATGCGCCACGGCCGCCATGGGCTGGTCGCTGCTGATGATCACTGCACCGGTAAACCCGTTGGAACTCATATCAACCGCGCGGGCAATGACCGCGCTGGAATTGCGAATGGCATAGGGCGGGAGCGGAGATGCTTCTGTTGACATGGGAAAATCGACCGCAATGGGGCTGCCGTCATTGCCGTAGTAATCGGCGCGCATATTGACCGCATTTTCTTCGCCCAAATTCATCACGGTAATGGTGGTGTGATAGCCTTTTTTGGATGTAGCCCATTCTACATAAGGAAACACCATATAATAACGCGTTGAAGTAGTAGTGGGTTTAATTTGAGCAGTGAAGGCTGTCAATAACCCATCATCACTTGTTACATTAGCCACAACCCCTAAAGGTTGACCTCCTTCTGATCGTACAACTGCCGAAATCTTTTTTCCAGCGATCAAACTAGAAACGCTGGAATCACATGTGTCAAAAGTGTAATTAAAACCAGGCACTACCGAACCAGCGGATTGTAAGGTTGCAATTGGAGGTAAAGGGGGGTCAAGCTCACCTTTTCCAGCGTTGCCATCGTAAAAATCAATTAAGATGTTATCTTCGGTTACTCCAAGATTTTGTACTGTGTACTTTGTGGTTAGTTTATTATTTCCTACATTGCAGAAAGCACTTGGTAAAAATACGGCGCTATCGCCGCCGTTGACGCCTTCATAGGCATAGGCGCGCCGCCCGGCTGCCTGCACTTCTTTGACCACCGCCACCACGCGCCCGGCTGAAGCGGGTTGCTCTGTTTGCCGTGCAGTGATCTTTGCAGCGCCGGAAAAACTGGTGTCTGTTTTGTCTGAGAGTTTGAAAATCCAGGTGGATTGCGGAGGAATGGTGTGCCAGCCGCCGGGATCATCAAATTCAGCATTGGAGATTGAATTATAGAAGGTGACCAGCACATCCACCGAAACCGGCTCAACGTTTTGAATGCCGATTTGCGAGTCGAAATCGCGCACGCGCTGGACATACGGCAGGTAGAAAGGGCTGCCCGCGTTGCTGAGACCAAAGGAATTGTATAAAATGGGGCTGTAGGCTTCGCGCGCCCCGGCCGCCTGCTTGTAAACCGCCAGCACTTGCATGTTGGCGCTTAACACGGCCGAGCCTTCAAAATCTACATCATGCAAAATGGAGCCGATATACAGCGTGCCAGAACTGTGAGCCTTCACCTCAATGGGCGCCGAGGGAATGCTGGTGCCGTCATTTCGAAAATAGACCACAGAAAGGCCTGAAGAGTCTGTATTGCCGGTGGGATTAAACCAGGCAATGCTCGAACTCCAGGTGGGCTGCGCCAGGGGACCTCCCAGGGCTGCACCAGCCGCCAGCCCGGCAGCCAGAACACTGACTAAAAATGCTAAACCAACCCTTCGCATAGAGCACTCCTTGGCGCACAGAATAAACCATAAATAGATACTTCGATAAGGCAAGGGGTTTACCCCCCTTGCCTCTGCTCATTCCACTTTGAACATGAGCATACGACAGGGCAAACAGGGTGTCAATAATTCTTTGGTATTAGTCAGTAAATTGTAAGGTGATTGTTATTGCACCAGGGGCAACAATTGTGAATAGATTGCCTGGTAGGAAAGATGAAGGGAGGAGGGGCGGCCGTCCAGGAATCCACCCAGCAGGTGCAGGTTTTCACGGGCTGCCAGCAGGCTGTTCCACCCGCCCGGTTCCACCGGGGGAGCTTCACCTGCCAGCCATTGGTCATCCGCCGGGCGGTAAATCAACAAAACGGGCTGCGCTGTTGTTTGATCGGGCGCTGTGAAACCGCCCGCCAGGTACACCTGCCCGGCCAGCGAGGCGCCGCCGGCTGCGTAACGCGGCGCCGGTAAAGCTGCTTTTGCTTCCCAGGGAGTTTCAGCCAACTGATCGCGCTGCGGGTAATAAGCCCAGGTTTCATCCAATACATGCTGTCCATGCAAGCCGCCCATCACCAGGATTTTATTGTCCACCACCACCGCGCTGGTGTAACTGCGCGCCGAGGGCAAACCGGTCATCGGCTGCCAGGCGTCCGCCTGCGGATCATAGCGGTAAACCGCTGCGCTGTCATTTTTTCCGTCCCATCCCCCAAACAGGTATAAAAAACCTTCAAAAGCTGCCAGTGATGCGCCCGCCAGGGCATGCGGCAGCGGCGCGCGCGGCTCCCAACGGTCAACACGCGGCGAATACACTTCCAGGCTGGCGGTTGGATCCCCTGCTGCAGTCAGTCCCCCGGCAACATAGATGAGATCGCCCAAAACGGCGGCCTGCGCCCGGCTGACCGGCAGCGGTTTGGCTGCCTGCGCCTGCCACACGCCGCTGGAAAGGTCAAAACGGGTCAGGTTGCTGCTGACGCTGTGGGGTGTTTCACCGCCAATTAAAAACAGGCTGTTTTCATAGACCACGCCCGCCATGCCGCCGCTGGCCAGCGGCAGTTCGTTTAACACCTGCCAGCGCGAGGCAGCCTCCGGCGCGGCCGGCGCAGCAGTTGCCGGGGGCTGACGCTGCCCGGCAGCCGCCCAGACTGCCCAGCCCAACACTGGAAAGACGATCAAAATCAACATGCCAATCAGCAGGCGCGGTTTGCGCCGCTCAGCAGCCGGGGCGGGTTCGGGCGTTTCCGCCAGCCCGGCGCGCACAGCAAACAAGGCCGCCTCGGTGCGCGACGCCAGCCCCAGCTTGTCAAAGATGTTACGCAGGTGCACTTTGACCGTGTTGGGGCTGATGCCGAGCTGCTGTGCGATTTGCTTGTTGCTGCATCCGCCCGCCAGCAGGCGCAAAATTTCCATCTCGCGCTCGCTGAGGGATGACAGGTTTTCTTGCATGTCAAAATTATAGCCCACGCCGGGCAGATGAAACCACAGAGAAACAAAAAAGCCATGCCCATACAGGCACGGCCTTTAATTATTCAAAACAATGTTTAGCGCCGCAGGCGGAACATGAAGAAGCCCAACCCGATGCCTGCCAGCACGAACACCACACCCAAAATGGCCAGCAGCGGCGAGCGTCCGCCTCCATTGCCAGCGGCTTCAGCCTCGGCGGGCTGCGCCTGCGAGCTGACCTGTGCGCCAAAATCCAGCGTCGAACGGTCGCCGGCTCTTAAGGTGAGCGGGTAGTTCATGGTGGTGGTGGGGTTATAGCCTTCCGGCGGCGCCACGCTGATGTTGTAATCGCCTTCCGGGATATCTTCGAAACACAACGCTTCAGCCTGGTCGGTGGATGTGCCGGTCAGAGAAATTTTTCCCAGTGTGTCGGTGATGCTGAGCCCGCCGCCCGGGATGGCCACCTCGCCGTCATCGGCGCGGGCGTTGCCGTTCACATCATTGAACAGCCACACGCAAATGGCGCCGTTGCCCTTCAGCGGGGTGGGGGTGGGTTCCACGGGGCCGGAAGGGGCAGTGACCTGCGGTGTGGCTGTGGCGCTTTCCACGATACCCAGCAGCAATTCCTGGCCTTCCGTCAGGGCGCAATCTTGATTCAGGTTGTTATACATGCGCAGGGTGTCCATATCAACGCCGGTGAGCAGCGAAATGTTCAGGCAGTTGTCGCCAGCTTTGACCTTGTAAATGATGCGGCCGTCGGCGCCTGCGGTGGGGGTCTGGTAATACGCCTGGGCGCCCACCGGAACGGTCATCCACGAAAGCGCCGCCAGCAGGGCAAACAGGCCAAAGGCAATCAAAAGAGCAGGTTTAATGTATTTCATGTTAATCGCATTATAACATTTTCTGTGCAGCTACAACTCACCGGCTCGCTGGTGAGCCTGCTGCAAAAGTTCGCGGGCAGCCGCGCGGTTGGTGTCGGTCAGGCTGCCCATCATCTTGGATAATTCGTCCACCCGGCCGTCTTCCACCAGGTTTTCCACACGGGTCAGGGTACGTCCCTCTTGCAAATCTTTGTGAACATGCCAGTGCTGGTCGCCAAAGGCTGCCAGTTGCGGCAAATGGGTGACGCACAATACCTGGTGCTGGCGGGCAAGCTGCCACAATTTTTCACCCACAATGCTTCCCACTCGTCCGCCAATGCCCTGGTCAATTTCATCGAAAATCAGGGTGGGCACATGGTCGGCGCCGGCCAGCACGTTTTTCAAGGCCAGCATCAGGCGCGAGGTTTCGCCGCCAGAGGCAATTTTCACCAGCGGCTTAAATCCCTCGCCGGGATTGGGGGCAATCAAAAATTCCACGCGGTCCAGGCCGGTTTTATCAAAAGCTGCTGTGGCGCCGTCGGGTAAAGGCGCGCCGTGCGGGTCGGGATCATAGCGAAAATCGACCGTGAAGCGCGCTCCCACCATGCTCAGATCATTCAACTCGGCTTCCACGGCCTTTTGCATGCCTTCAGCCGCAGTGCGGCGTTTTTGGGTGAGCAACACCCCCAGGCTGGCAACCTGCCTCAGCAGCCCATTTTCTTCTTCTTCCAGCTCTGCAATGCGCTCGCCGGCGTGCGTTATCTGGTGCAATTTTTCGGCGGCGGCCATACCAAAGGCCTGCACGGCCTCAATGCTGCCGCCGTATTTGCGTTTGAGATTGTTGATCACATCCAGGCGTTCTTCAACCTGTTCCAGGCGGCGCGGATTGGCTTCCACCTGCTCCAGGTAGAGGCGCAGGTTGCGCCCCAGGTCGCTGAGCAGGTCGGCCAGTTGCTCACCCTGGTCATACAGCCCGGCCTGGCTGTGATCAATGCGGCTGAGCGACGCCAGGTTTTGCACCACCTGTCCCAGCAGGTCGGAGATGGAGGCATTTTCAGGAGTGCCCTCATCCAGCAGCAGCACAGCCTGCTGGGTTAAGGAGGTGAGGTTTTCGGCGTTCGCCAGGCGTTCGCGTTCCTGCTGCAGTTCATCATCTTCGCCGGGTTGCAGGCTGGCGCCCTGGATTTCATTCACCTGGAACGACAGCAGTTCGGCGCGCTGGGCGGCGTCTTGTTCGCTTTTGCGCAGTTCGTTCAACTCGCGGCGCACGCCGTGCAGCCGGGTCACCACAGCCTGATACTCGGCCAGTTCGGCTTCCAGGCTGGCATAGCGGTCCAGCAGTCCCAGGTGCTGGCGCACATTGAGCAAGGAAAGATGCTCTGACTGCCCGTGAATGTCAATCAGGTATTCACCCAGTTCACGCAGCAGGTTCACATTGACGGCGCGCCCGTTGATGCGTGCCACACTGCGCCCCTCGCGGCGCAATTCGCGCGCCAGGGTCACAAAGTTTGGGTCATCATACAGTTCTTCCGCTTCCAGCAGGGCGGCAATTGCCTCACGGCTGGCCTCGGGAATGCGAAACACAGCTTCCACCTGGGCTTTGTCAGTCCCGCTGCGCACCAGGGTCAGGTCGGTTTTGCCGCCGGCCACGGCTTCCAGCGCATCGAGAATGATGGATTTGCCCGCGCCGGTTTCACCGGTGAAGGTGGTGAGGTGCGGGTGAAATGCAAGTTCCAGCCGGTCAATGATGGCAAAATTTTCAATGCGCAATTCGGTCAGCATAGGGTCAGTCCTGAAGGTGGTTTAGATCCGGATGCCGGTAAAACGATAGTAGAATGTGCTGGCCACCAGGAAGGTGTACAGGCCTTGCCAGGCTAAAGGTAAAAAGGAGTACAGGGCGCCCATTCCATCGCCGCTGAAAAGCAGGGGCAGCAAATTGAGCAACAAGAGGGGCAGGCTGCCGCACACCACCGCCGCCGTGGCAACCTGAAACAGGCGGCGCGAACGGCGTTTCTGAACCACGCGGCGCACGGCTTCGGCAATTGCCATGCCCACCACAGGCGCCAGTAAGAGGATGAAAAAGCCGATCATACTAACTAATAAACTGCCCAGAAAGGCCAGCACTCCGGCAACGATGACCGCCAGCACATAGTCTTGCGGCAGGGCGGTTTCGAAAACTTTTTGCTGAATCTTCACACATTCGCGGCAGCGGTAACCGGTGGGCGTCTTTACGGCGCACTCGGCGCAAATGGGACGCTCGCAACGATTGCAGCGCAGCATGGTTTCGCGTTCGGGGTGGAACGCGCAATGCAGTGGGGTGACAGGTGTTTGACTCATACGTTCATCCCGGCAGTGGGATTTCTCTCCATATATTTGGTAAGGTTGGTATAAAAGTAACCGGCATCCTGAAAACGAATGAAGGTCACCGGTTGATCGTGGCTGGATACCTCAATCACATCTCCGCTGAGCAGCGCTTCGGGGGTGTGCCCATCGGGGCTGATCACGGCTTCGTGGTCGGTGTGCACGGCAACTTTCACGCGCACACCCTCTTCCAGGATAACCGCGCGGTCCATGGAAAGATGCGGCGCCAGCGGAATGATGAGCACATTGCGCAATTCAGGCGGCATGATGGGACCCCCGGCGGCCAGGGCATAGGCCGTGGAACCGGTTGCCGTGGAAATGATCAGGCCGTCAGCCACATAAGAAGCCATCAAATGGCCGTCTACATGGGCGGTCACCCGAATGGGGCGCACAATTTTCCCGCGGCAAACCACCACTTCGTTGATCACCGTCCAGCTATTCAACACCGCGCCCTCGCGCTGGTGCTCGGCATGCAAAATCATGCGGTCTTCCAGGCGGTATTTGCCTTGCAGCAGCAGCGGCAGGGCGTTGCGCCAGTCGGTTTGCTGCACCTCAATTAAGAAGCCAAAGCTGCCCAGGTTGATGCCCAGCACCGGCACGCCCCATGGGGCGCACAGTTGACCGGCGCGCAGCATGGTGCCGTCACCGCCCAGGGCAATCAGCACATCAAATTCACGGTTTTGAATGCGCTGGCGCAATTCGGGATCGTATAACGACCTGCAGGCCAGGGATTGCAGATTCTGCTGACCTAAAAACTCGGCCACCAGTTCAGCCTCGCGGGCTGCGGCAGGCAGGCTGGGGTGCGAGGCAACGGCAATTCGGCGGGGTGGTAAGATTGGGTTGCGCATGGTATCTATTATAGCTGGTTCTTACAGGTGCTGTTCGCACAGGCTGCGGTAACCGCAGCGGGCGCAGCGCATTGGCGCATCGTGCGAGCGGTGGGCTTCACCGCGCCGTTCCTGGGCGCGAATATCCGCAACCACTTCCAATAATTTTTCCTCCAGCTCTTCGGTGTATTCAACCTGGAAGGTGCGGTTGCGGTATTGGATGATGCCGTAGGGCGGGCGCACGCCGCTGGCAGTTTGCGCCAGCCAGCAGTAAGCCGCCAGTTGCAGCAAATGCCCCGGGTGCGGTTCGGGCGGCGCCCATGAGCTTTTCACTTCCACCGGCAGCCAGGTGTCGCCCTGCTGCACCAGGTAGTCGGGTTTGCCGGTGAGACCCAGTTGCGCATCGAACAAGGGAGCTTCCACCTTGCTCCAGGCGTGAGTATCCACATAAATCACCTTGCCTGTCGGCAAACCGCTGGCACGCTGGCGCCGGGCTGCCTGCCACATCAACCACACGGCCGTCAAAAGGAAAACCAGGGCAAGAAGATATAATTCGATCTTCATGGTTTAAGAGAGTCTGCTTAATTTGCCAGCCACTGCAGGGTGAAGGCCACGGCCGCCACAGTCAGTGCAGCAATCAGCAGCAGGCTGCCTGCCAGCCGCATCAGGCGGGCGGTCAGCACCTGCCGGCCGTGCGCGGCGTGAAAAGCGCTGCCCTCATCCAACGCAGCACGGTTTTCAGAGGGCAGATCTTGTTTTTGATACCACCAGGCGCGCTTGCAATACAGGTATGCGCCCAGTTCAGAGGCGCGGATGGTACGCATTACGGGCATGATTGTGAATCGAGACGGCGGTTGAGTTCCTCCATGGATTTTTTGAGCTGCTCTTCACGCAGGCTCATGGTCAAATCACCGCGTGTCTTCTCCAGGATACCGCGCACCAGGTCGGTCTGGCGGCGCAGTCCCTGGGTCACAGCATCAGGATAATCCATGGTAACCAGGATGGCATAAATATCATCCATGCACGCCAGCAGGCGCTCCACATCGGGGGTGTAGGCATGGCGCAAAATGTCGAGGGCGCGCCGGCGCAGTTCACCGGGAGTTTCAGACAGGCCGCGAATGTAGGTGGTGTGGTCAATCTGCAAATCTTCAGGCGAGGGCAGTTCTTCATTCTGAATTAATGCCACCGTGATGCTGGCTTCAGCATACTCTTTAATGGCGTCCTGGGTATAACCGGCGTAATACAACATGGGATAATTTGCCAGTTCACTCTTGAGTTTTTCAACCAGGTTTTGAGCCTGCCGCAAATGGGTGTGTGCTTCTTCATCTTCGCCGCGGTGAATGGCGCGAATGGCGTGGGCTGATTCGCGTGTCAGCGAGCGCGCCTGTTCCAGGGCTTTATCGCGCACATGGGTCTGCGCTTCAAACACCTGGTGAACTTGTTCGGCTATGGATGGAAGATTCTTCATGTACTGCTAACTCCTAAGACTCTTGAGAATTGTCTGGCGGGTTGGAATTTTCGCCGGGCGCGTCGGGGGACTGCAAACCGCGAAACAAATCACGCGCCAGGGCGCCGCTGCCCGGCGAGGGAATGGGGCCGTAGGACGCCTCATAGCGCGCCAGGTTTTCTCCCAGGGCGTGATATAGCATTTTGACAGCTACCGGCGACATGAGCAAACGCGCCACCACAGGCGCGCCGTTCTGCCCGGGAAGCAGGCGGGCAAAATCCAAAATCATTTCGGATGGAGAATGGGTAATGCGCACAATATTGGCATAGGCGGCTTCCAGCCCGGGAGGAACGTCCAGGGCTGGATAACCGGCTTTTGAAGGGGGGATGCTCATGTGAGAACTTCTCGAATGATTTAGAAGGGAATGTTATCGTCGCCGCCGCCGTCGTCAATCATGGCGTCGGGCATTTCATCTTCGCCGCCGCGGCTGCTCAAGAAGCGCACCGTGTTTGCCGTCACTTCATAAGAACTGCGGCTGGTGCCGTCCTGGGCGGTCCACATGCGCGGGCTGCCGTTGTCGCCGGGGGTTAGACGACCTTCAATCAACACTTTTGAACCCTTTTTCAGGTAATTGTTGCAGGTTTCAGCTGTTTTTCCCCAGGTGGTCACTTTGAACCAGATGGTTTCTTTAACCTGCTGGTTGTCGCGAGAGAAAGTGCGGTTCGAAGCGACTGAAAAACTGGTTACCGGCAGTCCACTGGGCGTATAGCGCATTTCAGGATCGCGACCCAGGTTGCCAACGATAATTATGGTGTGGTACATGTTTCCCTCCTGGAAAAGGTTTAAGGAAAAAATAGTTATCAGAACAATTGTACACCAAAACATTACTTGATGTGCACGCCAGGAACTGTGGTAACAGCAGTTGCCGGGACAGCCAGCGAGGGCGTGATTTGAGATTGCGATTGTGAAATTTCGGGCTGCACATGGCGGATAACCATATTGGAGAAATTGACCGTCAGGGGAGATTCACCGGCAGAACGGGCAAACACGCCCACGCCTCCGCTGGTCCACACCGGGTCATTCATACGCAGTTGTTCGATGCCGTTGACAAACAAACGAATTTCTTTCCCCTTCACCCACACCCCCAGGCGAATGATCAGAGGGGAGCCGGGGGGAACCTGTCCGCTGGGCAGCCAGGCAGTCAAGGCAGTGGTGCGGCCGCCTTTCAGGCGTTCCAGGCGAACCTGCCCCGTGCAGGCCAGTGCGAATCGGTAGCCATCCTGCGTGGTGGCGGCGCGAAACAACACCCCGTATGAATCGCTTCCCCGGCAAAGGCTGGGGTTGGCGGTGATTTCCATGTAAAAATCTCCCAGAATGACCCCTTCGCGCAGGCTTGAAAGGCTGGTTTTGGGCGAAGAAATTGCCACCGTGATCTCATTTTTTCCAAAAGCCACGCTGCCGGCTGCGCTGCGCTGGGTTTGCCAGTCGGTAGGGCTGTTGAAAGAATCCGTTAAGATGACCTCACCACTTTCAACAAACGGCGTGGCGGTGGGCGCCACGGTTTGCAATGTTAACGGCGGTCGCGTGGGCGTGGGCGGAAACCAGACTATGGTGGGCGTGGGGGTTGCCGTGAGCGTGGGCGTGGCTGAAGGTTCCAGTTTGCGCGGCTCGAGCAGTGTGCAGGCGCTCGACAGGATTGTGAAAAGGATCAGGAAAAAGAAGGCGGGTGAGTATTTCTTCATGGTTCGATCAATTTACTCCAAAATAGATTGTGTGATTATACATGACAGCAACTGGTAATTATTTCATTTTTATCCTACAATTAAAAAGGTTTTTTGCCAGAGGAAATTGAAAATCAGGTTAGAGTTAAAAAGAATACAGGGATTATTTTTGCTGTCAAAAACAATCTATTGAAATAATAAGGTATTGAGTTACAAGATGCTGCGCATTCTATTGTTGGGCCCACCCGCCATCTATGATGCCGATCACCCGGTGCAAATTAACCGACGTTCCCTTCGCGCGCTCTTGTATTACCTGGCATGTTACGATCATCCCATCACCCGTGCTGAAACCGTGCTGCTTTTCTGGCCAGACGAATCGGAGCAGGAAGCGCGCCGTCATTTACGCGAAATCCTCAGCAAGCTCAACAAACAATTACCCAATCCAAACGTCCTGTTGAAAGCACCCGATCTGATCGGTATAAATCATTCACAGGTTTATGTTGATGTTCTGGAGTTTCTCAAGCTGGCGAATGAAGCGCTGCAATCTGCCAGGATCATTCCCGAAACCACTCCCCTACCCAAACCAGTGGCAAACAAAATGCGCCAGGCGGTTTTGCTGTGGCGGTCGCCGCGCTTTTTGGGCAGCGGAGAGATGGATGTTAAAGGAGATTTTGATCGCTGGCTGTTAAACATAAGCCAAAACCTGGAAAACCTGCGCCTCGTGCTGCTGGATCGGTTGATAAGCCACTGCATTGCCTCTGGCGACCTGGAAACGGCCATTATCTGGGACCGGTTACTGCTGGAAATGGATGAACTAAACAATGAAGGACACATCCGGCTGCTGAACTGGTTGATGGAACTGGGCCGCCGCAGCGAAGCTTTAAATCACTGCGTATTCATGCGTGAGATTTTTAAAAGAGATGGTTTTGGCGAATTACCGGAAGATATGCAGCAAGCCTGCCGGCTTGTTCAGAATGGCAATTCCCACAAGTCTTCTGCTGCTCCGGTTAAAGATTATTGGCCGGCATTCTTGAACCTGCAAATTCCCTTTGTAGGACGGCAGGAAGCCTTAAACGAACTGAGCATGCGTTATCACGCAGGAGGAACTGCTATTGTGGTTGGTGAATCAGGCATTGGTAAAACCCGCCTGGTTTATGAACTTTACAACTCGCTGGATACCAAACCGCGGCTGCTTTATTTGCAGGGACGTCCCCTGCAAACCCATTTAACCTACCAACCCCTCATCGAAATGCTGCGCCATTGCATCACTCCTGAAGACTGGCAGCAATTGGATGCCGTGTGGGCAGCCCAACTGGTACGCCTTGCTCCCGAAATCCTGAAATATCGGCAAGACATTGCCATGCCGGTCGTTGACAACTCACCTGAAACACGCTCGCTCTTATTTGAAGCCCTGCTGATTCTGGTGCGGCAAATCACAACAAAGCAAAAATGCCTGATTGTGCTGGACGATGCCCAGTGGTGCGATGAATCAACCATTGATGCGCTTGAATACCTGGTGGAACACCAGGTCCCGGGCAACCGCGGGTTGCTTTTAATGACCAGCAGGTTGGAAGAATTTAATTCTTATCTCAACCGGGCGGTCATCCGTTTGCAGCATTTCCATCATTTGCTGGTGGTTAAACTGGATAATTTGGAACCGGATGAAGTGGGAGAACTGTCGCGGTTTGTGCTGGGATACGCTCTGCCAGACGAAGTTTTACGCAATTTCTTAATCGATACGGGTGGAAACCCTTTTGTGGTTTTGGAAATGCTGCGCATGGCCCTGGAGAGAAATCCCGAGGCAGATGTGGACGGCATTCTGGATGATCTTCCCCTCACCAGCAATGCATATGGATATATGAAAGAGCACGTGCGCCTGCTTCAGCAGCAGACTGAAGAGATTGGCGCTGCCGCCGCGGTGATCGGCAATGTGGTCAACCCGGTTTTGTTGGAAATGGTCACCGGCTATGAAGCTGCCCAGGTGGTCAAAGCCCTCGAAGAACTGGAGCGCGTTCAAATCATCCGCCGCTGCCCTGATGAAGAAGGTAAAGTGCTCTTTGTGTTTAAGCATGACCGCATGCGCGAGGTTTATGCCAGCGAGATGAACCCGGCGCGCAAGCGCATGCTGCACTTGCGTACCGCGCAGGCGCTGGAATCTCTGCATGGTGAAGAAGATAACCTGACCGCCCTGGCAGCAGAACATTATGAACAGGGTGGCGACCTGCACAAGGCTTTTCACTGCTGGCTGGAGGCCGCGCAGTATGCTCATAAAAATTATTTCCAGGAAGACGCGTTGCGTATCTACCAGCATATTTCGCAGATCATTCCACAGCTAAATGGTTGCCTGGACGAAAATGAGATTTATCAATACTATGCCTCCTGGGGCGCTCTGGCAATTGAGATGAATATTCCCGAACTCATGCGCGAAGCCCATGACCACGCGTGCTGCACCGGAGAAATGCGCCAGAGTCGGTTGTTGGTTGGAATGGGATTGAGCGGAATCGGGCGATCTTATCTAAACACAGCGCATCCTGAAAACGGCTTAAAAGACATGGAAGACGCCATTGAAGCCCTCGAAGAAACCGATAATTTGTTTGAGATCATGAAAGCCTATAACCGCAAAGCCATGCTGCTGGTTACGATGGATCGTTTTTCTGAAGCCATGCGGGTTTACACCAATACCATACAACTGGGAGAAGGTAATCAAAGCGACGAGATTATTAAGACAATGGCTGAAGCCGAGTATTTGATCTCATCTCTGCTGATTTTGCGCGGTTTTCCCAGCCAGGCGTGGGTTCTGTCACAAAAGTCACTTGAACGTTACAAGAATTTGAATGATGATCTGGGGCTTGCCCGCGCCGGCGCCGTGTACGCAATCACCCTCTATCACCAGGGATATTATAAAGAGGCGTTGAAACAATGCCTTTATAACATCAAGGTCTTTCAAGACACCCATAACTGGCGCCAGATGAGTACGGCATTGGTGTATGCCGCCCGCTGTGAAATGTCACTGGGACACCCGGATGAAAGCTGGGATTACATGCACCAGGCGTTGGAAACATCTCAAAGTAAACGATTACTCGATACTTACTCGCTGGCCATGTGCTTCAAGGGTGATTTCTACCGTTACCTTGGACAGCCTGTCATCGCCGTGGAATGTTTTCGTGAGGGTGTGCAAAACAAAGAACAGTTTTATCCATTTGCTGATTATCAGGCGCGCTACGGTATGGCTTTAATTGAAGCCGGCAATTCGCGCGCCGGCCTGCAGCAAATTAAAGTGGCTGCCGACCACGCCCGCAAAGTAGGGCTGGGACAGGTGTTCTTCCCGGCGGAATTAAACCTGGCTAGTTATTATGCCGCCTCAGGCGATAGCGCCAATGCCCGACTGCACGGCACCAAATTGATGGATGAATTTAAAGGAAGAGGTTTCTTAAAATATCAAATCATTGCCAACGAAATTTTGGGCTGGGCGGCTTTTTTTGATGGAAATTACGATGAAGCCAGAAGATTAAGCAAAATGATTGTCGCCGAGGCCGGGCAAATTCAGCAGCCCTGGTTGGAATTGGAAGGTTATATGCTGCTGGGCGCCATTGCCAAAGCACAGCCCCGGTTAAATGAAGTGCACCATGAACGGGTGCAATGGTTGTTGGCTGAAATATCCAAACATGCCCAACGCACAGAAATTAATTCAATGTTTAGAAAGTATAAAAAATTCGTAGAAAGTCACCTGCCGTGACCATTTTTGTCCACGTTTCGTCCACGTTTTTGTACTATACTTTTAAATGGTATTGACGCCGAGGCACGGGTTTGTCAGGGGCCCTGTGCACGAAGAGCCAGTAGTGTTGGTAGGGCAGCGCTACTGGCTTTTTTATTCCTGAGTGGGGGTGTTGGAACCGGTATCCAGGCGGGCTACCGTGACGCCGTCGCCGCCTTCGGCTTCCGAGCCGGTGGTCCAGTTCTTTACATAGCGTGAATGGCGCAGGGCGCGGCGCACCACCTCGCGCAGGCGCCCGGTTCCTTTGCCGTGGATGATGCGAATGTAGGGTAAATCAGCCAGGAAGGCCTGTTCCAGGTGATTATCGAGTCTTTGCAGGGCGTCTTCAGCCAGTTGCCCGCGCAGGTCCAACTCGACGCCGGGAGAAGGGTGGAAAATTGCTCCAGGAGTGGTGGATCTGATTTTACGACTGGCGGTCGTCGATTCTTCTTGCACTTCTTCAGCCGTCTGATTTGGCCGTTGCAATTCTTCCAGTCTCACACGCAGGCGCAGCACACCGGCCTGCACTTCCACTTCGTCGCCGCTCAAGGCGGTGATACGTGCATCCAGGTGCAGGCGGCGCAAATGCACTTTGTCACCCACCTTCAGCGGGCGCGGGGCGGGTTTCTTTTCAGCTTTCTTGCGCGGCGTCACTGGAATGTGCAAAGCGGCTTCCACCTCGCGGGTAGCCTGTTCGGCTTCCTTCACGGCATCCAGCGGCTGGCGGGCGCGGCGCAGCGCCTGGCGGGCATCTTCCAGTTCCTGGCGCAGGTCTTCCAGTTCTTGCTCGGCTTCACGGCGAGCCTGTTCCAGAATTTGTTCGCGTTCTTCTTCAATCTTTTCCAGGCGGGCGGCCAGCTCGCCGCGCATTTTTTCGGCCTCGTGGCGCGCCCGGTCGGCGGCGCCCTGCGCTTTGCGTGAGGCGTCGCGCTGGCGGTGAATTTCATCCAGCAGGCTGTCGGCTTGCAGGTCGCCGGGGTTGATGACAGCGCGGGCGGCATCCAAAATTTCGGCTGGCAGCCCCAGGCGTTGGGCAATCAGCAGTGCGTTTGAGCGTCCCGGCAAACCCAGGTTCAGGCGGTAGGTGGGGCGCAGCGAGCGCAGGTCAAATTCCATGCTGGCGTTCATCACACCAGGGGTGGTATGTGCGAAAGCTTTCAATTCGGGATAGTGGGTGGCCACCAGGCAGGTGACGCGGCGCTCAACCAGGTGTGTTAAAATGGCGCGCGCCAGCCCGGCGCCTTCCTGCGGGTCGGTGCCGGCGCCCAGTTCGTCGAACAACACCAGCGTGCGCTGGTCGGCGCGTTTCAGGATGCGCACAATGTTTTTAATGTGACCGGAGAACGTGGACAACGACTGTTCAATGGACTGCTCGTCGCCGATATCGGCAAACACATTCTCAAACAGGCTCAGGGCCGAACCCGACTGCGCCGGAATGTGCAGCCCGCTTTGCGCCATCAGGCACAGCAGCCCCACGGTTTTCAACGTGACGGTTTTGCCGCCTGTGTTGGGACCTGTGATGACCACCGCAAAGGTTTGCTCGTCCAGGTCCACGTCAATGGGCACCACTTTTTGCGGGTCGAGCAGCGGATGGCGCGCATGGCGCAGGCGCAGCGCCCCGCCCTGCGTTTGCGCATTGGGCGGCGGCAGCAGCACCGGTTCGGCTGCATCCAGGTCGTCGGCGTACCGGGCGCACATCAGCGCCAGGTCAAAACGCCCCAGGGCAGCCAGAATGCCCTCCAGTTGTTCGGCGCTTTGCCCTACACGCAGCGACAGGTCGGTCAATATGCGCTGCTCTTCATCGCGCTCAGCCAGTTGCAATTCGTGCCACTGGTTGTTCAACTCTACAACCGCCAGCGGTTCAATAAACAGCGTGGCGCCGGAAGAGGATTGGTCGTGCACCAGCCCGCGAATGCGCCCTTTGAACTCAGCGCGCAGCGGGATGACGTAGCGGTCATTGCGCAGGGTGATGATCGACTCTTGCAGCATGGGTGCAGTGTCGCGGTCATTGAGCATGCGCTCCAGGCGCGCATACAGGCGTTCATGCGCCACTTTCAGGTCGCGGCGGATGACGGCCAGTTTGTCAGACGCCTGGTCGAGAATTTCACCGCGGTCAGAGATGGCCTGCGATATCGAGTCGATTATCCCGGCGGGCGGCGGCAGGCAGGCCACAATTTCGCCCAGCAGCGGATATTGTTCGTCCTGTCGGTTGAAGGTGCGCGTCAGGTCGCGTGCGGCGATCAGGGTATTTTTCACTTCCAGCAGTTCTTCGGCTTTCAGTACACCGCCGTGGCGCGCCAGGTCGATCAGGGGAGCAATGCTGCGCGCCCCGCCCACACCGATGTCGGCATGGGTGCTGAGCAGGCGGCGGGCCTCGCTGGTCAGCGCCTGGCGGCGGGCTACTTCGCCGCGGTCGCTCAAAGGGGTCAGGCTGCGCGCCAGCGCCTCAGATACGCTGAAGGAGGCGTAAGACGCCAGGCGTTCAATCACCCTGGGATATTCCACCACACGCAATGTTTTCTCATCCATATCAGCAGAGTGTACCATAAGTCATCACCGGGGAATGCAGGTTAATGTTTCCATTAAAATTAATAAAGATTCCTCAAACGAAAAAAACCGCTTGACACCCACAAAAAAGCAGTGATAGTATATAGTATATATGTTCTATTTATTAATCCAATATGTCGTTTCATGAGGGTTGCAACGGGGAAGGCGGAAAGTGAACATGACCATGGTACTGTGGATGTGGGGTGAAGGCATCAGCATTTATCCAACCGAAATGGATGCCGGTAAGTTATTGGAAGATGTGAATGAAGGCAAATGGCAGCCGCCCCCATCAGCCAGGCAATGCTTGAGCAAACACACCTGGCGCGGCATGCTGTTCAACGACCTTGTGATTCTGCTGCCTGCCGATGAAAGCCCCCTGCCGCAGCGGGCGCGAGCGCGCACCAGCCGCCCCAACACTGCCGCCAAACTGCCGCTGGCCATGCCGCTCAGCCCGCGCCAGCAGCAGGTGCTGCGCGGCTTGCTGCAGGGGCTCACCACCCGCCAGATTGCCGCCCATCTGGGGCTGCGCCCGCGCACCGTTTTAATGCATGTTGCAGCCATCAAAACGCGTTTACAGGCTGCCACTCGCGCACAGCTTGCCGGGCGCGTGTTTGAACTGGGCTGGGATGCAGAATTGAAGGAATAAGAAAACAAAAAATTAACCTGCGTTACAATACTCGCAGGAGACACGCTATGATAAACATCACAATCATCGGCGCCGGTATGATGGGTACCGGCATTTGCACCCCCCTGGCAGACAACGGTCACGCTGTGCGGCTGGTGGGAACCCCATTGGACGAAGAGATTATTCAAAATTTACGCAGCCAGCGCTATCACCCCAAACACCAGCGCCGCATTCCCGACGGCGTGCAGCCGTTTGATCACACGCAGCTCATCGAGGCGTTGCGCGGCGCTGACGTGGTCATCAGCGCGGTCAGCAGCTTTGGCGTTGAATGGTTCATGCAGCAGGTTGCTCCGCACCTTTCACCAGATACGCCGCTGGTTTCATTGACCAAGGGACTGGCGCTGCTGCCCGAAGGCGGACTGCGCACCCTGCCCGATGAGATTGAAGCGCGGCTGGCGCCTCAACTGCAGGGCAAACTGCCCCTGTGCGCGGTGAGCGGCCCATGCATCGCGCAAGAACTGGCGGCGCGCCGCCAGACATTTGTGGTGCTGTGCGGACGCGATGATGCCGTACTGCAACGTCTGCACAATTGGTTTGCTACGCCCTATTATCACGTAAAGCTGTCTACTGACCCGGTGGGCGAGGAAGTATGCGCCGCGCTCAAGAACACTTATGCCATTGCCGTCAACCTGGCCATTGGTGAGTATGAACGCTGCGGCGCCGACGGCATTGCCCACATGTTCAACCCGCAGGCGGCCCTGTTTGCGCGCAGCCTGGAAGAACTGGGACGCCTGGTGAGCCTGCTGGGCGGCGACCCGCGCTCGGCTGCCGGTCTGTCGGGCGCCGGCGATCTGTTCGTGACCGTGTTCGGCGGGCGCAATGCCCGCCTGGGGCGCCTGCTGGGCAGCGGCCAAACCTACCTCCAGGCGCGCGAGGCGCTGGCCGGCGAAACCCTGGAAGGTGTGGAAACGCTGCACCGTGTGGCGCAGGGGCTGGCACAGTTGGAAGAGCAGGGTAAAGCCCGCTGTGCCGATTATCCGCTGCTGATGCACTTGCAGCAGGTGATCGCCGGTGGAGAAGCGAAGCCCATTGACTGGATGCAATTGGAACGCTGGTTGTGACCCGGTCGTAATTTGAAACCCGAGGTTCTGTGAAACAATATCATATCGGTATGAAAAAACTCGTCAATTCTCCTGACGAGAAGCCCAGAGTGACCCGCGAGCTGCTCAAACGTGTGCTGCAATATGCCAGACCCTACTGGCGGCGCATTGGCGTGATGCTGCTGGTAATCCTGATCAGCACCGGCTTGAGTTTGCTGACGCCGCTGGTGATGCGCGACCTGATTGATAACACCATTCCATCGGGCAATGTCAACCGCCTCATCCTGCTGTCACTGGGTCTGCTGCTGATCCCGGCGCTCAGCGACGGCCTGCACGCCTTTCAGCGACGCCTCAGTTCACGGGTGGGAGAAGGCGTGATCTTTGACCTGCGCCGGGTGCTGTATGCCCGCCTGCAGCGCATGTCGCTGCGTTTCTTCACCAACACTAAAGTGGGTGAGTTGATGAGCCGCCTGAACAACGATGTGCAGGGCGCGCAAAATGCCATCAGCAGCACCATTGTCAATATCATCACCCAGGTTATCAAAGCCGTGGCCGTTCTGGCGGTGATGCTGATGATGGAGTGGCGCCTGACGCTGATCAGCGTGGCCATTTTGCCGCTGTTCATCCTGGCGGTGCGCGCCATGAGCGACCGCCTGCGCGACGTGGCCCGCGAAATGATGGAAGCCAACGCGCACATGAACGCCATGATGAGCGAGACGCTTAACATTGGCGGGGCGCTGCTGGTGAAGCTGTTTGGACGCCAGCAGGTGGAAGTGGAGCGTTTCAGCCAGCGCGCCGCCGAAGTGCGCGACCTGGGGGTAAAACGCACCTTCATGGGTTCCATTTTCATAGCGCTCATCGGGCTGATCGGCTCGGTGGGCACGGCGCTGGTGTTCGGCCTGGGCGGCTACTACGTCATCCGCGGGGCGTTCAGCATTGGCGCTGTGTTTGCCTTTGGACAGTACCTGGGCGCGCTGTACGGCGCGCTGCAGGGCTTGTCGAACGCACCGGTGGAGTTTGCCACCTCCATGGTCAGCTTTGAGCGCGTGTTCGAGGTGATTGACCTGCCGGTCGAAATTGCTGAAAAGCCCGGCGCCGTGGTGCTGCAAGAGGTGCGCGGTGAACTGGAATTTGAGAATGTCTCGTTCATCTATGAACAGGGCGACGAAAATCTGCTCAGCGACGTGCACCGCTACGGCAGCATCGACAACGTGGCGGCGGTGCTTTCAGGGGCGCAAGCAGGCGCAGAGAAAGAAGACGGCGCCCCACACAGCCAGGCACGCAGCACCGCGCTGGAACAGGTCAGTTTTCGGGCGCAGCCGGGACAGTTGGTGGCGCTGGTGGGTCCCAGTGGGGCGGGCAAAACCACCCTCACCTACCTCATCCCGCGCCTGTACGATCCCAATGAAGGCACCATCCGCATCCACGGGCATGACCTGCGCGACGTGACCCTCGATTCGCTGGCATACCAAATCGGCATGGTGACCCAGGAGACATACCTGTTCCACGACACCATTCGCACCAACCTGCAATATGCAAAACTGGATGCCAGCCAACAGGAGTTGGAAGCCGCCTGCGGGGTTGCCAACATTCACGACTTCATCGCCGCCCTGCCCGACGGCTATGACACCATCGTAGGCGAACGCGGCTACCGCCTGAGCGGCGGCGAGAAGCAGCGCATCGCCCTGGCGCGCGTGATTCTCAAAAATCCGCGCCTGCTGGTTTTGGATGAAGCCACCAGCAGCCTCGACAGTGAATCGGAAGCCCTGATTCAAGACGCCCTGGGCAAGGTGATGGCGCAGCGCACCAGCATTGTCATCGCCCACCGCCTCAGCACCATCCTGGCCGCTGACCTGATCCTGGTGCTAGACCGGGGGAAGATTGTGGAGCGCGGCAATCACGCCGAACTGCTGGCGCAAGATGGACTATATGCCAATCTGTATCACACGCAGTTCAAGAAGGGTGAAGGATAAAGTATTCACGCGGAGATGCCGAGAACGCAAAGGAAAATATAACGTAGGGAAGCGTGCAGTCACGACAAAAAACGCACACTATTCCCCTCCCTGACCCACTTCGTGGGCGCTTCGCGAGGGAAGAGGCTTTTTAAAACCCCAGGATGGCCTGCGAACAACCACAGACCATCCTGACTGCATCCCGGCGAGGAGAGGAATGATCAAACCAGGATGCTGACTACCCTTGCAATGCCCTCCACACCCGCTCGGGGGTGAGCGGCAGGTCGCGGATGGTGACCCTGGTGGCCTGTTGAACCGCCGCGCCAATGGCCGGTGAAATGGCAATCAAACCGCTTTCCGAAACGCCCTTTGAGCCGTAGGGGCCGGGGCCGTCATGATTCTCGATCAGGTAAGACTCGATGTCAAAAGGAATATCGCGGATGGTGGGAATGCGGTAATCGAGCGCGCCCAGGTTGAGGATGCGCCCGTGCTGGTCGAGAATCAAATGTTCCATGAAGGTGTGTCCCAACCCCATCACCGTGGCGCCTTCATCCTGGGTTTCCACTTGTTTGGGGTTGAGCGCCTTGCCCACGTCGCTGCTGTTGACGATTTTCTTGACGGTCACATAGCCGGTTGCGGGGTCAACTTCCACCTCAACCCCCACGGCAATCACCTCCCAGAAGGAAACCTTGCCGCCCAGCGGATGCGAGGGAATATATTTGCCATAGGTTGCGCCGCGCCCCATCACCTCACCTTGCGTGGGGCCAAAAAACTGGCGCATGAATTCGGCGTAATTGAGGCGTGCTCCGGGCAGGCAAACGCAGCCGTCCTCAACTTTCACCTGGTCAGAAGAAATACCAAACAATTCAGCCGCCATCGAAACCAATTGCGAACGAATATCCTCACAGGCTTTATAAATTGAGTTGCCCATAAACACGGTGGAACGGCTGGCCGAGGTGGAAACCTCATAGGGCACCATGGCAGTGTCGCCGGAATAGATGGTGACCTTCTCCAGCGGGATGTTTAATTGCTCGGAGACAATCTGGCTGAAGATGGTGCGCGCGCCCTGGCCCATGTCAGAGGTGCCGCTGAACACCGAAGCGCTGCCGTCGTGAAACAGGCGCACAAAGGCATTGGAATTCGCAGTGGTGGCAGATGGTTTGATGCCCATGGCAATGCCGCGCCCGTGGTTGGGCGGCAGCGGCGTGCCCCAGTGAATGGCGGCGGCGGTTTTCTCCAATGATTCCACCCAGTTGCCGTCAGCCGGCGTGTCGGTCAGCACAATCACTTCGTCTTTTTTGGGAATGTTGCGGCGGCGCAGTTCCACGGCATCGATACCCAGCAGGCGGGCAGCTTCGTTCATCTGTGATTCAATAGCCCAGTTGAGCTGCGGCACGCCAAAGCCGCGAAATGCCGTGCTGGGCGCGGTGTGCGAGAACAACCCACGCGCCACAATGCGTACATTGGGAATGGAATAGGCGCCGGTGGCGATGTAGCTCGATTTGCTGACCACCCGTTCGGTGATGTCGGTGTAGGCGCCGATCAGGAAATTGGCTTCCAGGTCTTGAAACAGCAGGTAGCCTTCAGGCGTGAAACCGGTGCGCACATGCACCCGGCAGGCAGCCCGCCGCGCCACCTGGAACGATTCTTCCAGTGTGAGCGCCAGGCGCACCGGCTGCCCCAATTGCATGGCTGTCCAAGCCAGCAGGGGCTCGTGCTTGGGATAGCCCTTGCCGCCAAATGCGCCACCGGGATCGGGGGCGATGATGCGCACTTTTGCCACCGGCAGATTAAGCGTTTTGGCAATGATGCGCTGCAATCCAAAGGGATGCTGAATCGCGCTGTACACTTCCACGCCGTCTTTGAGCGGCGCTGCCAGGAAGGTGAACGGCTCAATGGCGAAATGCGAAATCATGGGAAAGGTGTAGGTATTTTCAACCACCTGCTGCGGCACAACCTGGTTGACATTGCCCCAGCCAAAATGCCATTCATTCATGATATTGCTGTGGGCATACTGGCTGGTAATGCGCAGTGCGGGGTCTTGCACCAGGGGTGAAGCCGGGTCAAGCGCCGCCTCAACCGTATAAACGCCGGGTAGTTCAGTATATTTCACCTTCACCAGCACGGCAGCTTCTTCGGCGGCATCTTCGTCCTCCGCGATCACAATAGCCACCGGCTCGCCGTGGAACCTGGTTTCTCCCACCGCCAGCAGGGGTTGGTCGGCCGCCTTGGGACCGAAGCGTGGCATAGGGGTGGGCAGGTCATCGGCGGTGAACACGGCGCGCACGCCTCTCACGCGGCGCGTGGCGCGCGTATCAATCCGGTCAATGCGGGCGCGGCCCACATCCAGGCGCACCAGGCGGGCGTGCAGCATGTTGTCGAGGCGCAGATCGCCAATGTATTTCTGCGCGCCGGTGGCGCGTTCCACACCGCCCACGCGGTTGACGGGTTTTCCAATCCACTGGGGGCTCATTTATCCTCCACTTCAGCAGCTGCCAGCACGGCTTCGGCAATGCGGCGGTAGCCGCCGCAGCGGCACAGGTTGCCCTCCAGCCCTTTTTGCACCTGCTCGAGGGTGGGATGCGGATGCTGCAACAGCACATATTTGGCTGACAGGATCATGCCGGGAGTGCAAAAACCGCATTGAATGGCGCCTTTTTCGACAAAAGAATCGATCAATGGGTCGAGTTTCTCGGTTCCAGCTAAACCTTCAATGGTAATTACTTCGCAGCCGTCGGCTTCCACAGCCAGCACCAGACACGAATTGACCGCGCGCCCGTCCAGCAGCACGGTGCAGGCGCCGCATTCGCCTGCCCCGCAGCATTCTTTAGTGCCGGTCAATTCGAGCTGCTCGCGCAGCACCTTCAACAGGGTGTGGTTGGGCGCCACCTGCAAATTATGGCTGACTCCATTGACAGTGAGCGTGATGGGAAGGGTTTTCTTTTTCATACCGTTAACCTTTGAAAGGCGCTTTCGAGAGCGCGCAGGGTGATCACTTTGAGCATGGCCTGGCGGTATTCGCGGGAGGCGCGGATATCGCTGATAGGGCTGGTGTGTTCAACCAGGGCTTGCAGTTGAGCGTCGCGCCGGGCGGCATCCATGGCGGGCAGCCATTGGCCGTCATCCCGCACCAGCAGCGGCGTGGGCGCCACAGCGCCAAAGGCAAACACGGCATTTCCGCTGGCATTCACCCGGCAGGCGGCGCTGAGGGTGGCCAGGTCAACACCCCGGCGGCGCGTCAGGCGCTGGTAGGCCGAACCGCACGGCTGCGCAGGCAGAGGCAGCTCCAGCGCGGTCACCAGTTCGCCCGCCTGCAGGGCGGTTTTGCCTGGCGCCAGGAAAAATTCCCGCATGGGTAAAACGCGCGCGCCCTGCGCCCCATGAATGTGCACACGGGCGTCAAAGATCAACAGCGCGGGGGCGGTGTCAGCCGCGGGCGAGGCGTTGCAAATGTTGCCCGCCAGGGTGGCGCGGTTGCGAATTTGCACCGAGCCAACCGTGTCGGCCGCCTCGGCCAGGGCCGGGTAGTGCTGCTGCACCAGGGGGTGCCAGGCCACGGCTGCCATGCTGGTCAGCGCGCCAATGTGCAGAGAATCTTCGCCCTGGCGAATTTCAGCATCCAGGTCATGGATATGTTTGATGTCAATGACCTGTGGAAAGTACTGCTTGCCCTTGCGCAGGCGCACCAGCAGGTCGGTGCCGCCAGCCAACACGGCTGCTTCTGAACCAAAACGGGTGAGCAGTTCAGCGGCTTCGGCAAGGGTGGAGGGACGATGATATTGAAATGCTCTCATGGCCTGGTTTGCATCTCCGCATAAATATTTTCATACGCCACCAAAAAACACTGGCGCGAATACGCTTTGTGCGCTTCCATCAAGTTAACAGCTCCTTCCACATCCTTTTGCTCGATCAGGTTGTACAGATCGCGGTGCTCTTGCATGGCGTGCTCCGCCAGTCCCGGCACCAGGTCATACATGCGCTGATAGCGGTGGATGTCGGCTTTGTTCAACAGGTCGGTGATCATGCTCACCAGGCGCGGATAGGGGCAGCAATGGTAAAGCGCCAGGTGAAATTCGCGGTTGATGCGGGAAAATTCCAGCAACTGGTTTTCCTTAAGCGTTTGTTCCAGTTTTAGGGTCAGTTCTTTCAATTGTTTCAACTGGTCATCGGTGATGCGCGGGATGGCGGTGCGGGTGGCCAAAATTTCCAACTGGCTGCAAATCACCAGGGCCTCATCCAGTTCGGCCTCTGAATAAGCCAGCACCTGCGGCGAATGATAGGCGTCCTGCTTGAGCCAGCCCTCAGCCACCAGGCGGTTGATGGCGGTGCGCACCGGGATGATGCTGACCCCCAGCATGCGCGCGATCTCGGTCTGGTTGAGAATTTCGTTAGGTTTTAATTGGCCGTTGAGAATGTTTTCTTTGAGGGTTTCGTAAATCAGGTCTTCACGGGAGGTGAGGGGTTGTTTTAATTCCATAGATCATCCAAAGATTATAATTTATAAGATATAGTCTATAATCATTATAGACGGATGGAAGGGTTTGTCAAGCCTGCATAACAACGAACAAATTCGGACCCACAACCACAACTTTCTGTGTTGGTCTGTATCGGTCCGTGTTCATCTGTGGTTCCATCCCATTCCAGGTGGATGCCATCCGCCCCTACGCGCCATATCTTGCTGCGGAAGGTATAATTTCACCCATGACCGAGATTAACCTGGACGCCCTGGCAGCCTACCGCGCGCACGCCTGGCATTTTGACGAGAATCGCCGCGTGCGCAGCGCTGAGAAAGCTGTCGATTTCGTCAACGAGCGCGGCTTTGTGTTCTTCCGGCCCATCACAGGGGTTGAGATGCCCTCGCTGTGGGTTGCCGTGGTGGGCAACCGCCCGGTGCCCAACAATCACGACGACCCCGGGCATGTCACATGGAACTGGAAGGACGGCATGCTGGGCAAACGCCGCTGGTATTACGGGCGCCTGCTGCGCCGGCGCAACACGATTGCTTCGCTGGAAGCCGCCCGGCATTTCTACGCACTCAGCCCCAACTATGGCGATTACGAACAGGATTACCAGGATATTTACGATCAGGGGATGCTGACCGCCGAAGCGCGCCAGGTGTATGAAGCCCTGCTGCGCGAAGGGGCGCTCGATGCGCTGGAACTGCGCCGCGCGGCGCACCTGTGGGGCGGTGAGAGCGTGGGGCGCTTCAACCGCGCGCTGGACGATTTGCAGGTGCGCATGATGGTGATGCCGGTGGGGGTGGCCGCTGTGGGTCGCTGGAATTATGCCTTCATTTATGACATCCCCGCCCGCCACATGCCCGATCTGCCCGAACATGCGCGCGCCGTCAGCGAGCCGCAGGCGCGGCGCTGGCTGGTGGAATGTTATTTGCGCTCGGTGGGAGCGGCGGCCCGCGCGGGAGTGGCGCGCTTCTTCGGCTGGAACAGCGAAGACGCCGAGCGCACGCTCACTCAATTAATTGAAAAGGGGGTGCTGGTGGGCGGCCTGGGGCACCCGCAGCAGCGCGGCGAGTGGGTGGCGCTGCCGGAACTTTTGGCGAATTAAACAGCTTTCCACACCTGGTACAGCGCCAGGTTTTTCTCTTTCCCGTCCGAATAAAATGTATCCACCATCTCAAAGCCGCTTTCTGCGGCCAGTTGCGCCAGTTCCGCCGGGCTGAAAAGGTGCACGTAGCGCAAACCGGGATGGTCGGGCTCGCCGGGCTGCGCTTGGCGCCAGTCCAGCAGGGTGTCGCCCTCATCCATCTCTTCGACGCTGCGCCCAACCGTTTTCCAGGGCAGCACGCGCGCCATCAGGCGCGGGCTGTGCTGAAACTGCCACACCGAGAAGATGAACTGCGCGCCTTCGTGCAGCAGTGTGCGCACCTCACGCAGCAGGCGCAGGCGCTGCTCGGCGCCGGGGATGTGATGCAGCACGGCAAAGGACAGGATGCCGTTCCACGCCTGACCGGCATAGGGCTCGGTCCAGTGTGGGTCGCCCAGGTCAGCCGCGGCAAAGCGCACCTCCAGGTCGGTAAGTTGCGGGGCGGCTGCCTGCAGTGCCTGGCGGGCTTCTTCCAGCAGCGCCGCGCTGAAATCCACACCGCAGTACATTCCTGTGCGCCCCTGCTGTGCCCATTCAGCCGCCAGTGTGCCGCTGCCGCAGCCCAGGTCCAGCCAGCGCCCGTTCAGGGGAATGCGCTGCAACACTTGCAGCACACCCGGCTGCAAGCGCCGCCGTGTGGCGGCAAACGACCCGGCAAATGTCTGATAGAATTGTCGATTAAGCTCGAGAAGATAGGTTATGGTCTCCGGCTGCATGTTGTCATTATAACGTGACCTTAAGAAAGCACCCCCTCCCAGCCTCCCCCAAAATCCAAAAAGCAGGATTTTAGGGGAGGTGTCGGACCTCTTTTTCAGGAAGAAGTGAATTGCTCTCCAGAATCCAATACGTGGAATTTGGGGGAGCAGTTGAAGCACTCATTTTCTTCAGAAGAGAGTCCCTCCTCCATTTTCGGTTTTTGAAAATGGGGGAGGTCAGGTGGGGGTTATGAGTTGAGAAACATGAAAGACCTAAAAGAGTGGCAGGAAAAACTTCAATACACGCCTGAGACGCTGGCCATGGCGCGGCAGGCGTTGGAGGAGATTCGCGCCGGGGCCGAGGTGCTGAAAACCCTGCGCCGCCATGCTCTGCCCGAAGGCGGCTACCTGGCCAAGCACATGCTGGTGGCAGCCTACCACCGCCTGGTGGAAAGCGGCGAGTGGGACGCCGACCCGGCGCTGCTGGCGCGCATCCGCATGAAGCCGGGGCGCACCCTCAGCGGCGTCACCACCGTGACGGTGCTGACCGGTCCGCACCCCTGCCCGGGACACTGCATCTTCTGCCCCGATGATGTGCGCATGCCCAAGAGCTACCTGCCCGATGAACCCGGCGCAGCGCGCGCCTTCCAAAACAATTTCGACCCCTATTTGCAGGTTAAATCGCGCCTGCAATCTTATGAAGCCGTGGGTCACCCCACCGACAAGATCGAATTACTCATCCTGGGCGGCACCTGGGACGCCTACCCGCGCGATTACCAGGAGTGGTTCGTGCGGCGCTGTTTTGACGCCATGAACGGCGTTGATTCGGTCACGCTGGAGGAAGCCCAGCGGCGCAATGAAAACGGCGCCTGCCGCAACGTGGGGTTGGTGATCGAAACCCGCCCGGACGTGCTGAACCCCGGCGAGCTGGCCTGGCTGCGCCGCCTGGGCGTGACCAAGGTGCAAATGGGCGCGCAAAGCCTGGACGACGACCTGCTGCTGCTCAACCGGCGCGGGCACAGCGCCGCCGACACCCTGCGCGGCACCGCCCTGCTGCGCGCGGCGGGCTTCAAGATTGTGCTGCACTGGATGCCCAATCTGTTGGGCGCGACAATTGACAGCGACCGGCGCGACTTCGCCCGCCTGTGGGTGCAATCCAATGATGGCCTGGGTTACTGTCCCGATGAGATCAAAATCTACCCCACCCAACTGCTGAAAAACAGCCAGCTTTACGATATCTGGCAGCACGGCGAATACCATCCTTATGAACAGGATGAACTGGTGAGCCTGATCGCCGACCTGAAACCCACCATCCCGCGCTACTGCCGGGTGAATCGCATCATCCGCGACATTCCCTCGCACCATGTGATCGAAGGCAACCGGCGCACCAGCCTGCGCATGGACGTGCTGGCCGAGGTGGCGCGGCGCGGTCAGGTTTGTCAATGCGTGCGCTGCCGCGAGGTGCGCGGCGAGAAGGTGAGCGCCGACCAGCTTCAATTGGATGACCTGGTTTACCAAGCTGCCTACGCCGAAGAGCATTTCCTGTCCTTTGTCACCCCGCAAGACCGGCTGGCTGGCTTTTTACGCCTGTCGCTGCCGTCAAAACAGGCGCCACGCCTGGGCTTTGCCGACCTGCAAGGCGCCGCCCTGATCCGCGAGGTGCACGTCTACGGGCAATCGGTGGAGGTGGGGGCTGAGGTGAACGGCGCGGCGCAGCACATGGGGCTGGGCACCGCCCTGCTGCAAAAAGCTGAAGCAGCGGCGCGAGAACATGGCTTCAAGCGCCTGGCTGTGATTTCCGCCATCGGCACACGCCGGTATTACAGCGCGCGCGGTTTTGAACAGGGAGAATTGTATATGGTGCGGGAATTATGACCGAATCAAATCATCTGCTGATGGAACTTCAACAATCCAAACAACCGCCGCTGGATGAACTGGCGGCCGCCTTGCTGCAAGACCCAACGCTGCTGCAGGCCGCCGTGGAAGGCTGCGCCGCGGCGGACGAAGGCTACCGCTATAACAGCATTCGCTGCCTGGAACGGGTGTGCGAGAGCGGTCATGCCGACCTGCTATACCCGCAGTGAGATTTCTTCGTCCGCCTGCTGGACAGCCGCAACGCCTTTCAACGCGCCGCCAAAATTGCCCGCTTCAAACCGCATTTGTAAGAACGCATCACCTCTTTGCTGCTCAACATCGAACAGGTTTATCACAATCCTGAACGGGTTGACCTGTTGAAAGCCGATGTGCTGGAAACCTTCTCCGCCTATGCCGCCGCATCACCGCAGCGTGAAGCCATGCTTCAATTTGCCGCAGCGTGCAAAGGCAACGCCAGCCCCAAAACACGCCAGGCCGCTGGCAAGTTTCTTAAAGCCTTTGGTTAACCGGCTATTTCCTCCAATTCATCCAGCACCTGAACCACATAGCGCGCCGGCCACTGGGCAGGCCCGCCTCCCAGCATGATGGCAATGGCGGCGGTTTCGAGCACCTGCTGGCGGGTGGCGCCGCATTCCAGCGCCCGGCTGGTGTGATATTCAATGCAGCCGTAGCACAGGGAAACGATGCTGGCAGCCAGGCCGATCAATTCTTTGTATTTTGGCTCCAACTCACCGGCGGCGAAGGTTTTGGCTTCCAGTTCCTCAAATTCTTTGAAGGTGGGCACGCCGCTAGTGAACATTTTGTAATTGTATTTCTTGCGCAATGCGCGATATTCATCAACAGGTTTAAACATTTTTTCTCCATAAAACGATCAAGATGGTACGCCCGATCGGAAGCGTCTAACGAATATATTCCCGCAGGGCATTGCCCAGCCGCAGCATGCCCTCTTCGATTCGCTCAACCGGCTGGCGGGCAAAGTTCAAGCGCAGGTTGGGATTGTTTTCCAGGTTGTGCGTGAAGTAACTGCCGGGGGCGAAAATCACCCCCGCCCGGCTGGCGAATGGCAAAAAGTCATCCGCCGATTTGCCGGCTGGCAGGGTCAGCCAGATGAACAATCCGCCTGCCGGAGTGGTCCAGCTCACCCCCGGCGGCATGTGACGGTCGAGCGCCGCCAGCATGGCGTCGCGGCGTTTGCCGTACACGCGCCGCGCCTGGCGCAGGCAGGCTTGATAGCGCCCAACCGAAAGATATTCATCCAGCGCGTGTTGCACCAGGTTGGAAACGCCGATGTCGCTGGTGTGTTTCAGGTTCAGCAGATGTTTGTGGACGTTTTCGTCGCTGACCACATACCCCACACGCAGGCTGGGAATCAACATCTTGGAAAAAGTGCTCACATAAATCACCGATCCGTCGGGGTCCAGCGCCTTCAAAGCCGGCTGGGCTGCGCCCTTATAACGCAGGTCGCCCACAAAATCGTCCTCCACGATGGGCACGCCGTATCGCACGGCCAGGCTCACCAACTGCCGGCGGCGGGCTGAATTGAGGCAGGCGCCGGTGGGGTTTTGAAAGTTGGGCACCGTGTAAATCAGGCGAGCGGGCTGCTCTTGCAGGAATCTTTCCACAATTTCCACTTGCATCCCCTGTTCATCCAGCGGAACAGCCGCCACCTGCACCCGCATCGAGCGGCACACATCCATGAAACCCATGTGGGTGGGGTTTTCGGCAATCACCCGATCGCCGGGCTTCACCAGCAGGCGAAAAACCAGCTCTAATCCCTGCTGCGAACCCGAGGTGATCAGCACCTGTTCGGGCGCCGCCGGGATGCCCTGGTCAGCCAGGATGCGGGCAATTTTTAGGCGCAGCGGAGGGTAACCCGCCGTATCGCCGTAGCCCAGAGCATGCTTGCCGAATTGTTGAAACACCTTCATCAGCGCTTTGCGAAAATCATTCAGCGGGAACAACTGGCTGTCGCCGCTGCCTTCGGCAAAAGAAATGGCCTGCGGGTGCATGCAGTGCGCGATACGGTCGTCCAGTTCCAGCGAGGCGCAGCGCCAGGCCTGCGGCAAATTGGCCTGCCAGGCGGGCGGCTGTGCAGCGGCGCTTTTTTTGCCCGGGCCGGCCTGCTGGCGGGGAACATCCGCCACATAGGTGCCGTCGCCAGTTACGCTGAAGATCAGCCCCAGGGCTTCCAGTTCATCATAGGCGCTGGTCACCGTCAGGCGGCTGACGCCCAGGCTGCCGGCCAGCTCGCGGCTGGCGGGCAGGCGTGTGTCGGCGGGCAGCGCGCCGCTGATAATTTGCTCTTGCAGGTAGTATTGGATTTGCCGGTATAACGGCACGTCTGACTCGCGGTTGGTGGGAATGCGCATGAGGTTTTTCCTGGAAACGAAATGGTATATACAAAATACTCATTTTTGATCAGATTGTATATAGCCAATTTAACCAAAAAAGGACTGATCCATTAAAAAAATGGTCATTTCAATGCACGCATTGCCACAATTTCCAATGAGCATGTATAATTTCAACGCGAAGCCCGCTTGCGGGCTTTGATCTTATCGGCATCGAGGCAAAATTCCCATGCAAACAACCCTCACAACCGGCAGCGGCGCCAACCGGCAGCGCCTGACCGCCGACGGACTGCTCTTGTTGGTGGCCTTGATCTGGGGCAGCGCCTTTGTGGCGCAGCGCCTGATCGCCGTCAGCGGGCTGGGCTTCTTCCTCTTTAATGGCTTACGCTTCCTGGTCGGTACCGCCGTCACGTTCCTATTCCTGCGCGGCAACCTGCGTGGTTTCACCCGCACCGAGCTGCGCGGCGGTGCGCTGGCGGGCGTCATCATCCTGACAGCCGCCACCCTGCAGCACGCCGGCATGCGCTGGACCACCGCCGGCAAGGCGGGGTTCATCACCGGGTTATACGTGGTGTTAATTCCCCTGTTTCTCACCATTTTCTGGCGGCGCAAACTTTCCACAGTCACCTGGCTGGCATCGGGGCTGGCGGCGGTGGGCCTGTTTTTGTTGAGCGTGCAGGAAGACCTGACCCTGGCGCCTGGCGACGGGTTGGAGATGATCGGCGCGGTGATGTGGACCCTGCATGTGATCTTGATTGGCCGCCTGGCGCCCAAATGCGACACCCTGCGCCTGGCGATTGTGCAATATGCCACCTGCGGCGTGCTGGGCACCCTGATCGGGCTGATTTTTGAGGGCGGCACCCTGGGTGAACTGCCGCCTGCCTGGCTGGCCATCCTCTACACCGGCGGCCTGTCGGTGGGAGTGGGCTATACCCTGCAGGTGATGGGGCAGCGCCACGCGCCCCCGGCTGATTCAGCCATTTTGCTCAGCCTGGAAGCCGTGTTTGCCGCGCTGTTCGGCTGGTGGATTTTGGGCGAGGCGTTGACCCCGCCGCAACTGCTGGGCTGCGTTTTGATGATGACTGGCATGCTGCTGGCGCAGTGGGGTGTGCTGGCCCCGCAGCGTCAGGCGAAGGGTGCGGCAGTGGTGGACGGTTGCGCTGATGACAACATCGCCTCTTGATGTGCCGCGGTTAAAAAGCACATAAATTGTGATTGAATTTAAATAGTTTTCTGATATGATATTGATAAATTCACCTGATATACTCTAAATTATGAGCAAAACAAAAAATCCTCATTCAACAACATCAAACCGCCAGCAATGGAATCTCGTTATTCTCGTGGCGGCTGTAATTCTACTGGTGCTCGGCTACCGTTATTTGAAATCTGCCGCCATCAATGCCGATTTTCCACTGGAGATCAGCGTGCAGCAGGCAGCCGATGAGCGCGAAAAAGGCGCCTTTATGTTGGATGTACGTCAGCCGGAAGAATGGGAACAATTCCATATTCCTGATTCGACATTGATCCCACTGGGAGAGTTGGAGAGCCGCCTGAGTGAATTGCCGCGTGACCAGAAGATTGTGGTGGTATGCCGTTCGGGCAATCGCAGCGCCAAAGGACGCGATCTATTACAGCAAGCCGGTTTCAAAGAGATGACCAGCATGGCGGGCGGCGTCACGGAATGGAAAAATGCCGGTTACCCGACGGTCAGCGGACCCTAAATCGGACAAATATGGATTGTTCCCCAACAGTCCATTTCTTTCTCCTTTCAGCCAGCCCGCACAAGCGGGCTGGTTGATTCTCACACGGACGACGAGTCGTGCCCGGTTGGCATTGCCCTTGCGGTAGTGGTAAAATCGCATTGTACCGAATGGTTTTTCCCGGTTCTTTTCAAACCGGGATGCATGTGGAGTTTTCAAGATCGATATTCGCATTCGACCAATTGCCTGGCTTGACCTGCTCACCCTGATCCGCCGACGCGATCAGGTGATTGCATTGGACAGCAGCTCACTGCTCACCCGCGGCGGTCCGGCAGGCATGACCGCTGTTTTATCTCACCTGTATTCCAACCGCGGCAGTTACACGGCTGTGGCACAGTCGGGCCAAAACAGGCAAAGAACGGTGGGGCAAATTCAACACAGCGCTGGAGAGCGCTCGGCGCGTCTGTCGTTCCTGCTGGCCTCTGATTGTTTTGATTGTGCAGCCGCCCTGCTGGAAGATTTATCCTTTCAAGCCGGCGAATGGGGCGCTTTTCATGTGCTGGCCGACCTCGATGAACAAAACCCGTTTTTTGAAACGCTGCGCCGGGTTGGCTTTCTGACCTATGCCCGCCAGCGCATCTGGAAAATGGCCGCGCCGCCTTCGCCAGAAACTGACGGACACGGCGCCTGGCGTGCGGCCTTACCCACCGATAGTGAAGCCATCCGCAGCCTGTACCAGGCGTTGGTGCCTCCGTTGGTGCAGGGCGCCGAGGAAATTGACCTAAACCCGCCGCACGGCCTGGTGTATGTACAGGAAAACCGCCTGCTGGCCTACACGGAAGACCTGTACGGGCCCAACGGCATCTACTTGCAGCCGTTCATCCATCCCGAGGTGGCGAACGTGCCGCGTTTGTTCACCCTGCTGCATCAGCAAATTCCGGCCACGCTGGGACGCCCGGTATATGTGGCGGTGCGCTCCTATCAAGCCTGGCTGGAATCGGCGCTGGAACAACTGGGGGCGCAGCCCATGCCTTCGCAGGTGCTGCTGGTGAAGCACCTGGTGAATGTGCAGCGCGCCACTGTGCCGGTGGGACGCCGCTCGCGCCTGGAAAATACCAAAGCCGAACCGGCGGCGCCGTTTATTCAGCACGCCGAATCAACGCCGCGCGGAAATGGTTCCACCGCGCGGTAAGATAGACTGAACCGATTACCTCCAGGAAATATGACGCAACGAAGAATAACCGACGATTTGCAAAACCTTTTGGAAGTGCTGCCGCCTCACATTCGTGAAGCGGTGGTAGAGCTTAATAATTCTGATAACCTGCTGGAAATTATCCTTGACCTGGGTCGCATTCCAACTGCCCGTTTTGTGGACGGTGAAAAAGAATTGAGCCGGAGTGAAGTGACGCGCGAAGAACTGGATTTTGTGGTGGAACACATTGGCGAATTTGACGCCGACAACCGCGCCGGGCTCGAGCGCACCCTGCACCGCATTTCGGCCATCCGAAACCGGCGCGGGCACATTGTGGGCCTCACCTGCCGGGTGGGACGCGCCGTGTACGGCACCATCGACATTCTGGACGACCTGGTTGAATCGGGCAAATCGCTGCTCATTTTGGGGCAGCCTGGCATTGGCAAAACCACCATGCTGCGCGAAGCCGCCCGCACCCTGGCAGAGAAAAAGCGGGTGGTCATTGTTGATACCTCCAACGAAATTGGCGGCGACGGCGACGTGCCGCACCCCGCCGTGGGGCGCGCCCGCCGTATGCAGGTGGCCAAGCCCTCGCTGCAGCATGAGGTGATGATTGAAGCCGTTGAAAACCACAACCCCGAAGTGATTGTGATTGATGAAATTGGGCGCGAACTGGAAGCCGTCGCCGCCCGCACCATTGCCGAGCGGGGTGTGCAGCTCATTGGCACCGCCCACGGGCGCTCGCTGGAAAATTTGCTCATCAATCCCACCCTGTCAGACCTGGTGGGCGGTATTGAATCGGTTACCCTGTCGGACGAAGAAGCGCGCCGCCGCGGCACCCAGAAAACCGTGCTGGAACGACGCTCGCCGCCCACTTTTGACGTGTTGATCGAGATCAAAGAGCGCGATTACCTGGTGATTCACCCCGACGTTTCAGCAGCGGTTGACTCCCTGGTGCGCGGTTATCCGCTGGAACCGGAAATCCGTTACCGCGACACGGAAGGCGAAGTGCACATCAAGAAAGCCCCACCCCCGCCGCCGTCTGCCGGCGCCTTGCCGCAGGGCATGCGCCGCGCCGCGCCCAACGGCAGCGAACCGGCTTTCAGCCGCGCACAGCCCGCCCGCCCTGGCGAACATGAAGCTTTCGAAGACGTGGAACTGGTGTCAGCCCCCATACGGGCAGATCAGTCTGCGCCGCCCACCAGCCTCAAACCGCTGCGCCTGTTCCCCTACGGCGTGGCGCGCAACCGCCTCACCCAGGCCGCCAAACGCCTGGGCGTGCCGGCCATCACCGTGCGCGACCTGGAAGAAGCCGATGTGCTGATGACCCTGCGCACCTATTACCGCAACCGCCAGCGCACTGTGCAAGACGCCGAGCAGCGCGGGCTGCCCATCTATGTACTGCGTTCCAACACGCTGAACCAGATGGAGCAGGCCCTGGCTGAAATGTTCAATGTGGCTGTTCAAACCCCTGCACGCAATATGGAACAATTGATGTTTCACACCCAGGAAGCCATCGAAGCCGTGCTCAATGGCCAGCGCTGGGTCGATTTGCCCCCCGCGGCTGCCAACATCCGCCGCATGCAGCACGAATTGGCGCGCCAGTCAAACCTGGTGTCGCAATCTTACGGGAAGGAGCCGTTCCGCCGCGTGCGCATCATGCGCGAGTGAGAATTAATCAGGACGCTGCATGTTCATCACCCTGGAAGGCCCCGACGGGTCGGGAAAAAGCTCACAAATTGCCCAATTGGCGCAGTATTGTCGTCAGTTGGGACGCGAGGTGATCACCACACGCGAGCCGGGCGGCACGCCCATCAGCAACCAGGTGCGCGAGATTTTGCTGAATCGCATGGAAAACACCGCCATGCACCCGCGCACCGAAATTTTGCTATTCTGCTCGGCGCGCGCCCAACTGGTTGAAGAAGTGATTCGGCCCTCGCTGGAGCAGGGCCGGGTGGTGATCAGCGACCGCTACGCCGATTCGACCCTGGCCTACCAGGGCTATGGGCACGGCCTGGAGCGCGCCGTGCTGCGCCAGATTCTCAATTTCGCCACCGGCAACCTGTATCCTGACCTGACTTTTTTGCTGGATGTGGATGTGGAAACCGGCTTGCGCCGCCGCCAAACCGGCGGGGGCGAGTGGAATCGATTGGACGCCGCCGCGCTTTCTTTTCACCAGCGCGTGCGCGACGGTTACCTTGAAATGGCAGCGCAAGACCCGCAGCGCTGGGTGGTGGTGGACGCCAGCCAGCCGCCCGACGCCGTGCAGGCTGCGCTGCGTGGGGTGGTGCAGCAGCGCCTGGCAGACTGGTGAACAGCTTACAGTTTCTTAAGGGCGTGATTTCTCATCCAACTCTATAAATACAAAGTATCTTTGTTGTGGTAAGATAAACCCAACTATTTTTGTCTTGTTTTACTACGTACTTCCACGGTGAATGTACATTCCATTCAGGAGAAGATCCATGTCTTTTGACCAACCCCCCACCGATGAGCAAAACCCAGTCCCTGCCAACACTCCCGAAGAAGAGCAGCAACCCCCCGTTGCTGCACATGCTTCAGAGGTGGAGGAACATGAGCCTGCTTCATCAGAAAATCCTAACACCCGCTATTACGCCATCATTGCCATTGCCTTGATTGCCCTTGTGGTGGGTATCTATTTCATCTATTTCCAGCCCAAGCAAAAGGCTGCTGCCGAACCCACCCAGGTTCCCAGCGCGGTTGCTTCTGAAGCCGCTGAACAGGCTGGTGACCCCGCTGCCGCCGAGAACGCAGTGCCCACTCCTTCCATTCCCGAGGCCATTGAAGATGCCGAAGGGCGCATGGTTTGTTCGGTGGTCAGCAGCCCGCTGAAGCCCAACCCCACCATCGAAGCGGCTTTTCCGCCTGTCACCGATGAGGATTGGGTTATGGGAGCCGAAAGCCCAAAAATCACCCTCATGGTGTATGACGATTTTCAGTGCCCCTACTGCGCCCGCCTCGACCCGGTGATTGACCAATTGCTGGAGAAATACCCCAACGACGTGCGCTTAATATTCCGCCACTTCCCGTTGCCCATGCACGACAAGGCAACCATTTCGGCGCAAGCCGCCGAGGCAGCCGGCGCGCAGGGTAAATTCTTCGAGATGAAAACCCTGCTTTACAGTAAATTCGCCGATTGGACCGGCAAGACCCCCGAGGAATTTGAGCCCTGGGTGTTTGAACAGGCGAAAGAGCTGGGGTTGGATACGGCCAAATTCACCACTGACATGAAAAGTGAAGCGGTTGTGAACAAAGTCAAAACGGCGCTTGATTCAGCCATGCAAATCGGTGTTCCGGGCACGCCCTTCATTCTCATCAACAGTAATCCCTACCAGGGTCAGCAGGATATTGCCACCTTCGAAAGCATCCTGAAACTGGTTGAGATGGAAGACAAGATGTACACCGAATGCCCCGGTATGGATATTGACCAGTCCAAGCAGTACACCGCCACCATAAAAACTACCAAAGGCGATGTGGTCATCCAGTTATTCCCCGACAAAGCCCCCATGGCGGTCAACAGCTTCGTTTTCCTGGCGCGCAACGGCTGGTTCAATGGCAACATCTTCCACCGTGTTATTTCGGGCTTCGTGGCGCAAACCGGCGACCCCAGCGGTTCCGGCTTTGGCGGCCCCGGCTACTACTTCCAGAACGAAACCCCGGCTGACCTGAAATTTGACAAAGCCGGTGTGGTGGGCATGGCCAACGCCGGCCCCACCACCAACGGCAGCCAGTTCTTCATCACCATGCAGGCTGTGCCCGACCTGGACGGCGGTTACCCCATCTTCGGTCAGGTGATTGAAGGACAGGATGTGGTCGATAAACTGGAGCAGCGCGACCCTTCGCAGGGCATTGTCCCCGAAACGCCCGATTCGATCATTTCGATCACCATCGAAGAGAAATAAGATAACTCAAGTTGCCACACAGGTGTCATTGCGAGCCCCAATGGTTTTTCGGGGCGCGGCAATCTCAAATCAAGGCGTTGAGACTGCCACGTCGGGCTTCCGCCCTCCTCGCAGTGACAAAAAAACCTTAAGGTGACAGCTGGTGTAAATTAACCTGATAAAATGAAGGGGCTGTCTAAAAAGAACCCGTGGCGATGGTTTAATCGCCATATCTTCGGGGCGACACATGGGTCGCCCCCTACGGGTAGGGGCAAACCTGTGTGTTTGCCCACTTTTCAGACAGCCCCTTTTCATCTGGATTGGTTGGGGGAGAAATCTTTGCGTTGTACTTAAGGTAGTCATCAAGCTTTCTCCTCGCACGTTCTGATCCACTTTTTTCTTCACCAGCCGGGTTATAATTCAGGCTTATGGAAAACACGGTAACCTCTTCTGCACCACAACAAAAAATTCATCTGCCCTCGCTGCTCATGCTGCTGCTGACCGGCTTTGGATTGCTATCTTACCTGGGAACCTCCGGAGGCGCCTTTGTGTTGGGTTTGTTCTCGCTGGCGGGCAGGTTCAACGCGCTGGAAAACGTGCAATCGCTGTTTGCGCTGGCCTGGATCAGCGCCGGGCTGGGCGCCTTGCTGGTGCCCTCGCTGGTGATGGCCTTCCTGCGACTGATCAACAGAGACAGCCCACTGTTTCACATTCACCCTTCCCCGCGCCTGTCGAGTTGGTTCATGCTTTTTTGCCCCGTGCTGCTGATTGCGGGCGGGGCGATTTCATCGGTTGAAGGGCTGGCAGTCACTTTGCTGCCGCCCATCCAGGTGCTGGCCATTGTCATCCCGGTGTGGTGGCTGGTTGAAACCGGGCGCCGCAATTTGAATGTTCGCGATCCGCAGCGCGCCTGGGGCGTGCTCAGTGTGGGCATCACGGTTTCTTCCACGGTCATCATGGCGGTTGAAGTGATCATCCTGATCTTGGCGGCTGTGCTGGCAGGCATCTGGCTTTCGCAAAACCCTGCATTGATGGAACAATTCACCCGCATCATGCAGCGCCTGGCCAACGCTGAAATGGACCCGGTAGTAATTGAACGTATTTTGAAGCCTTTGCTTAAAAATCCGCTCTTCACCTATGCCACAATCACCTTCACCGCGGGGCTGGTGCCGCTGGTGGAAGAGTTGTTCAAGCCCCTGGCGGTTTGGCTGCTGGCGGGCAAGCGACTTACACCCCGGCAGGGATTTGTGTTCGGCATGATTTCGGGCGGCAGTTTTGCCCTGGTGGAAAGCCTGATGATGTTCGTCAACCCGGCCGGATCAGATTGGACAGTGTGGGTGATCGGCCGATTGGGCACCCTGTTGCTGCACATCACCACCGCAGGCCTGCTTGGCTGGGCGCTGGCCTCCACCTGGCGCGATGGGAAATATATCCGTGTGCTGTTGATCTATGTTGTGGATGTAACCATCCACGGCCTGTGGAATGTGTTCGCCATTCTGGCAGGCTTGCAGGCTTTGCTGCCGCTGGATGAGATGGCGCAAAATACGCCTTTGCTGGCGCGACTGGGGATTATTGCACCCGGCGGGTTGATGGTGCTGTCAGTGCTGTTGTTTGCCCTCTTCACCGGCGCCAACCGTTTTCTGCGGCGTCGTGACAACCAACTGCTTATGGTATGATTGTGCCACTTGAATTCCTTTACAGGTAACGTATGACATCCCCAAGCACTCCTGCCTCACCCAAATCTCCCGCCTGGCGCGGCTGGTTGAAACAGCCGTGGTGTTACCCACTGGTGCTGCTGGCGGTCATGCTCATCACGTACAGTCTGTACATTGAGCGCCTGGGCTTCTACTGGGACGACTGGCAGGGCGTGTTCCTGTCGCGTTTCACCGACCTGCGCGCCTACTGGGACTTCTACCTGAGCGACCGCCCTTTTTCAGCCTGGACCTATATGATTTTCATGCCGCTGCTGGGCGTCGTGCCGCTGCGCTGGCAGGTGTTCACCCTGCTGGTGCGCTGGTTCAGCGTGCTGATGTTCTGCCGCGCGCTGAGCGATGTGTGGCCGGGCAAACGCTGGCAAATTGGCTGGGTGGGGCTGCTGCTGGCAATCTACCCCGGCTTCAGCCAGCAGGCCATTTCGGTGGCCTACAACCAGCATTTTCTCACCGCTGCGTTGTTCACCCTGTCGCTGGCGCTGATGACCGCCGCTGTGCGCCAACCGGCGCGCGCCGTCTGGCTGACCGGGCTGGCGTTGGTCTGTTCACTGGCGCATATGCTCACTATGGAATATTTCGCCGGGTTGGAACTGCTGCGGCCGCTGCTGCTGTGGCTGATGCTGCGCCAGCCGGGCGAGAAGCCACTGTTCACCCTTCGTAAAACCCTGCTGCGCTGGCTGCCCTACCTGCTGCCCCTGGCCGGTTTTGCCTGGTACCGCTTTGGGTTGTATTACCAGATCACCCCCGGCGACGCCAATCCGCCGCTGCTGCTGCAAACCATGCTGCAAAGTCCGTTCACCGGCCTGCTGCGCCTGGGCAACCTTGCCCTGCAAGACGGCATCCACGTGCTGCTGTTCGCCTGGACCAACACCATCCTGCCCGACACCATCGACCTGGCTGCTAAGCAGACCCTGTTCTCGTGGGCTTTGGGGTTGATTGTAGCCGCCGGCATTGCCTGGTATGCCAGCCAGCCGGAGACAATCAAATCAGCCGAGGACATATCGGCGCCAGGCAACGGATTCTTGTGGCAGGCGTTGCTGGTGGGGCTGGCAGCCATCCTGCTGGGCGGGCTGCCTGTCTGGAGCACTGACCGCCAGATTCTGGTGGGTTCGTGGTCTGACCGTTTCAGCCTGGCGCCCATGTTCGGCGCGGTGTTGATTGTGGTGGCGTTGGTCGATTGGCTGGGCGGCCTGGGCAACTTGCAGCGCAAATCAATATTCCTGGCATTTCTGCTGGCCATATCAGTAGCCGCCCACCTGCGCACCCTGAATAAATACGGTGAGCACTGGAAATTGGCGCGCAATTACTTCTGGCAGCTCAGTTGGCGTGCGCCGTCGCTGAAACCGGGTACCGCCATCCTGGCGCCTGAATTGCCCTTCAGCTACACAAGTGATTACTCGCTGGGATTCGCGCTCAACAGCATCTACGCCGGAGAGTTGGATAAGACTCAAATGGACTACTGGTGGATCGACGCATTGCGTTACCGTGGCAGCCCCATCATCCGCGACCTGAAGCCCGACGTTCAACTGCATTACGAATTACGCAACATCACCTTCGACGGAAACACCTCGCAGAGCATCGTGGTCAGCTATAACAACGCGCGCGGCTGCCTGCGTGTGCTCGACCCCATCTACCGCTATATGCCTAATCCGCCCATATCGGAGCAGGAAGAGCAGTTGTGGACGGTAGCATCAGAGGCGGATGAAATTTTGGACGATCCGAGCCCCGGACAAGATGCGTTGCGCCAGATATTTGGCCCCGAACCCGCGCACGACTGGTGCTACTACTTTGAGAAAGCCGACTTGGCGCGCCAGTTGAAAGACTGGCAGCAGGTGGGAAAGCTGGGCGACCGGGCCGCCGAATTGGGGTTTGCGCCCAAAAACGGCACCGAACGTGTGCCTTTCATTGAAGGGTATGCTCACCTGGGGCAGTGGCAAACCGCAGCCAATTTAACCGTGGACGCCAATACCCAGACCGCTAACCTGCGTGGGTTGCTGTGCACCACCTGGAAACGCATTGAAAACGAAACGCCGCCCTCGGCTGAGCGAGAAGCGGCGCTGGAAATAGTGTGGCACGCAGTCGGCTGCCATTAGAAGCATTATCCACAGATTAACACAGATAAGCACAGATCAGTAACAATCGTAGGGCTTGGTTTTCCTACAATATGATATATACTACTTTTTTCGTGTTCATCCGTGGTTATCTGTGGTTTCACAATTTATGCACCGGGGATATATGGTTTTTGCGGACGGCGCAGGATCAGGCGGTAAAGCGCTGTGACCACCTCAATGGTCGTGATCACAATCACCACCACCAGCACAATTTGCGGCACAATTTGCATCATGGGGGCCAGCGTGCCGGCAGCTTCAGCCAGCGGCGTTTTGCCCAGTTGCTCAACTGAAAGCTGTACCAGCGATGGCCCGCGCAGCATGACGCCTGCCAGCACCACACTGGCTGTGTCCAACATAATGTTGGCGATGCGTGCGGGGGTGTTCCAGGTGCGCTGACGCAGCAGGTACAGGCTGAACAAGATCTGCAAAACCAACAGCAGGTTAATCCACGGCAGGTAGCTGAAGAAAGCTTTTGAAAGCAGCGGGATCATCACCCAGCCGTCTTGCGTGGCAAAACTAATTCCAATCACCTGCGGGTAGAGGTTGAAAAGCACCAGTGCGCCAATGGTAAACAGGATGCTGAAAATCTGTTCGCCGGTTCCCACCCGGTCGGGGTCGGGTTCTTTTTCCAGTTCAGCCGGGTCCCAGGTCTTGTTCTCTTCTTCCAGCGAGAAAGTGGGTATGGTTCGTTCCAAAATGGCAAACACGATCACCAGGTTGCCAAAAGCCGAGATGACCGCGCCGAGTAATTTAGCAGCCATTTCGCCAAGATTAGGCAGGAAGCCGGGCCCCTGCAGCTCATTGAATGCCCCGCCAATGGCGAACGCCAGCAGCAATCCGCCTGATACCGCCGCCATGACGATTTTGGTCACCAGGATAAAGGTGGGATACAGGCGCGGGCCAATCAGGTAACGCGGCGCGTGATAAGAGGCGGCCACACTTTCTGGTGAACCGAATTCTTTGAGCAATTCAGCCGACAGTTCGTCATCCATGGGGCGGCCAGTTTGTTGGCTGCGGTCCTCCAGCATATCTTCCAAAATCGAGCGGATTTCGGCTTCGAGATCGGCGCGATTTTTTCGGGGCAAATGTTTGCCAACTTCATGAATATATTTATCCAGCAGATTCATTGTTTACTCCTGATTTTCGGGTAGCATGTTATTCAGCGCTGCCACCAGAAAATTCCATTCTTTTTTCAATTGCTGCAGGGTTTCAATCCCCTGCGGGCTGATGACATAGTAGCGGCGCGGGCGGGCATCCTCGACAATGCGCCAGTTGGAAAGCAGCAGACCTTGCGTTTCCAACCGCCGCAGCAGGGGATAGAGCGTGCCCTGGTCAATCTCCAGCCCCTGATCAGCCAGCAATTTCAGCAGCGAGTAACCGTATTGTTCGCTGGTGAGCTGGCTGAGTACCGCCAGCACCAACACACCGCGCCGCAGTTCCAGTTGAGTATTTTTAACGAGTTCAGTTTGATCCATCGTTTCATCCTCTTGATCACATTATACTGTATATCACACAGTATTGCAAGAAGGAAAGTATTGTATGAGGGTAATATCATAGAAATTACCCCCCCAAGAATCTTGCGGGGTATAATCAACCGACTATGAAAAATGAATGGATTTACTCAAAATTTCGTGATCCCATCAGCGCGCTTTCACACCTGGCTGGCGCGGTGATTGCCCTGCTGGGATGTTTTGCGCTGCTGATCTGGGGCGGAACCACGCCCACACGCATCACTGCACTGGTTATTTATGCATTGTGCCTGGTGGGATTGTTCAGCGCCAGCGGCATCTATCACACGGTCATCGCCGCTCCCGAAAAAATTAAAATTTTTCGCAAGATTGACCACTCCGCCATCTATTTGTTGATCGCCGGTACCTACACGCCTTTCTGCCTGATCGCTTTCCAGGGTTTCTGGCACTGGGGGTTACTGGCCATCATCTGGACGCTGGCAGCGGCGGGCATTGTGACCAAAATATTCATCATCAATACCCCCCGCTGGCTGACAGCCGGTCTGTATATCTTGATGGGTTGGTTGAGTGTTTCAGCCGCCGGTGAATTTTTGCGGCGCCTGCCGCCCCAATCCTTTGGCTGGCTGCTGGCAGGCGGCATCCTCTACACCCTGGGTGCGCTGATCTACATCACCAAAAAAGGCGATTTCTTCCCCGGTGTATTTGGCTTTCACGAGGTGTGGCACATTTTTGTGCTGCTGGGCGCAGCCGCGCATTTTGTGGCCGTGACAACGATTCTCTAACATCCACAACATAAAAATCAAAGGGGCTGTCTGAAAAGTGGGCAAACACACAGGTTTGCCCCTACCCGTAGGGGGCGACCCATGTGTCGCCCCGAAGATATGGCGATTAAACCATCGCCACGGGTTCTTTTTAGAGAGCCCCTTTTTTTATTCTTCGTGTCTTTCGCAACTTGGCAGTGAAATAAAACGTTACAACGCCGGCGTGCGTGTGTGCCAGTCAGTCGCCTGTTGATAGGCATGGGCGGCTTTGAACAACATCTCTTCATGGAAGTGCGCGCCCATCAACTGCATACCCACCGGCAGCCCCTGCGCGTCAAACCCCACCGGGAAGGAAATGCCCGGCACGCCCGCCAGGTTGGCAGGCAGGGTGAACACATCTTCCAGGTACATTTCCAATGGCGAGTCGGAATGCTGGCCGATGCGGAAAGCCGTGGTGGGCGCCACCGGGGCGGCAATCACATCCACGCTTTCAAAGGCTTGCTCAAAGTCGCGCTTGATCAGGGTGCGCACCTTCTGCGCCTGGCCGTAATAGGCGTCGTAATAACCGGCTGACAGGGCGTAGGTGCCGATCATAATGCGGCGTTTCACCTCGGCGCCGAAACGCCCGCCGCGCGTCTTGCGGAACATATCCAGGATGTTTTCGCCTGTTTCGCGCGGGCCAAAGCGCACACTATCATAGCGCGCCAGGTTGGCCGAGGCTTCCGCCGGGGCAATCAGGTAATACACCGGTACGGCGTAAGAGGTGTGCGGCAGTGAAACCTCGCGTACTTCGGCGCCCAATTCGCGCAGTTTTTCGATGGCGGCGCGCACGGTTTGTTCCACTTCAGATTGAATGCCTTCAATGAAATATTCTTTCGGCACACCCACGCGCAGCCCTTTCAGGTTGGCGCTGCCGTCCAGTTGAATGGAAGGCACAGGCAAATCAATGGTAGTGGCGTCGTGCGGATCAAAACCCGCCATGATGGAGAACAACAGCGCGGTGTCTTCAGCAGTGCGTGCCAGGGCGCCCACCACATCCAGCGAAGATCCGTAAGCCACCAGGCCGTAGCGTGAAACCCGCCCATAGGTGGGTTTGATGCCGGTCACTCCGCAGAAGGAAGCCGGTTGACGCACGCTGCCTCCGGTGTCGGTGCCCAGGGCAGCCGGAGCCAGGCGCGCCGCCACAGCCGCCGCGCTGCCGCCGCTGGAACCGCCCGGCACATGATCGAGATTCCACGGGTTGTGGGTGGTGAAATAGGCTGAATTCTCGGTGGAGGAACCCATGGCAAATTCATCTGTGTTGGTTTTGCCCAGGGTAACCACCCCGGCGTGCAGCAATTTGTCCACACTGGTGGCGGTGTAGGGTGGAATGAAGTTTTCCAGGATTTTCGAACCGCAGGTGCAGCGCACATTAGCCTGCGCCAACACATCTTTGACGGCAATGGGAACCCCCAGCAGGGGCGGAAGGTGCCCGGTTTGCCCGGCGCTGCGCCAGGCAGCCAGGCGCCTGTCGGCAGCATCAGCTTGCTGCAGCGCCAGTTCGGGGGTAGGGGTGAGAAAGGATTTAATTGCCGGTTCAAGGCGCTCCATGCGCGCCAGGCAGGCTTCGGTCAATGCACGGCTGGTGCAATCGCCGCTGCGCAGCGCGGCCAGTGATTGGGTGAGAGTGAGATCAGTAAGTTCGGTCATGTCTTACTCCAACACAGGCGGCACGCGGAATTGATCTTGTTCGGCAGCGGGAGCGTTGCGCAAAATATCAGCAGTTTGCAGGCTTTGCGCCGGTTCATCTTCGCGCAGAGCGCTGCGCGCCGCAAACACGCTGGCAGTGGGCGGAATGGAGGCGGTGTCCAGGGATTGCAGGCTGGCCACATAATCCAGGATATCGGAAAGCTGGTGAGCATAGCGTTCTTTTTCATCGTCGCTCAATTCCAGGCGCGCCAGATCGGCAATGTGATCAACTTCTTTTCGGCTTAATTTCATGATAAGAATTTCCTTCTTTATAAAAGTGCGGGCTCGCTCGGGTATTTTATTAAAATTTCAACGATAGCCAACCCTGAACAAACCAGCGCATATAATAAACCATGTGCTTTTCCCAGGTATCTTCATCGTGCATACCCGGCACGATGCGCCACTCATGCGGAAAACGTTGTGTGTTCATGACCTCTTCAAATTCACGGGCGGGTTTCAGCATGGTATCCAGGTCGCCTGCATCCATATAAATGCGCGGGCGGAAATTTTCGGGTATTTCACGCAGCCAATAAACCAGTGAAACCGAATCACCCGTCAACGGCGCAAAACTTACCGCAGCCACTGAACTGAATGTGTAATAATGTTTCAATGCCAGGCGCATGGCCCAGCCCGATCCGCGCGACAGCCCGCCAATGGCCCGGCACAGGTGCGAGGGGCAGGTGGCGTAGTTCTCATCCACCCAGGGGATGAGAACATCCACAATCAATGTCTCAAAAGTGGATTCGGACGGTTCTTGCAGGTAATAGGGTTCGCGCGGCATGACGATGAGAAACGGCGGTGCTTCGCCAGCGTTAATCATCTCATCGGCAATTTCATCAGCGCCCAGACGGTCCCACTGGTCTTCGTTGAAGCTTTGCCCGTGCAACAGGTAAAGCACCGGGTAGCCGGGTTGCACCTGTGGGTCATAGCACGGCGGAAGATATACCCTGAAACTCACCGGGTAGGTTAGCAAATCGCTTTGAATCTCACGGGTTTCAATCTTCCCGCGCGTTTCACGGCAGCCTGCCGGTGTGGCGGTGGCCTGCGGAGTGGGTGTGATGGCGGCCAGGGGCGGCTGTTCAACAGGCGCAACCCGCCCTTCAGGTGCAGATTCGATCGCAGCAGCCGCCGGTGTTGCCGGCTGACAGGCGCTCAAAACCAGGCTGGTGCACAGCAGCGCACATCCCACCAACCAGCCTGACAAAAAGGGCTGATGAGTGGTTCGGAATTTGAACAGTGAAAACCGTTTCCTTGACGATTGCATAACATTCGGATTATACTCTAAGCGCCGGGGTGTAGCGCAGTTGGCAGCGCACCGCGTTTGGGACGCGGGGGTCGGCGGTTCAAGTCCGCCCACCCCGACTAGCCTCCAACCGCCGAGAATCACTCGGCGGTTATTTAAATCCTTAAGAAAAAACAAACCTTTCGTTCATCTCTCCCATGCCCATCCCATTCCTTTCCATTGTCATACCCGCGCATAATGAAGAAAGCCGCCTGCCCGAAGCGCTGGATAAAATCTTCGCGTTCTTCGAAACACAATCCTATGCAGCCGAGGTGGTGGTGGTTGAGAACGGAAGCCAGGACCGCACCCTGCAGATCGCGCAGGATTATGCCCAACGCTGCCCAAATCTCTTTGTCTTTCATGAAGATCAGCGCGGCAAAGGGTTGGCGGTGAAACGCGGCATGTTGGAAGCCCACGGCGAATACCGTTTTATTTGCGATGCCGATCTGTCCATGCCCATTGAGCAGGTCAACCGCTTTTTGCCGCCCAATATCCCGAAGGTGGATGTTGCCATCGGTTCGCGTGAGGCGCCCGGTGCGGTGCGTTACAACGAGCCGGCTTATCGACATTTTATCGGGCGTACATTCAACACAATGGTAAAGTTGCTGGCGCTGCCCGGCTTAAAGGACACACAGTGCGGCTTCAAGTGTTTCAGCGCGGCAGTAGCTGAAGAGATTTTTCCGCTGCAAACCCTGGGGGGTATGTCTTTTGATGTGGAAGTGTTGTTTGCCGCCCGCCGCCGGGGTTACAAAATCGTCGAGGTGCCCATTGACTGGTATTTCAACGCCGACAGCCGGGTGCGTTTGTGGAGCGACTCGTCGCGCATGGCAGCCGATTTGCTTGCCATTCGTCGCAATGCCTGGCGCGGCCTGTATGACCGCTGACCATGCCCAGACAAAACCCCGATCTAAGCCTTGAAATTCCACTCTGGCAAGGTGGCGTCAGCCGCCTGGCAGGTGTGGATGAAGCCGGGCGCGGTGCCTGGGCAGGGCCGGTAGCCGCCGCCGCGGTGATCTTACCCGCCGATGAACAGATTCTGCAAACCTTAAAGGGTGTGCGTGACTCCAAGCAAATGACACCCCTTCAGCGCTCACGCTGGGTGGGGCAAATTCAACAATTGGCGGTTGCCTGGGGGGTGGGCATGGCATCCAACCAGGAGATTGATGCGCTGGGCATTGTGCCTGCCACACGGCTTGCCATGCAGCGCGCCTTGCAAGCCCTCAAGGTTTCACCGCAGCATTTGTTGATCGACGCCCTGCGCCTGCCGGAGGTTGAGTTGTCTCAAACCAGCCTGCCGCACGGCGATGCCGTCTCATTAAGCATTGCAGCCTCCTCGGTGCTGGCCAAAACAGCGCGTGATGCCGTCATGGTGGAATTTGACCATCAGTTCCCCGGTTATAGCTTTGCCCGCCACAAGGGTTACGGCACGGCGGCGCACAGCGCAGCCCTGAAGCGACTGGGGGCCTGTCCGCTGCACCGCTTCTCGTTTGCCCCGCTGAAACACCAATAACCACAGATAAACTCAGATAAGCCAGAAAACCATCTCATTTTCCCCACCGTTGCAATTTGCTCATTTCCTCTGCCAGAGCAAATTCGGCAAAGAATCCATTTTGCACTTCCACTTTTTTCACATCCCAGTGGTTTTTCTTGAAACGAAGTTCTGAATAGGCTGATTTGATGATCTCACTGCCGTCTTCATCAAAGCTGTGAAACGCCACCCACACCCGCGCGCCGTCAACAGCTGAGTTGTCCAGCACACCGGGAGCCGGAGTGGCCTCCAGCGGGGTATTCAATGAAACCATACCTATAAAAGCAATCATTTCAGCATTTACCCAATACGACAAAGCATCCAGGTGATCCGGGTTCATGATATTGGGTTGTTCAGCTTTTTCCTGCGATTTTGCCACTTGGTAGGCAATATCGTTCACCATTTGAGACGGCAGCCGGTTTTGATTGATCAGCAGCACCATATCCTCTTCATGAGTTTTGGAACCGCCGGGTAACTCGCAACCTGCCAAAAGCGTCCCCATCGACAAAACAAGTATCAGGATCACGATTTGTTTGAGCTGGATTGTTTTTCTCATAATTACCTCCCATTGTGATAATCGTCTCTTCCTCGATGAAGTTGAGTCATTCCTCCAAAAACAAAAACCTCACAGGTCTTCTACAAAACCTGTGAGGTTTAGCTGTCTATTGCCGCAAGATGGAACTATCCAACCTGTTTTCGCATGCGGCCCAGGAAAATTTTGCTCACTTCAGCCACAATGGACGGGATGGCGATCAATGGCAAAATTTCAAGCCACTGCAGCCAGCCCAACGGCAAGGTGTTGAAAATTTCATTGAAGAAAGGAACATACACCACCAGGAAAATCAGGGCCATTGAAGAAAGGAAGGCCAGATTCATCCACTTGTTGCTGAACACGCCGATTTTGAGTAAGGAATAATATTCGGAGCGGGCAGTGTAGGCACGCAGCAATTCAGATGTGCTGAGGGTAACGAAGGCCATGGTTTCAGCAAACTCATAGTGCTCGGTTTCGGTTGTCAGACCGATGAAGAATGCTGCCAGTGTAACGGAAGTGATGGCAATGGTCTGAAGCCCAATACCAATCCACATGGGTTTGTTGATGATTGGCTCTTTGGCGGGGCGGGGTTTTTGCTCCATGATATCGGGGTCGCCCTTTTCGGTGGCAAGTGCCAGTGCAGGGGCGCCGTCAGTCAGCAAGTTCAGCCACAGCAGTTGAATGGCCGTCAGAGGTGATCGGCCGCTCACCAGGGTGGCAATGAAGATGATGGCGATTTCTGCCAGGTTGCAAGAGATCAGGAAGTAAACGAACTTGCGGATGTTGCTGTAGATGATGCGGCCTTGCTCAATGGCCGACACAATGCTGGCATAGTTGTCATCGGTCAGCACCATGTCAGCGGTTTCTTTAGCCACGTCAGTGCCGGTGATGCCCATTGACACGCCGATATCGGCGCGTTTGATGGCGGGCGCGTCATTGACGCCGTCGCCGGTCATGGCCACCACTTCATTGTTTTCGCGCAGGGCATCTACAATGCGCATCTTGTGTTCAGGCGAAACGCGGGCGAATACATCTGTGCTGATCACTTCTTTTTTCAGCGTTTCATCGTCCATTTCATTCAACTGCGCGCCGGTCAGCACATGGTGATCGCTGCGCAGCAGGCTGATATTGCGGGCAATGGCCTGAGCGGTGTTGGGATAGTCGCCGGTGATCATGATGGTGCGAATGCCGGCGCCGCGCGCTTTCTCAAGGGCGGGTTTCACCTCGGCCCGCGCCGGGTCAATCATGCCTGATAAACCGGCAAACACCAGGTCTTTTTCCAGGCTCTCCGGGCTGATTTCACCAGGTTTCTCCGGCGACAGGTTGTAGGCAAGACCCAGCACACGCAGGGCTTCGTTGGTCATGGCATCGTTGGCCGCCAGTATCTTTTGACGCATGGCGTCGTCCAGTGGGGCAAACTGGTTGTCGGGGGTGACATAGCGGCTGCACAGGTTGAGCACCATGTCGGGCGCGCCTTTAACCGCCACGGCATACCAGGTTCGTTTTTGGTCGTCTTGCATCACGCGTGTGTCAGCCTGCTGCGGCATGCGAATTTGATGCACGGTGACCATGCGTTTGCGGGTTGAATCAAACGGAATTTCTTCTTCACGCGGGTATGCTTGGTTCAATTCCGGCGCCAGCTCGCCGGCTTTGGCGGCTGCCACCAACAGCGAACCTTCAGTGGGGTCGCCGATCATGCGATACTGCGCTTCGCCGCTATCAGACGGCAGGGGTTCCAGTATGGCGTCATTGTTCAGCACACCCACCCACAGGGTGTCCATGGCTGCTGGATATTTTGAAATATCCACTTTCTGACCATCTTTGAGAAACTCGCCTTTAATGCCGTAACCGGTGCCGGTAATATCAAAGAACTCTCCGCCAGCAAAGATTTTAGTGACGGTCATTTCATTCTGGGTCAGGGTGCCGGTTTTATCGGTGCAGATGACGGTGGCTGACCCCAGCGTCTCAACCGAAGCCAGGCGGCGAATGAGCGCATGACGCCGCACCATCTCGCGCATGCCCAGCGCCAGGCTGATGGTGACCACTGCCGCCAGGCCTTCGGGCACGGCGGCAATTGCCAGGCTTACCGAAACCATGAACATTTCGCGCACCACATCCCAGCTAAAGGGGCCTGCGCGCAACACACCCGTGACAAACACAAGTCCACAAATGGCCAGCGCCGCCCAGCCCAGCAGTTTTCCCAGGTTGTCAAGGCTGACCTGCAGTGGCGTTTGTTCTTCTTCCACGCTTTGCAGCATATCGGCGATCATGCCCAGTTGCGTGTGCATGCCGGTGCTGACTACCACGGCGCGGCCGCGGCCGTAGGTGACCGTGGTGCCCATGAAAGCGGTGTTTTTCATGTCACCCAGCGGTACTTCAGCGTCCAGCAGCAGGGCGGCATTCTTTTGCACCGGCACCGACTCGCCGGTAAGCGCAGCTTCATCCACTTTCATATTGACGGCTTCCAGCAGGCGCACATCGGCGGGGATGAAATTACCGGCTTCCAGGAATACCACATCTCCCGGCACCAGCTCGCGGGCCGGCACCGAAACGCGCCGTCCATCGCGCAGCACCTGCGACTCGGGGGCTGCCATTTTCTTAAGCGCCGCCAGGGCTTCTTCAGCGCGGCTCTCCTGCACAACACCCAGGATGGCATTTAAAACCACAATGGCCATTATGACGGCCGCTTCCACCCAGTCGCCCAGCACTGCTGAAACAACCGCCGCCACGATCAAAAGTATGACAACAAAACCCTTTAGTTGATCGAGAAGCAGTTTAAAGAAAGTGGGGCGTGGTTTTTCAACCAGTTGGTTAAGACCATAGGTCTTTTGACGACTTTCCACCTCTTCGCTGGTCAAACCGGTTTCCAGCGGTGTGGCCAGTTTCTCAAGCACCTCGTCGGCGCTCAGGGAGTGCCAGGTAACTTTAATGTCATCGGGCACATGCTGCATGATACCTTTTTGTTGATCTGTCATATAACTTTCTCCATAAAAAAAGGGCAGACGTGAATTTGTTTGCGGTCTGCCCCTTGAACTTCCTTATTTGGGTCCGATGTAGGTTCCGGCGGGCAGGGTTGTGTTTTTGGGTATGGCCACGATGCCGTCCCGCACCACGTAGTCCTGGCCGTCCATTTCAGTTCCCATCGGGAAAGGCCGAATGATGACGCCTTCGCCAAAGCGGGCATTCTTGTCAATGATTGCCCCGTTGATTTCGCTATTGCGTCCGATCCCCAGCGGGATATCGCCTTCGGCAAGGCTGTTCAGATCATCGTAATAATCCGCTCCCATGAAAATGCTGTTGCTGATTTTTACACCGCTGCGAATCTGGCTGCGGATTCCAATGATCGAATCATGAATATCTGCCTGGTAAATATGTCCACCTTCACCCAGCAGCACATTGTTCAGGTTACTTTGTTCCACCAGAGTGCCGGGCAAAAATCGGGCGTGTGTATAAATGGGACGCACCGGGTCATAGAAATTGAACGGCGGGTTTGAAGAGGCTAGTTTGAGGTTGGTTTCAAAGAAGGAGCGAATTGTTCCAATATCTTCCCAGTAGCCGTTGTACTCATAGCCAAACACGGCATGGGTTTGAATGGCATGCGGGATGATGTCGCGCCCAAAATCTTCATAGCCGCTTTGCCCCAGCAGGTGAAACAACACATCTGTGTTGAAAAGGTAGATTCCCATGGAGCCGAGGTAGGGTCTGGCAGGGTCATCCCGGCTGACCAGTTTTTCCAACTCGGCGGGGGTTTGCGGCTTTTCAGCAAACTGGGTGATGCGCCCCGACGCATCCTGCTTCAATATGCCCAGGCGTGGAGCTTCACTGGCTGGCGCCGGCTGCACTGCCACCGTGATATCGGCGTTGTTTTTCCAATGCTCCACAGCCATGGCCGTGTAATCCATGCGGTACAAATGGTCACCCGCCAGGATCAGGATGTATTTTGCGCCTGTTGTGCGGATCTCAAACAATTGTTTGCGTACAGCATCGGCCGTGCCCTGATACCAGTCGGCGCTTTCGAGGGTTTGTTCGGCTGCCCAAATTTGTACCCAACCCGGGTGAAACACATCAAAATTATAGGTTCTGGTAATGTGCCGGTGAAGCGAAACAGAGTTGAATTGTGTCAATACTGCAACACGATAGATACTGGAGTTAATACAGTTGCTGATGGGTATATCAATCAAGCGATATTTGCCAGCGATGGGAACTGCTGGTTTCGAGCGCTCTTTGGTGAGCGGGTATAACCGCGTACCGCGCCCCCCGCCGAGGATCACAGCCAAAACTTCGTTGAGTGATGGCATGTCCATCTCCTTTTTGCGGGTTTTTTTCCGGAATTATTAACTGATACTACTCCACTTTAAGGATAAAGCAAGAATCAAAGCGCGTCAATGTAAATTAGATCACTTTGCCTGTGTTTTTGAATTAAGATGTCATAAATTATGTAATCATTTTATCCATCATTCCCCCTGGTCGGCTGGCCGACCATTAATGCTGGTCTGGAAACAACAGGTTGTAAATGCTGCGCAGTTCACGGATGATTTCAGCCTGGCGCTGGGTGATGAACGCCGCCAGGATCGAGCGCGCCGGATCATTCTTGTCAAAACGAATGCCAATGCGGTGGCGGCGAAGTAAAACCTCTGTTTTGCAATAGGCAACAACACCATGCAAAACCAGGTCACTTTTCACATTGCTCGAGCGGGTGGTGCGGATTTCAGCCTGTGGAAAATCAGAAATCCTGATTTTGCGCACTTTGTCATACCAGGGCACCACATCGACGTTGGGTAAATCATTTAGATTAAGGGATGAGCCTGGAATTTTATCGATGCCGGGCAAGCGCAGGTGAATGGTCACCTCAGCCCCTTTTTTAAACTCGGCAGATGAGAAGTTGGCGTCAGATGTGTAGAGCGCCAGGCCGGTCTGGGCGACATCTGCCAGCTCGCCGCTGATGATTGCTTTCTTATCCTGGGTTTGCAGCAGGCTGTGCACTGCGTCGTCCGGCTCGACCCGCACAGTAGTTCGATCACCAATGTGGCTGGTGGTGGGTTCAAACCCGGCCAACACTGCTTCCAGCATAGATAAATCTATCTCCATTACAGAAGCGCGCAAGGTAAGTGGAAAGGCATCACTACGAATGAATGTCTTGCTTTCGCGAAACATGGGAACAATCTGATATTTATCAGTGCGAACACGTATGGAAACTTCGCTCGCATCCTGGATGGTGGCGGGATAAGAGATGGGCACACCCTTATAAACATTGAGCAGTTGAATCTCTTTTTTTTGCCGCTGAAGTGAGCGGAATGTACTGATAATATCATCGTGAGTGTACATAAATAATTAGCAATCCTTGCCCAAAACAAATTTCAACAAGCCCGGCACCCCTACCGGCAATTCTATTATACCGTTGGAAAAATCAACTTTCAATTTATCAGGCAAAGGGCGGTATTTGTTTTCGTTCCCAGACACAAACCCGGTTGCGTCCCAGGTGTTTTGACTGGTAGAGGGCTTCATCGGCGCGATTGAGCAGTATTTCCAGGTGCAAATCGTCCTGGCTGTCGCAGCAGGCCACACCAATGCTGGTTGTCACAGAAATGTTCTCATCCGAAAGCAAAATAGGAAATTCGGCAATTGTCTGGCGCAGGCGTTCGGCCGCCTGAAGCGCCTTTTCATGGTCGGTTTCGGGCATCAAGATCACAAATTCTTCACCGCCATAGCGGCCGCAAATATCCACTTTGCGCAAACTTTGCCTAATGATGAAGGAGGTGGTTTGCAGAACCTGGTCGCCAACCAAATGCCCATAGCGATCATTTACCTCTTTAAATTCATCCAGATCGATCATCAATACAGCTAATGGATGATGATATCGTCGACTGCGTTCCAATTCATTTTCCGCCAGAAAAAATAAATGACGGCGATTAAAAATGCCTGTCAATGAATCAGTAATTGCCAGACGATGTGCTTCTTCTTGTTGTTGTTTAATTTCATAAAAATGACGCGAATTTTCAATAGCCAGACCGAATACGCCCGTCATTGAAAGTGCCAAATTTAAATAGCGCTGTGTATATTCTGGAAAGTGCACATCTCCCACAATCAGGAATCCCAATAGTTGCTGATTTCGGTTGATCGGTAATGTAAATCCTGCACCATTTTCATGAAGGTAATATTCTTCCTTTAGGTCACGTATTTGCTGTGAATGCATTTCAACAACAGAAGGATCCAGTTGTTTACCGTAAATAATCTGCGCATCATGCTCTTCCAGGGAGGCATAGACCAGAGTTTGTGGAGCAAATAACATTTGAAAGAGCTCAATTATTTTTTCGACGGCTATTTTTTCATCGTTAATTTGCGCCAGGGGTTTAATTAAGTCAAGCGCCATGGCATAATCTGCTATCTGGTGGATTAATTCATTTTCCTTTTCTATGGCTCTTTGTTGAATGCTAGCCATTTTCTTTTTGGCTAAAATCTGTTCTATTAAAAATCGCAAATGTTCCAGTCCCACCGGAATAATCTCGGCAGGTAGATTTGCATAATTTGAAAATTCTTGCAGTTGGAGGCGATTTTTGGTGCTTGAAACGCAGCTGTCTAACAGAACTAGTTTTCGCGCTGATTCACAAAAAAATTGTTGCGCTTGATCCTGGTTTTGAAAGCCTGCCTGTTCCATCCAATAAATCCACCGTTCAAGCCAACCAGGAGTAACCAGATAAGCCCCCTCCTGTAATAAATAATCCACTAATTCACGGTTGGTAAGTAAATAAAAACATTGTTTTTGTAGATGTAAATGAATTAGCCTGTCCTGTGAAATCTGGTTTTGAAGGGACGACAACAGGCACACGCCGCCAAATATATGCACTTCCTCGCATGTTTCCCATGTTTCACCCATAGCATGCTTTATTTCATCCAGGTTTATTGCCGGGTGACCACAACGTGCAGGAAAACAAGCTGCGTATAAATCCTGATCTTCCAGCGAATTTATAACCGCTTGAATTTCAGGTAAATAATTTTCACACGAGAGGAAACATACCTTGTTATTTGCCATAGGTGTCCACCCAGTTTAGCGGGTAAGACCCCCAATGCTGTACCGCTTCTGATATTTGAAAAAGCGTTTCTTCAGGTACCTGCAACGGTATTTCTCCATGATTATCACTGAGGATATAACCTCCACCAATACCAGCACCGGCGATGGCATTTTTGACTCGTTCCTCAGCATCAAAGGCAGTCCAGTGCCGCATTTCAAGGGCATTCAAATTTCCTAAAATAGATAACTTTCCTTTACATGCGGCTTTCACCTGCGCCAGGTCTTCTTCGACACTTATTCCGGCTACAGCCGTACCTGTCCGCATCACATCTGGAAGAATGGAGAAACATCTACCTGAGGCAAAATGTGTCACCGTAGGACCCTGTATTCGTTTGATGGTACGCTGTGCAATGCGAAAACCTGTTTTCAAATAAAGCTCCGGAGGTATTATTGTTGTGGATGAAACGGGGTCGAAATAGCAAATTGCGGTTGCCCCGGCTGAAAGTTGTGCATTTGACCAGGCTACACAAAATTCTTCATTTATCTGCATTAACTTTTCAAAAAGATCTGGTTGTTCAAAAATCAGATCAATGTAATGATCAAACCCCATTTGCATGACCGGTAAGGAAAATGGGGAAATTGCAACCCCGACAATGGGAACTTGCTCTCCAGCGTGTGATTTCAACATTTCAATAGCACGAAGCACTTCACACAGTTGCCGGTTTTCTCGAATAAGCGGGGATTCAAGGTTTATTATTTCGCTCGATTTTTTTAAGATCGGTTCTCCTGAATTTGGGGGACCATCTTCACGAAATATTGATTCTCCACCCCATGCTTCATATTCCAGGGAAGCGTAGAAAAAAACGTAATAGAAATCGTGTTTCAGCCGGTCTCTTACTCGTAATTGTCCTTCAACAACATTTTCAGCTTGCGAAAAGTACTCGTGCAGCGAAAGTCCCAGCCAACCTGCTGGATGCATGGTAACCGGTAAAAAGAAAGGAACGCGGTCTGGCTCCTGGTGCCCCAGGCTGGTCAGAACCCGTTGCATCGAAGTCGTGGCGCATGTCATAAATCACCTCTCGATATACTGTCCAAAATTGGGAGTAAATCAATTGCTGAATTTGCAGTGAAATCGGCTCCTACTTCTTTCCATAATTGTTCATCTAAGCGAAATGGAGCACCGCCAACTATTAATGTTGATGGGGTGCCATGCAATGCCTGTTGAACCTGTTTAACACGAAGCGCCGATGCCAGCATCAGGGTTGAAATCAGCAACACTTCGATTTGATCTTCGAGGGTACGCTTTACCAGCTCGTCTACGGTTACCCGCCCATAATCCCGCAGTTCATAACCCGCTGCCCGCATCGTGGAATAGACAATGCGCTTACCAAGTAAATGGTAATCTTCCAATACTGCAATTGCCATGACGGGTTGGTCTTTTCGTGTTTGTGCTTCCGGCGGAAGGATTTCATCTACCAATTCTTCGGTAATGCGACCACACATATACAATTGCGCCAATGAAACAGTACCTTTAATCCAATCTTCTCCAAGATGATCCATGGCAGGAATTATGATATTCTCAATGGCTTTGTGTGGATCGGAAAATCGAGAATCCTGTTTGAGGATTTTTCGTGCAGCAATCCTATCCATTGAACGAAGTGCCTGTTCAAATAATTGCAGCATATCTACTCCTGGCAAAGTGACTTTTTTAACTTAAACAATCCCATATAACTTAAATTGAAAGTTATATTCGTGTCTGTTAATCCATTATAGCGATTCAGATCGAAAAGGGAATAAAGCGAATATTAATCTTCACTGTTGGGAACCTGCGATGAATCTTGCTACCCCCACAGGCAAACCCGGTTGCGTCCCTGGTGTTTTGCGCGGTAGAGGGCTTCGTCGGCGCGATTGAGCAGCATTTCCAGTCGCAAATCGTCCTGGCTGTCGCAGCAGGCCACACCAATGCTGGTTGTCACAGAAATGTTCTCATCCGAAAGCAAAATGGGAAATTCGGCAATTGTCTGGCGCAGGCGTTCGGCAGCCTGAAGCGCCTTTTCATGGTCGGTTTCGGGCATCAAGATCACAAATTCTTCACCGCCATAGCGGCCGCAAATATCCACTTTGCGCAAACTTTGCCTAATGATGACGGAGGTGGTTTGCAGAACCTGGTCGCCAACCAAATGCCCATAGCGATCATTTACCTCTTTAAATTCATCCAGGTCAAGCATAAGCAGCGCCAGGGGCCTTTGATAACGCAGGCTGCGTTCAAATTCTTTTTCTGCCAGCGAAAAGAAATGGCGCCGGTTGAACAGGCCGGTCAGCGAGTCGGTGATAGCCAAAAGCTGCACTTCTTCAAACAGGCGCGCCTTTTCCAAAGCCAGGGCTGCCTGGTTGGCAAAAATCGCCAGGGTTTCAGCGGTCTCAGTGGTGTAAAAGTTGGGCTCTTCTTTATCCAGGCAGAGAATGCCGGTTACCTGGCCTTGCGAAATAATGGGTGCCCCCACCCAGGAACGAATGGAGTGCACGGTCTTGTCGGCAATCCAATCGGGGTGAATAGAAGTGTCGGGAATGACCAGCGGCTGGTGATTATCCACAATCCATTTTAAATTGGCAGTCTTTGAAAGATCAAACCATGTCTGCTCAACTTTTTTGCGCACTTCTTCGCCGTAATCCTCATAACCCCGCAAGAGCAGCGGGCGTGCTCTGTCATCCTCAATAACCAAAATGTTGCTCACATCCGAGGGAATGATGTCGTCCACCGCTTCGAGCATTTGCTTCATCACCTCATCACGATTGGTGACGCTGTTCAGTTGAATGCCGGTGCGGCGCAGCGCCTCGGTAACCTGGTGGGCTTTTCGTTCTGCTTCACTGGCGCGCACGCGCTCGGTAATGTCATGAATGATTTCTATGGCGCCGGAGATTTCTCCTTCCGCGTTATACAATGGAGAAGCGTTCCCGGTGAGATAAAGTTCTTTTCCTTGCACATTTGGAAAGTAATTTTCGGCATAAATGGTTTTGCCGATATGTTTAATGGTGGGATAAACCCGTTCAGTGATGGGATTGGGCGTCAAAACCATGTCGATCAGCATGGGGCGCCGTTCACCATACAAAGCCAGGGCGTGTTCGTAGTTGCCCTTTCCAATGATCTCTCTGGACGGCACCCCGGTCAATTCTTCCATGGCCCGATTCCAGAATTGCACTTTGCCTTCCGCATCAACCACAAACATGGGGTCGGGTAAAAAGCTGATGATATCGGCCAGGTGCTTCTCATACTTTTCCAGGCGGTTGATCGCCATGCGCAGTTCATGAGAGCGCGATTCGCTGATTTGCGCCAGGTTCAGGTTGGCTTCTTCCAGTTGGTGGCGTGTTTTCTCAAGTTCCCGGGTGGTTTTTTTCTGGCGCAACAGGCTGCTGGAAAGGTAGGCAAAGAACAGCCCTACCAACACGGTTAGAGCCGCCAGCAGAAAAACCGTGCCAATGTTAAAATAAAGAATGTGGAAAAAGGGGCTGAGATTATCAACAGAAATCTCCAGGTTTGCAAACCAACCGCGGGGAACAAGTGCCGTATAGGAGGCATAAATAATCAGGCTGATAATGGACGTGCCCAGACCAGCGGGAAGACCCAGCAATATGATCGCACAAACCGGCAGGATGATTAGCAGTTCTTCGCCAGCGCCCGCCGTCCTTCCCTGTATCAACACAACGGTTGCTAGGATGACATTCACCAGAACCAGGGAATAAGCCCGACCCGTCAGTGAAATGTTTTGCAGCAGCAGCACAACCAGTTGCACAAAGACAATTCCCAGAAACAGGATAAGAGGTAATTGTGGGGCATGATTGCGAGAAAGCGCATTAAAGTTAATGACCAGCGAGGGAATGCAAAACAAAATGGAGGCTATCAGCAGGGCATTTAATACCTTTCCACGCCATTGCTGAAGAAAGGTATCTTCAACGATAACTTCCTGGTTGGCATTAACCTGATTATTCCCCTGATTCACCTGTTTGACTCTCCAGTTTGATCAAAGCATTGATATACGTACAAATACGTAGTTAAGTATAATCAGTTTAGCACAGAAAAGAAAAAATTAGTATCGGTTGTTTAATGTTTAGAATATAGTTTATTGATGTTTGATTGAACAGGACGAAAATAAGACAATTCACGATCATTCAAATAAAAAAGTGATTGGTTTTCTTTTGGAACCAACCACTTTTTTGTAAAGCAGAAGTGCAGCCGGCTAGCTACATCGCGCTCATTGCCAACCCGAACAGGCCAATTGCCAGCAGGATGACCTGCGTTTCCACCGTCGTGCTGCCCAGTGCATTGAGCACAATCACAGCCACTGACATGGCCAGGCCAATGGCTTTGAAAGCCAGTTTTAACAAAGTTGAAAGTTCATGTTTTTGGGTATTCATTGCAAGCTCCAATAATATTTTTTCAATGGATCATTCTATCCGGGTTGATTGGCCGGTGTTTCGCGGCGCGCCCCGCTGCGATATGTGAGGATGGCAACCACCAGCACTCCGAACAATGAATTGGAACTGAGCAATTCCACCAGGTGCGACATGCGCACGCTCTCATCGGGCATGAACGGGTTGTTGGGGAAGATCAGACCAATGCTCATGGGAACCGCGAATAGCATGCCAACCAGTGCCGCTTTTTCCAATCTGTCGCCGCGCAGGATGTGTATGCACAACACCGCCAGAAGACCCCACAGCACACCACGCATCAGTTGGAACGGAACCAGGCGGGCGTTGTTGAAGATTTGTGGATGGCTGGCGGTATCATACATGGACACCAGGTTGGGGTTTTGCCACGCCACAAAAAAGCCAAAGGTGAAATACACCACCACATACAACACGGCGATCAAACCCAGTTTCCATAGCCATTCTTTCACATCAACCGGCAAAAAGGTTGTGAGGGGCATATCGGCCGCTGTAGAACGCGCCTTTCCCAGCACCCACACCGCCAGTGGAACGAAGAACAGCGCCACAGGCAAACCGGCCAGGAATAACCGCACCAGGGTATTGCCGTCTACACCCAGCGCATCGGCAAAGTAGCCGGTTTCCATCTGCGACATGACAGTGACCAATCCATAATAGGCCGCGCTTAACCCCAGCATCAATTTCCAACCGCTCCAGCGTGAGCGCAAGATCACGACGACAATGATCAATGTGTTTACGGCTGCCACCAACAACGAGCTCATCAGGATGTTGTAAGTGGATGCCGGATCGCCGGGCACATTCATGAGCAACCGTGCGGGCAACACCACGCTGCTGAGCGAAGAAACCAGCACATAGACCGCCACCAGGGCCAGATATTTCAACACCAGAACGATTGTGGATTTGAAAGTCATTTCACACCTCCAATTTTGTAGTGTGCCCAGTGTATTTCGTTTTGCATCTACCGCCATCGGTCTTCCAGCCCTCGCGCAACTGTACCTTTGGACAATGTCCGCCCGGCCGATGCGAATCAGGGAAGCCAGAGTAAAATATTTACAATGAACAAAACAAGTTCCCCCTGGCAGCGCATTGTGCAATCTTTTCCAGTGCGCACAGCAGAGCAAAAAGATGAAATGCGCGAAGTGCGGCCATTTTTTATCCTGGTTACGCTGGTGCTGGCCATGTTTTCCGTTAGCACGGCCATGCAGTCTTTCTCCCTGCGGGCGCCTCTTGTGCTCATTGCCTTCCTGTGCCTTGTCATGCTGCAAATTGTGCTGCACTGGTTCAGCCCGCGCGTGGCGCCCGACATCCGCTGGAGCGTGGCCTATTTTGTGCTGCAGGGTATCATCGCGTTTGCCGCCACCTTGCTGGCAAACGATGCCGGCGTGGCGCTGGTTTTGTTCATTGCCCTGATCGGCGAAGCGGTGGGTATGCTGCGGGAAATACGCTCGAAGCTGATTGTGGTGGCCGGCCTGGCAGGGCTGGCAGTCGCTGCAGGGCTGGCGGTGATGGGTGGAAGTTCATTGCCAACCTGGGTTGGATCTGCGCTGCCGATGGCTGCTTTCACCATCATTTACACCTATCTCTATATCCGCCAGGCTGAAGCGCGCACCAAGGCCCAGTCCTTATTAAAAGAACTGGAAAGCGCTCACCAACAGTTGTCCGCCTATGCCCTGCAGGTTGAAGAGCTGACCCGCACAGCTGAACGTCAGCGCATGGCGCGCGAACTGCACGACACCCTGGCGCAGGGACTGGCCGGCGTTGTGCTGCAACTGGAAGCCGTGCAGGCGCACCTGCAAAACGAAAACCTGGCCCGCGCCAGCCAAATTAGCCAACAGGCGGCCGATCGCGCGCGCACCACCCTGGCAGAAGCGCGCCGCGCCATTGACGATTTGCGCGCAAACCGCAGCGATGAGATGGAACTGGAAAACACCCTGCGCGCCGAAGTGGAACGTTTTGTCAGCGCCACAGGCATTGCCTGCGAGGTGAATCTGAACTTCCCGGAGAAAGTGGACCAAAGCACATGTGAGCATGCGGCGCGCATTTGCAGCGAAGGGCTGGCAAACATTGCCCGCCACGCGCGCGCCAGTTCTGTTCAGCTTGAACTGCGCCACACTGAAACCGACCTGATCTTTGAATTGAAAGACAACGGCATGGGTTTTGACCCTGAAATCGCCCGGAACCAGCCCGGTCATTACGGCTTGCTGGGCATACGCGAGCGGGCGCGCCTGGCTGGCGGCAGCCTCTTGGTAGAAAGCACCCCTGGCAAAGGTACCACGCTCAGCGTGCGGCTGCCGCTTTTTCCCGGCCGGGCGCCTTCACAGCCGTAACAGGAGAAAACAACATGAACGATGTCATTCGTCTGTTGATTTGCGACGACCACCTGATTGTGCGCGAAGGGCTGCGCCTGATTTTCGAGACCGCCGGCGACATTGATGTGGTGGGTGAAGCCGCTGATGGAGTTGAAGCCTTGCAGTTGGCAGCCGGGTTATCTCCCCATGTGATCTTGATGGATTTGCGCATGCCGGGCATGGACGGGTTGACCACCATTGAACACCTGCGCAGGCAGCAGCCGCAGACCGCCGTGATCATTTTGACCACATTCAATGAGGATGATTTGATGCTGCGCGGGTTGAAAGCCGGGGCGCGCGGGTTTTTACTGAAAGACACCGACCGCGCCAGCCTGTTGAACGCCGTGCGTGCCGCGGCGCGCGGTGAAACCGTGCTGCCGCCGCAGGTTCTGGCGCGGGTGCTGGCGCACACCGAAGCCGCTCCCCTGCCTGCTGTTTCCACCATTGAGAACAGCGACCTGACCGAACGCGAAAAGGAAGTGTTAAGCGGTGCAGCCCGCGGCGAACGCAGCAAAGAAATCGCCCTGCACCTGGGCATCACCGAGCGCACGGTAAAGGCTCACCTGGCAAGCATTTATCACAAGTTTGGTGTTGATTCACGCGCGGCTGCCGTGGCTGAAGCCGCCCGGCGCGGTTTGCTGCCGCCCGAAAATTGAACCAGCCCCTAGCGGCTGCGCGCCGCCCACAACTGCTCGCCGTCGCTGCTTAACTGCATCCATTCGCCGGGGCGCAAGTACATTACCCCCGGTGCATCTTCTCCACCCAGTTTATCCATCACCAACGTGGTTTGCGGTTGCAATGCAAGCCATTCATCCAGCGGCGCCTGCTGCAAATCTTGCGGGCTGAGCAGCAGTAATGAGATTTGATCCATGCGCGGGTCGACGAGCAGGGCTGCCAGTGGCTGACCGTTGGGCAGCAGGGCGCGCAGGTGCTTCCATTCAATCCACACCGCCATGCTCTTCGCATTCATTTGCAGCGCCTCCACCTGAACCCCGTTCAAATCCAACGCCTGCCCCACCGCCAGAGGCTGCGCCTGCACATCTTGCTGCCGCCACACTTCCAGCAGGCGGCTGCCGCCTTTCTTTTGCAGGGCTGCCGGGTGAATCAGCGCCAGCCCGGCAGGGTAACGTTCCAGCGTGGCGGCCAACCCGTCCAGCGAGTCGGCTGCGCCGCTCACCAGCACGGCGTCCAAACGGCGCGCAGACAGCGGAAACCGCCGCCCCAGGGCATTTTCCACCTGGCTGGAACGCGCGCCGCCGTCGATCAGCAGGGTCCGTCCGGCGGGTGACTGGATGAACAAAGCCGGTCCGCCGTCCACCGCCAGCCAGGTGAGGTGCAGTTTACCATCGGGCAGGGTCAGCACATGCTGCCAGATTACCGCCGCCAGCAGCCCGCCGCCCACCAGCAAAGCAGCCGGCCTGACCCAGCCTTGAACCTGCTCGCGCTTGCGCCAGGCGAATGCCAGCAGCATCAACAGCAGGGCGTAGATTAGCGCCGCGGTGGGATGCACCTGCCCCAGGTTGACCACGCTGCCGGGCAGTTGCGCCAACCCCTCGACCACGCGGATGGTGTAGGCCAGCAGCGGGTAAGTGAGCATAGCCAGCAGGCGTCCCAGCGGCGGGAAAACCAGTCCAGTCAGTACGGCGATGCCGCCCAAAATCATCACTAGCGGCTGCGGCGGCAGCACCAGCGGGTTGGCCAGCAGCGCCGTCCACGAAAGCTGGCGAAAGTGCATCACCGTCACCGGCAGCACAGCCGCCTGCGCCGCCAGGGTGAACAGGAAATATTCGCCCACCGGCGCGGCCAGGCTGCGCGCGGTAGTGGGTGAAAAGCGTTTCTCCAGCAGTGCCGTAAAGGATTGCAGCAGGGGATCAGCAAACAGCACCAGCCCCAGCGTGGCGCAAAACGAGAGTTGAAATCCGGCGTCCCACGGCAGCAGCGGGTTGAACAGGCACATGGCCGCCGCGGTGAAAGTGAGCGAATTGACGCCCACCTGGCGCCGGCCCAACTGCGCTCCCAGCAGCCCCATACCGCCCATCACGGCGGCGCGCACCACCGGCGGCTCAGCCCCCACCAGCAAGGTGTAGAGTGTGATGCCCAACAATGAAACCGGGAACGCCCAGCGCCGCGGCAGCAGGCGGCTGGCAAACGCCGCAAACAGGGCCGCCAGCACCGCCATGTTGAAACCCGAAATGGCGATGATATGCGCCGTGCCGGTGTCGCGGAAGGCGTCTTCCACCGCCTGTGGAATGTCGCTTTCAATGCCCAGCAAAATGCCGCCCAGCAGGCTGGCCTCGGGCTGCGGCAGGTATTGCAAAATGCGCGCATACGCCAGCCGGCGCAGGCGGTAGAGGGCGGCCATCAGCGGGTTGCCCGCGCCGCTGCCCACAAGCTGTGCCCGCGGGTTCATCAGCATGCTGTGAATGCCGCGCCCCGCCAGGTATTGGCGGTAGGAGAAATCTTCGGTCTGGGGCGGGGTGAAAGGCTTGCCAGTGAGGATCAGCACGTCGCCGTACTGATAGTCAAATCCGGCGGGCAGGCGCGCCAGCAAAACGCCATCCACCGCGGTTTGCGCATCGGGCAAAAGGGTGGCGCAAAGGCGCAATTGCACCGCCAGGTCGCTGGTGTCGGGGTCGCCGCACACCCAGCCCTGCACGCGCAGCTCGCCGCGCCCGTTGTACCAGGCCAGGTCAGACGGGGTGGGCGCAGGCTGCCCCACCTGGAAACGCGCCGCCCCCAACAGTAAAAAGCCCAAAATCACCCCGGCGGGCAGCGGCGCAAATTTTTGCCGCCGCGTGCGCCAGGCTGCCAGAACCTGCCAGCGCACCTCCAGCCAGCCCAGCACAAAGGCCTCGCCAGCCAGCAGCAGCCACAATGCGCCGCGCAGTGGAGCCGCGGCGCCCAGCAGCAAACCGAGCAAAAAAGCAGAGGAGAGCCAGAACAGGGGCATGAGTGTGTTCGTGGTGAAGTGGATTTTTATTATTTTAGCTTTTTTCTCACGCTATGTCGCGGAAGCCGCAAAGAATTACACCCCTAATCTTTAAAATCTTTTTCCAACCTGGTCAAACCTTACAGATGCTTCTGGCGGCGGAAATCCCAATGGATACTGGCGAGAAGGATCAGCAGTGCCGCGACCAGGAAAGGAATGCTGATGGGGACCGCTTCCAGGTTGGCGACCAGGACATACAGCAGCAAGCCCGCAGCCAACACCGCGCCGGTGATGAGCCAGCCGCGTTTGGAACACAGCATCAGTTCTTTTCCGGTCTTGCAGCGGTAGGCCGTGAAAAAGGTAAAACTCAGCAAACCGGCCACGTTTGCCAGCGCCAGCACCACGGCCAAACTCCAACCCCATTGTTGATAGAAACCCGCCAGGATGATCATCACCAGGTAGCCAATCGCCATGGCTCGCAGCATTTCCTGTATCAGCAAGGTTCTCACGAAAGCCTCCTGTATAAGGGAAATTGTTTGATCTGCTCTTATCATAGCGCATTCAACCGCATTTTCCAAATCTTAGGCTGAAAAACAGAGGAACGCTTTATGAAAAATCCGTAATTCAATGTCTTCTTTTCCAGGGTAAAAACTAAATAAACGATCAAGATTGATATTACTTGAGTTTAGAGTTCGAGATCTAAGATAGCACCTTAACAAAAAGAGGAATTGCTGGTAAAAGCATCGTCGACAAAACCATGCTACTCCAACAATTCCGACAAACAGTATACCAAGCAATGCGCA
>Ga0228536_1000198_pt1 | contig 150181 bp, 135 predicted proteins | sample SJ1Smetagenome_FD_168611 | JGI IMG/M metagenome (GOLD analysis project Ga0228536, IMG submission 168611) | Enriched culture of PCE-dechlorinating microbial communities from Ithaca, New York, USA - SJ1.S | ecosystem: Engineered > Modeled > Simulated communities (microbial... > Unclassified... | reverse complement strand
GACCGAAACATCCTTGCCCTCGAGCAAGTCGAACAGGTCGGCCAAGTAGGTCGAGCTGATGGAATTGCCGGCAAAAATGATCTGCGGGCCTTTGCGCAGGCGCTTGGGGAGCAAGTTGTTGAATGAGTGGGTCAGCAGTTCGATCGCAGCCCGGGCGCCGAGATAGGAGCCGCCAATGCCGATGACGATCAGGACGTCGGTATCCTTGCGGATCTTGGCCGCAGCTTTGCGGATGCGGGCGAACTCTGTCTTGTCATACTTGGCCGGCAGGTCAACCCAGCCGAGGTAGTCATTCCCGGGGCCGCTTTTCTGGTGCAGCTGCACATGGGCAACAGTGACCTGGGGGGCGATGTAGTCCAATTCTTCCTGGCGCATGAAACCAAGGGCATTGCTGTAATCAAAACGAAGCATGGGGATCCTCCTTAAAAAATCGCCGCGGCTGGCAAGTCAGACCGCGGCTCTTGCATGACCAGTATAAAGTAAAATTGCCGTTTCACGCAAGAAAAATGGGTTATTCAGTCCAGTTTTTGCACATAAATGAGGATTGGATGCGAACCAGTGAGATCAAAGGCCACCACGCTAGCTCCTGCCGGCAAGATCTGGTCCGGATGGTTTTCCAGTTTCCGGGTGTGGCAGGGGCTCTCAGCGGCTGAAACCTGGATGGGCTCGTCGAGCACAAAATGTTCGCTCCGGAACCGGTTTAGGCGCGGGTACAAGGTCCGGACCTGGCTGCGCACCCTTGTGAGCAACTGGCGGCTGCCCACCTCCGTGCTATTTTCCAGCGTATCGAGAAAATCAGGCTGGTCTTTGGCGCCCTGGAGCAGGTAGTCCAGCTTGAGGCGGGATACGAAGACAGTCTGCTCTGGCGGATCCAGGTGAGCCAGGCCGAAATCCAGCAGGAATCTGGACCGTGTCACCGGGCTGGTCTTGAGATCAAACCAGCCGGCAGAGCGGAAGGCTTTGGCCAGGGCCTGGAAAAACTCGTAGGGGGAAAGGCTGCAGCCTTGGAACTGTTTCACCAGCCAGGGCAGGCTGGCGGCAAATTTACCGCTGTTGTAGTACAGGTCCAGAACCATTTCGATGTCTTTGAGCTGAGCCAGGTCGCCATATGCCAGGGCATCGGAAGCCAGGATTTCGTAAGGCGGTTCCTGGGACCACTTGAATCCCAGATCTGCAGCCTGGCATGCCATCGGGCTGCCGGGCAGGATTTTGAGAAAGCCCAGCTGCAGGTCATGTGGTTTCAAAGCGAAAACATCGTTGAAGGAGCGGGCAAACTGCTGTGGCGTCTCGGATGGCAGACCGGCAATCAAATCCAGGTGGAGGTGGATCGCCGCCTGATGGCGCAGCTGCAAGACCGTTTCCTGGAGGCGAGGCCAGTCGCAAGGGCGGTGGATCGCCTTCAAGACCGCGGGGGTCGTGGTCTGGACGCCGATTTCAAACTGGATCAGGCCGGGTGGAGCTTCTTGGAGCAGCTCGAGGTCTTCTGGTTCGAGCCTGTCAGCCATGATTTCAAAATGGAAGTTCGTCCGGAAGGGCTGCTGGCGGTGACGGTCGATCAAAAAGCGCCAGATCGCCCGTGCCCGGGCGGGCTGGATGTTGAACGTGCGGTCGACCAGCTTGACTTGGCGCAGGTCGGCAGCGATCAGGCGGTCAAAGGCTGCCTCAACCCATTCGAGCGAGGTCAGGCGGACTGTTTTGTCGAGCGAAGACAGGCAGTAGGTGCAGCCATAGGGACAGCCACGTGATGTCTCAAAATAGAGCAGGCGTTCTTTGAGCTGGTTCAGTTCATCGTCGGTATAGGGAAACAGCCAGTCGTTTGCAGCCAGCAGTGGGCCAGGTGGATTGTGCCGGACGCTGCCTGTACCATCCCGGTAGACCAGTCCGGGGATGGTTCCGGGGTCATACTCAGAATTGGAAAAAGCAGCCAGATAGGCAGCAAACGCCTGTTCACCTTCCCCGGTCAGGATGGCGCAGACAGAAGGGTGTTCTTGCAGGATGGCCGTAGCGTCCTGGCTGGCTTCGGGACCACCCCAGAGGATGGTGGCACGAGGGCGGATCTGGGCTAATTCATCCGACAGACGTTCGGTCAGGCGGCGATTCCAGATCGAGCAGGAAAATGCATACAGATCGGCATCCAGCTCATAGAGGCGCTGGAGCAGCTGGGACGGCTGGTCATTGATCGTCCATTCCTGGAGGAGCAGCCGGTCAGCTGGAAAGCCCTGGGAGAGGGCCCACTGGCGCAGCTGGCGCAAGGCCAGGCTGGAATGGGCGAACTGGGCATTGAGGGTGACCAGGGTGACCAGCGGGCGGGCAGGATTGTCAGATGAAATGGTCTGGTGAGGCTGCATCACAAGGCGCTTGCCCCTGTGGGTGGTCCAGGTGGTTCTTTGGCGATGGTCCGGGCGACACCGCGATCCAGTGCGGTGATCAAGACCAGGGAACCGGTTTCCAGACGCTGGGTGCTGCTGGCAGGGAGCTGGACTGCCTTGCCCTCAGCCGTGCATAGGATCCGGCCGGTGTGTCCGGGCCTGACGGTCCGGATGACGCGGGCTTCCTGGCCGATCAAATCGAGGTCGGTCTGGGCAGCCTTGCGCTGGGCCAGGCGCGTCAGCAGGCGCAGCAACAGCCAGGTGACAAGGTAAAGGACCGCCAGCACGGAGAGCGTACGGACGATCCATTTCAAGAGCCAGGTCAGTTCAGAAACTGAAAGGTCCATCAGTCGTTCGCTTCACCCAGGACCTGGATCAGGTCAGGATCCTCGGCATTGTTGACGATGTTGCATTTTTGCTCGCGGTAGAACATGTAATGGTCAATGATGCGCTGGGTCAGTTTCTCGCCTGGTATGACCAGCGGGATACCCGGGGGGTAGATCATCAGGGACTCGGCGCAGATTTCACCGACAGCATCCTTGATCGGGATGATCCGCTTCGGGCTGTAGTAGGCATCGCGGGGTGAAACGACCGACATCGGACGTTCGGTCATCCATTCGATTTGCTCCAGCTTGAGCGGTTTGTTCTGGCCGGCATAGCGGTGGGAAATGGTGCGCAGGCCAGCGACCAGCTGGTTGACCGTCTGCTGGTCATCGCCGATCCCGACCACCGCCAGAACGACGTAAGTCTCGGCCAGCTCGAGCTGGATGCCAAACTCATTCTTCATGATGTCGTACACTTCGAAACCAGTCAGGCCCAGGTCATTGACCCGGATGACAATTTTCGTTTCATCGTAATCATAGATACCGTGACCATCGACATCGTCGCTGGTGATCACATGCAAGCCGGGCATGGCGGCAATTTCGACCTTGGCTTTTTCGACGATGTTGAGGATGTCTTCATAGATCTCCTGCCCATTGAGCACGAGGTTGCGGCGAGCCAGGTCAAGGCTGGCCATCAAAAGGTAAGACGCGCTCGTTGTCTGCATCAGGTTGATCGTCGTGCGGACCTGGCTGTAACTGATCTCGCGCTCGTTCAGGAGCAGGACGGAGCTCTGGGTCAGCGATCCGCCCGTCTTGTGCAGGCTGACCGTTGCCATATCGGCATAGAGGGTCGAAGCATTGTCAGGAAAATCAGGATGGAACGGGAAATGGGCACCATGGGCCTCATCCACCAGAACCATAATGTGGTGGCGGCGGCAGAGCTTAATGATCGCCTGCAGATCGGAAACGACCCCGTAATAGGTCGGATTGATCATGAACAGGGCCTTGGCGTCGGGATTATCGAACACCGCTTTCTTGACCCGTTCATAGGACACACCGTTAGCGATGCCATATTCGAGGTTGACTTCCGGCTCGATGAAAATCGGGATTGCACCGCTCAGGATAACAGCGTTGATCGCTGATTTGTGGACATTGCGCGGCATGATGATCTTGTCTTTGGGACCACAGGCTGTCATGATCATGGCCTGGATACCAAAGGTCGATCCATTGACCAGCATGAAGGCATAATCGGCATCATAGGCCTCAGCCAGCAGCTGTTCCGCTTCAAAGATGATGCCGTCCGGATTGGACAACATGTCGAGTTCACGGGTTGAATTGGCATCGAGCCGGATGATTTTTTCACCGAAATATTCACCGAGACCGGAGCGCAGGCGCTTTTTATGCCCGGGGACATCAAAATGGACAATGTCCTTCTGTGAATATTGTTCCAAAGCCTCATAAAGAGGTGCTCTGGCATGCCTGCTCTTCATTGTGCCGCGGCGGGCACGTACCTCTGCCATATGGCATCACTCCTGTCCGTTAAAAGATGCAACCGGATTATAGCATAAATGGGGTGCGTCCATAGTCCCGGAGCCTAAATTTCCAACCCCGGGGCGACGACTCGCTTTTACTCGAGCATCTGCCGTAAAAGGGCCGGGCTGATAACCTCAATCCGGCCGCGGCCGAGCTGGACGGCCCCTGCAGCTTTCAGTTCACCCAGCAGGCGCGAGACGACCTCTCGGGCTGTGCCGAGCTCGACGGCAATCGCCTCATGGGTGTAGCGGATCGTGCCGGGCTTGTCGTGGGTCTGTTCCAGCAGCCAGTGGACCAGTCGGTTGTCAGTCCGGTCAAAGGCCACTGCCTCAAGGGTCTGCATGGTCTCGATCAAATGGGTATACATTGAATTGATCAGAAAATCTTTCCAGGCCAGCTGTTTGTCGAGAATTTCATGGTAGACCTTGGAGGGGACCATGAACAGCTCGGCTGCTTCCTCAACCTGTGCCATGGCCGGAAATTCGTCTCCAGTCAGCTGGCAGGCAATCGAAGCCAGGCACGTTTCGCCCGTCAGGGTCCGGTACAAGGTCATCTCACGGCCATTGGGCGATAATTTGTAGATGCGCAGAACGCCACTGAGGACAAAGGGGACAAACTGGCACTGATGGCTCTGCTGCATCAGCATCTGTTCTTCAGGCAGCTCAACGATCTGGCCGGCTGAAAACAAAATATCCCGGTCTTTGGCGTTCAATTTGGTCAGAACCGGGAAAAGCCGGTCCAGGCGCTGGATTTGGTCTTTGCTCAGCATCCCATTCACTCCTGCTGTCATCTGTGGGTCTCATTCGTTTACAAACATAATAGAAAGCATTATATCACATGTCACGATTTGTCCATGTGTGACCCTGTCACAGGTTTTTGCGCTGAGCAGGGCTATACTGGGGTCACACATTCAAGGAGGACACCCATGAAAATGACGAGACATAGATCAATTCTGGCCATAATCCTGATCCTGGCCCTGGTTTTGGGCCTTATGGCTGGTTGTTCCCAGAGCCCTGCCACTGTTGCACCGGCAACTGCGGCAACCACGACTGCTGCCACATCCATTTCAGGCGAGTCAGAACAGACTGCTGTGGTCAAGAAAGTCACAGCGGATGAAGCGCTGGCTATTCTCAAGGACCAGACCAATGCCGTTTTGCTCGATGTCAGGACAGAAGCTGAATTTGCCGAAGGGCATATCGAAGGGGCCCAGCAACTGGCGGTCGAGGAACTGCTGGATCGCACCGGTGAACTGCCGGCTGACAAGTCGACCCCAATCGTCGTCTATTGCCGCAGTGGCCGGCGTTCAGCTCTGGCTGTGGACCAGCTGGCGGGACTCGGCTACACCACACTCTATGATTTGGGCGGTATCAACAGCTGGCCGTATGAAGTTGTGAAGTAACAGGCCCTGTAAGGATTGTTGTAAATTCTGTCACAAACCACTGCTAGTCTTTGAAAATGACATCTGATACGATAGTTTTTAACAATTTTGATTATTCAGAAAGAGAGTCGTTGAAGGATGCATGTTTTAAGGAATCAAATGGAAACCATTGTCCGGCAGCAACTGGCTGAATTGCTGCCCCAGATGGAGGTCTGTCCCTGCGAGAAATGCCAGCTCGATATCCAGGCGTTGGTTCTCAACAGTTTGCCCAGCCATTATGTGGTCACTGAGAAAGGTGAAATGATGACCAGCATCGACCAGACGCTGCCGCAAAACCAGGCTGATCTTTATGCTGCCATCACAAAGGCTTGTGTCTTGGTTGGCAGCAATCCCCAGCACGATCTGAACTAGAGCCACTTAGGTCTTGAGATCCATGATGGAGATAGCCGGGCTGATTTGCCCGGCTATTTCTTTGATCCGGGCCTGGCTGGTCATGAGGAGGACTTGGGCTCCGGTCTCCTGGCACTGTCGCGCCAGGTAGTCCAAGGCCGCAGTGGCCCTGCCATCGTCGTACTGGACCAGCGCATCATCAAGCAGCAAGGGCAACGGTTCTGATCCCCCCTGGAGGATTCCGGCAATGGCCAGTCGCAGGGCCAGATAGACCTGGTCGATGGTCCCGCCGCTGAAAAAGCGCCAGTCGTGGAAGTTTTCGTCTTCCGGCGCGGCGACTTGGATGGCAAATGACTGGTCGATCTTAAGGGAATCATAGCGCGAACGGGTTATTTGACCGAGAATCCGGGCTGCCGTCTGGTTCAGGCGCGGGCCGAAGGTTGCCTGTAGCTCGTCATAAGCCTTCTGGATCCAGGACCGGGCAATGACCAGGCTCTCATAGTAGCCACTGGCATCCATGAGACGGGTTTTGATTTCCTTGAGTTCGCGGTCACAGTCTGCGACCAGCTTTGGCGGCCGGGGCGAATGCAACAGCGCCGACTCGGTTGCTGCATACTCACGTTCAAGGGCAGCCAGGCGACTGGCTGTATCTCCCCTGTGCAAGTCCAGCTTTTCTGGGTCTTCTATTGGAATAGTCTCATCCGGGTGCAGGATTTTTTGCCGCAAACTGTCCAAGTCCTTTTGCTGGAGGGATCGATACTGCTCCCAGGACAGGCCGTCCAGCTCTTGTTGCATGGCTGCTTCCGCCTGATGTTTCAAAGCCCGGATCTGGCTTACTTCGGCCAACAAAGCCGTCAGCTGGTCGAGCCCCTGCTGCAGGGCTGCCGGATCGAGTGCCAGGAGAGCTTCTCTAGCTGTAGCCGGCAAGTCCTGGTCCTGGATGACCGCTGGCCAGTCAGTTGCACGATCCGTGTCTGGCCTTGGAATCGCCTGTGCGATCGACTGCTGCAGATGCTGCCAGCGATCGAGCAAGACATCCGTCTGCTGGATCAGGTCCCGTGGCAAGCGGGTATCCTCCTTGGTTGCAGCATGCCAATCCTCCAGGGCAGCTTGAGCCGCTTCGGCAGCGGTCTGGGCTGAGGTAGCTTCTCGCCGGGTTTGTTCCAATTGCGCTTGCAGCACTTGGCTCAGGCTGCCCGTTTCCTGGACCTTGCGGCGTCCGGCTGCCACCGGTGAAGTTTGCTGGGCACGGTCTTTCTGACTGCGCCTTATGACAGTGAACGTCCAGGCCACGACAGCAACGCCAGCCAGGACATGATACAGCGGGTGGACCCATGCGCCCAGCACGAGGCCTGTGGCCATCAGGAGCCCCGCCATCATGGTCTGCCACAGCAGAACAGACCAGATGTTCCGCCGTGGCGCCTGCTTTTCCTGTTCCTGTTCGATTGCCTGGACATGCTCAGTCAAGGTCTGGATTTTTTGCTGGCAATCAGCCAGGACGCGCCAATGGTGTGCTGCCTGTCCAGCTAAATCCGCTTTGGCCAGATCCTGCCAGTCTTCGATCTGCTGGCGCAGCCGCTGGCTTTCCTGCATAAGCCCATTGAAACTCTGCTGCCAGGCAGAAAGGATGGCTTCATCCAGTCCATGGCGCTCCAAATGTCTGGACTTCTCCAACTCGCTCTGGCGCAAATCCAGGATTTCCTGGTGACGCGAAGCCAGCAGTGCCAATCTCGAAGAATTGCGTGCGATCTGCTGGGCAGCCTGCTGGCCTGACAAGACCGCCAGTTGCAGCTGCAGGTTTTCCTTTTGCCGGCCGAGCTCCTGCAGCTGGTGGTTAAGCAGCTGCCTTCTGTTTTCTGTTTCCAAGGATGTCTCACGGATCAGCACCAGGTTTTCAATTTGTTGCTCCAGCTCTGGAATCAGGCCGCCTTTGCCGCGTTCAGCGCGCAATCTGGCCTGGGCTTTCTGCAGCCGGCTGTCGATGGCCTGAAAGGAAAGCGTTTCGTTGTAACTGCAGGTTAAATTGGCCAGTTTGGTCATGATCGTTGGCGCCGGATGGTCGATGACACTGTTCATCTGGCCGATGAAAACGGTCTGGGCAAATTCCTCGGCTGAGACTTGGAACAGGAAGGGACCGATTTCCTGCTGGACAGGCAGATCGATGCGTACGCCACTGATGTCATTCATGAGCACGGTCTCGTCTTGGGTTCTGGTCTTGCCAAACGCACGCTGCAGTCGATAGCGCACACCTGCATGCTCAAAAACCAGGCTGGCACTGGGCCGGGTGCCATCCCATGGCTGGCTGCGCAGGCGCTCGTTCTCAAGCGGGGACCGGCTGCGGCCGGACAAGCCATAGAACATGGCTTTCAGGCAGGCCAGCAGGGTGGTTTTGCCTTGCTCATTTTCGCCATAGAACACGGTCAGGCCGGCGGGAAAAATAAACTGGCGGTTTTTGAGTGTGCCGAAGGCCTGGACATTAAGCTGGATCAGTTTCATATCCGACCTCCTCACCGCGCAGGGCCGCAAGGCCAAGTTCAAGCGCTCGGGTCAGGATCAGCAGATCTCGTTGCTGGCCTTGATCCGCAGCTTGTTGCAGGTCCAGTTGGGCCTGGCGGACATAGGCACCGCGCAGGGAGTGTTCCCGGGCCAATGTGTTCAGGTCAACCGGCTGGTGCGTTTCATCCACCAGACGGTACCAGAAGAGCTGGCCATGGAGAAGTGGCTCGAGGACCGCCAGAGACAGTCTGAAATCGGGTGCCAGGTCACCGGTGAGCGTGATTTTGCAAGCATGGTCAGGCCACGTTTTCCCTGCCGCCGTCTGCAAGGCGGTCCGTATTGCATCAGCAGCCTGCCGGTGGTCCTGGCATCCCGTCAAGTCTACAGACTGTGCGAGAAAACGGCGACCGCCGATCGGCGAAAAGCGCAGATCAAGTGCCATCTTGCTGGCCAAGCCCGGTTGTTTTTGCAGGGTGCCGATGATGACGCCCTTGGTCCCGGTTTCGTCAAAACCGCGGCCGAACGGACAACCGGCGTAGGCATAGGTCGTTTGCCGTTCTTTCAGAAATCCGGAAAAAGCATGGACATGGCCGAGTGCAACATAGTCATAGCCCACTTCAGCCAGGATGGCTGCATCGAGCGGATTGTAGGGCGATGATCCGGCGCCGTTGAGTTCGCCATGAACGAGGCAAAGATTGATCCAATCCGGATCAAGGCCTTCCGGTGGCACGAGTGGCAACGGGATTGGAGCGACGGTTGAGGTGAAGCCGCAGCCAAACACTCGAACGCCTGACTCCGGCCAATCGACCTTTTCCAGGGTGTCCAGGAAGATCCGGACATTGGCTGGCCAGGGCTCGCACCGGTAAGGGGAATCGAAGGCGGCAGGGTCATGATTGCCAGGTGCAATCAAGACCTGGGTCTGCTCGAGACTGCCCAGAAGCTCCTGGACGGTGCGAACCAGGGCCAGGTCGGGTACTGGCTGGTCAAACAAGTCTCCGGCAATCAGTAAGCAATCCGCCTGGACCTGCTGGCACAGCTGGATGATTGCAACAAAAGCATCCAGTTGCGCGCGCACGAGCCAGGGAGCCTTATCCCCGGCAAAAGCAAACGGACTGCCTAGATGCAGGTCGCCGGTCTGGACAAACGTCAAAGGACGGGACATATCGCCTCCGGTAGGTTAGTTGACAATTTGGGACCCGGTCCGTTATGCGGCAATTATGCAGAAAAGTGCCAATTATTGCATAAACGCCGCATAACGGACCGGGTCCCTTTTACAAATTTCTCGTCGCAATCACCGCAATGCCAGTGCCCAGGAGGTTTTCGACCAGGATGTCGCCGATGTGAATCGGGCATGCAAGGTCAAGTTGATGGATGTGGTTGATTGCGTCCCGGAAAAGGGACTTGGGGACGGGCTCGCTGGTCTTGACACAGAGGGGCGTTTTGCTGCCACGGACAGGGACCAGGGTGGTCAGGGGGCGGACCGGGTTGGTGATCTCCTGGCGGGCGTGGTGTTCACCGCGCGGACACTGGGCCCCGGTAAACTGCCAGTCACCCCCGGGACCGCGGGAAACGGTGACCTGGCAGCCCATCGGGCAGCCGGTGCAGGTCACGGTCGTGTTTGTGTCCAAGGTTTTTGTGGGGTTGTGGAATTCAGGCGCATCTGGGGAGTGCTGAGTCATGTTACACCTCGATCGACAGTTGCCAGTGGCTGGTCACAGGATCAGGCCAGTGGCTGGCTGGAATCTCGAGCCGGGCTTCTTCGCCTGGGGTGAGGATCCGGCGCTGGCTCTTCAGCACAAGCTGCCCGTGGTCGTCACTCAGGCAGATGCTGGCGGACCGGTAGACTCGGGCCGGGCGGAAGGCCAGCCGGATCGTTTCCGGGGCGAGGTCACGCCGGACCAGCTGGGGTACCACACTGCGGATGCCAGGACCAGCCAAGACCGGCAACGTCGGAGCTTGACCTGTCGACGAACCTGGGGCGATCGCTGGCACCGGGTCCGATCTTCTGTAACGGTTTCCTTCTTCCTGTGGAGCAGGCCTTGGGACCTGTTTCAAAAAAGCCACGGCTGAGCGGGCAGCCTGCTCGGCTTCAAGCGAGACATCGTCCACCAGGTCATGTACGTGCAGGACATTGCCGCAGGCAAAGATCCCAGGCTGGCTGGTCGCCAGGCTCTGGTCGACTCGCGGTCCCCTGGTGGCAGGATCGAGTCGCACGCCCGCCCCGAGCGACAATTCGTTTTCCGGAATCAGGCCGACAGACAGCAAGAGCGTGTCGCAGGCTATGAAGCGGGACTGCTCGAGATCAGGCTTTTGCGACTGGGGATGGACGGGTGCGATGGTCACACCCGTCAGGCGCTCACGGCCATGCGTTTCGACGACGGTATGCGACAGCAGCAACGGAATCTCGTAGTCCTGCAGGCATTGGACGACATTACGAGTCAGTCCGCTGGAATACGGCATCAACTCCACGACCGCCTCGACTTGGGCACCTTCGAGAGTCAGGCGCCGGGCCATGATCAGGCCAATATCCCCCGAACCGAGGATCACGACCGATCGCCCGGGCATCAAGCCCTGCAAATTCAGGAGCTTTTGCGCCATGCCTGCGGTCAGGATGCCAGCACAGCGTGTGCCTGGGATACCAAGGGCGCCACGGGGCCGTTCCCGGCAACCCATGGCCAGAATGATCGCCCCGGCGGCAATTTTCCGGATGCCCTGTGGCGAGAGGATCGTCAGGATCCTGTCCGGCGTGATCTCGAGGACATGGGTGTCCAGCAGGCAGGTTATTCCAGCGGCGGTAACAGCCGTGCTGAAACGGTCAGCGTATTCCGGACCACTGAGTTCGGCGCCGAAATAGTGCAGGCCAAAACCGGTATGGATGCACTGGTTGAGGATTCCGCCGAGCTGCATGTCGCGCTCGATCAGCAGGATATCCGGCAGACCCTGGCGCTGGGCCTCCAGAGCAGCTGCCAGGCCGGCCGGGCCGCCGCCGACGATGACCAGACTGACCTTTTCCAAAGCAACTTGAAGTGCGCTCATGCTTTCACCTCCAGTTGACCCGTCACGATCTGGGATTGGCCGCCCGCTTTTGTCAACTCGGTGATGTCACAGGCCAGTTCCTCGGCCAGGATCTCAAGGATGCGCGGCGTGCAAAAGCCTCCCTGGCAGCGGCCCATGTTGGCCCGCGTCCGGCGCTTGATACCGTCGAGCGTCCGGGCTCCGACCGGGCGGTGGATCGCAGCCCGGATCTGGGCTTCCGTGACATGTTCGCAGCGGCAGACCATCCGGCCCATGGCCGGATCACGGGCGATTTCCGCCGCCAGCTGAGCCAGATGATCTGGATCAGCCAGCAGATGGAGCGAAAAATCGGGCAGGGGTGGTGGCGGCACCAGGAAATCCTGCTTGAGCACGAGGTCAAAATCCGCAGCGATCTGCTCAGCCAGGTCAATGGCAATGGCCGGCGCTGCGGTCAGGCCAGGCGACTCGATCCCGGCGGCCAGGTAATAGCCCGGTACATCCGGCGCACGGCCGATCCGGAAATCGCCTTCGGCCAGGTGCGCCCGCAGCCCGGCAAAGGACGTGATGAAAGAGTCCTTGCGCAGGCCCGGCCAGGTCAGGACGGCCGTGGCCAGAATCTCTTCCAGTTTGGCGGCGGTCGTCCGGGTATCTGTTTTGTCCGGGATGGTGTCACTGGTCGGACCCAGGATCAGCGTCTGTTCCACCGTCGGTGTGACCAGGATGCCCTTGCCTTTGTCGGTAGGCAACTGGAACAGCGTTGCGTTGAACTGGGCACCGATCCGTTTGTCCAGCATGTAGTATTCGCCCCGGCGGGCAGTGATGGTCAGTTTATCCTCGCTGAGCAGGTTGTGGAGACTGTCGGCAAAAACGCCCGCAGCATTGACCACTGCCCGCGCCTGGATCAGGCCCTGTGATGTCCGGATCGAGAAATGGGAGGTTTCAGGAGATCCGGCCGGATGGTGGGAAAGCGACAAGACCTGGCACTCGAGCCTGAATTCGACGCCATTGACTGCAGCGTGTTCGGCCAGGGCGATGGTCAGGCCATAGGGACTGACAATGCCCCCGGTTTCGGCCAGCAAGGCGCCGGCCACAGCAGGATTGACCTGGGGCTCACGCCTCTGCACCTCTTCCCTGCTGATCCGGGACAGGCCTCTGACGCCGTTTTGCTGGCCGCGTGCGATCAGGGCGTCGATCCTGGGCAGGTCCGATTCAGAGAAAGCCAGGACCAGCGAGGTGTTGTTTTTGCAAGGGACCGCCAGCTCCTGCGCCCATTGGTAGACGAGCGGATTGCCGCGGACATTGTAGTGCGCTTTGTTTGTGCCGGGTATGGCGTCGTAGCCGGCATGGACGATGCCGCTATTGGCCTTGCTCGTCCCTTCGCAGACATCGCTGGCCTGATCGAGTACAACCAGGCTGAGCTGGTAGCGGGATAATTCGCGGGCAATGGCGCAACCAATCACACCGGCGCCGATGATAACCACATCAAACATGATCTCCCACCTCATTCCGAATCGCCCGATAGGCATCGTGAATGGCCCCGAAGGCCGCCACTTCTGCTGGATCTGGGTAGCATCTGGATGTACCGGCTCCAATGATCTCATGCACCGGCTGGACACCGATCAGACTGTTGGTGACAAAAACGGCATCGGCAGCCCAGAGATCGTCCAGCGTGACAGGACCTGTCGCAACGGAACATTCCTGCAGGTGGTCCAGGCCAAGGACAAACTGGCGCACAATTCCTGGCAGCAGATTGCCCTCAGCCAGCGGGGTGCGGACCTGGCTGCCCTGGATGGTGAACACATTCGCCGTCGTGGTTTCCAAAACTTGGCCCTGGTCTGAAACCAGCAGAGCATCCTGACAGCCACTGGCCTGTGCCTGTTCCTTTGCCAAGATCAGGCCAAGATAGTTGAGGGTTTTCAGACCAGCCAGTGGGGCACGGAGCGGATGGCCGGCCGGATGGAGCTGCAAACGCAGGCCAGCCGGGGCAGGCAAAGGCAGAGGGCGGGTCACGAGGACCAGATTTTGCGGCGTGACGATGATCTTCAAGGTCAGGTTCCGGATCCCGTTTGCGCGGATCAGGCCCAGGATCTCGGCGGCAACAACCGGGCGCGTGATACCCAGCTGGGGCAAGGTCCGGTTCAACCGTTCGACATGAGTATCCAGCCACAAAGGCTGCTCATAAACCGGCAGTGTTTCAAAAGCACCGCGGCCGAAAGCCAGGCCTTCATCAAAGACCAGGCTGGGTGATTGGTCTGAGTCGACTTTCCGGCCGTTGATGATCAGCATGTCAAAGCCTCCGCGATGGCGACTGTTTTATCCAGGGTTTCCTGGTATTCGGCAGCAGGATCGGAATCCCAGGTGATGCCGCCGCCGGCGTGGTACGTCGTTGCCGCGTCACTGTGGATGATGGTGCGGATCAGGATATTGAACTCGGCCTGGCCATCAAGCGAGAAAAATCCCAGGCAGCCGGTATACAGGCCCCGGCGGACCGTCTCGAAGGTGCTGATCAGCTGCATGGCGCGCATTTTGGGGGCGCCGGTGATCGAGCCACCAGGGAAAAGTGCCGCAAAGCAGCTGACTGCATCCTGCTCCGGAGCCAGTTCTCCGCTGACCGTCGCAACCAGGTGGTGTACCGTGGCATAGCTTTCCAGGCCGTAAAGATCCTGGACGGTCACCGACTCAGGCGTACAGACGCGGCTGAGGTCGTTGCGCTCGAGGTCGACAATCATCAGGAGTTCAGCCCGGTCCTTCTCGCTCTGGAGCAAAGCCTGCCGGTTCGTTGCATCGAGCTCGGGCGTCAGGCCGCGCGGCCGCGTCCCTTTGATCGGTCGCGTGATCGCCTGGCGGCCGGAAATTTTCAGGAAAAGCTCGGGCGAAAAAGACAGGATCGCCAGGTCAGGATGCGTGAGAAAGGCAGCATAGGGAGTCGGTGATTGTTGGCGCAGTTTCAGGTACGTCTGGTACGGATCGGACGGCGGCGGCAGTGTCAAGCGCTGGGCCAGATTGAGGATATAGACCTCCCCGGCCCCGATCGCGTTGCGAACTTGACTGACACGTTCCAGATAGTCAGATCGGGTGAAATTCGATTCGACCTGAGCAGGGTCCAGATCCGTGGCTGGCATCGTGTTTGCCATCCTGTGCGGGGCAATTCCCGCTTGCTCCGCCGTCTGGGACACGCTAACGGACTTGATGTCGCCTGAGGTTGAATGCGCTGCCAGCAAGGCAGCCTGCAGGCTGTCCAGGGCTTGCTGGGCTGGTTGCAATTGGCCCCAGGCCATGAGCCAGGCTTGTTGTGCCCGGTTGTCGAAAACAATCATCCGGTCGTAGGCCCTGAGCCAGGCCAAGGGCACAGCATGGTCGGATGCCACAGGCAAGGGCAGATGCTCCGGATCCAGCGCTGCGGCCAGATCATAGGCAAAATAGCCGATCAGCCCGCCCTGGAAAGGGATATCGAGCGGCATGATTCCAGGAAAATCCTTGGCATGCTGCCTGAGGAAGGTCCGTATGGTGGTGAAAAGATCCTCAGGGGCACGTTCACCATTGAGCCAGGTTTTCTGGTCTCGGTAACGAATATCCAGCCAGGGATCCAGGGCCAGGACAGAAAAGCGCCCCGCTGATATGTGCTGGTCCGATTCCGGCATAGCTCCAGAATCGAGGAAGACAAAGCCATCATCGTGAGCCAAGTCGAGACTGGCCTGCACAACCGTTGCGACTTGAACCGGCTGGCACGTGCAGGGCACCACAGCCAGGCTTATCGGGCTCATCCTGCCACACCTTCCTGGCGGTTGCCAGTTCCCTGTCCTTGGCATCGGGCCACGAAATTCTGCAGCAAGGCCAGACCGTGCTCAGTCAGAAGCGCCTCAGGGTGAAACTGGACGCTCTCAATCGCCAGGGTCTGGTGGCGTAACGACATGACAACCTGGTCATCCAGGGACCAGGCGCTGGCGATCAGATCGGCTGGCAAAGTTGCCGGGTCGACCACCAGTGAATGGTAGCGCGTGGCAGAAAAAGGCGATGGCAGACCTGAAAAAAGGCCGGCGCCATCATGCTGGACCAGCGAATTGTACCCGTGGCGCGGCCGGGGTGCCTGGACTACGGCTGCTTGGAAATAATGGGCAATGATCTGGTGGCCCAGGCAAATGCCCAGGATGGGCAGGCGGCCAGCCCAGCGGTCGAGCAACTGGAGAGCAGCAGTGGCCTGTTCCGGCCGGCCGGGACCCGGTGACAGGATCAGACCACTGTAGTTCGCTGGATTCAAATCTGCGGGGGCGATGCGGTCCTCTTCCCTGAGGTCGACCGATGCGCCGAGCCGTTTAAAATACCGGGCCAGGTTGTGCGTGAATGAATCGTAATGGTCGAGGAGCAACAACATCCCGCAGGGCACCTGCAGATCAGTCTTGTGAATACGGACTGGCGATGACCGGATTTTGCAGCGTACCGATGCCTTCGATGGTCACGGCAACGGTGTCTGTGGCCAGCATCGGTCCGACTCCAGCCGGCGTGCCTGTCGTAACGACATCGCCAGGAAGCAGGGTCATTGCCTGGGTGATGAATGCCAGAAGCTCGGGGATAGACCAGATCAGTTGCGCGGTCGACTCTTGCTGGCGCACATGTCCGTTGAGTGTGGTCGTGATCTGGAGATTGGCCGGATCCACTTCATCGGTCAGGATCGGTCCAACCGGGGCAAAGGTGTCAAAACCCTTGGCCCGAGTCCACTGGCCGTCCAGCTTCTGCAGGTCTCGGGCGGTCACGTCGTTGAGGATCGTGTAGCCGAGAATATACTGGGCGGCATCGGCGACCGAAACATGGGACGCCTTTTTCCCGATCACCAGGGCCAGTTCCCCTTCATAATCGACGCGGCTGCTCAGCGTCTGGGGTGGCAGGACGATTGGTTTACCAGGATCCTGGATCGAGGTGGATGGCTTGATGAACAGGATCGGCCGTTCCGGGACCTGGGCATCGAATTCCTTGATGTGGTCATGATAGTTCTTGCCCACGGCGACGATCTTGCTCGGCTGGCAGGGTGCCAGCAATTCGCAGTCTGATAGAGCCAGCACTTTGCCTGTTTTCTGGCCGCCCTCATAAGGCGCCTGGTCCAAAAGATGGACGGACTCATGGGACAGCTCGCCCCAGCTGGGTTGTCCATTGAACTTGATGCGTACGTATTTCATAACGACCTGCCTTCCTGCCTTGCGGTTTAGTACTCTTCTTTCTGGGAGCCGAGGACACAGGCTTCATGTTCCGGCGAAACGGGATTGACGCCGGATGTCAGGTAGGCATCAATGGCTTCAGCGGCTGTTTTGCCCGCGCCCATGGCCAGGATGACGGTTGCAGCACCGGTTACGGCGTCACCGCCGGCATAGACACCCATTTTACTGGTGGCCATGGTGCTTTCGTCGACCACGATGCCGCCCCATTTCTGAGTTTCCAGGCCGGGCGTTGTCATCTTGATCAATGGATTGGGCGACTGGCCAATGGCAATGATCACGGTGTCCATGGGCAGCTCAAAGCGCGAGTCCTTTTTCTCGATCGGGCGGCGGCGGCCGGAGCTGTCCGGTTCACCCAGCTCCATTTCGACACAGGCCAGGCCAGTCACCCAGCCTTGCTCATTACCCAGGATTTCGACTGGATTGGTCAACAATTTGAAAATGATACCTTCTTCCTGGGCATGGTGGACTTCCTCGAGACGGGCGGGTAGCTCGGCTTCGGAGCGGCGGTAGACAATATAGACCTCCTCAGCACCGAGACGCTTGGCGCTTCTGGCCGCGTCCATCGCGACATTGCCACCGCCGACAACAGCCACGCGCTTGCCAACTTTGATTGGTGTGTCCCAGTCTGGGAATTTATAGGCTTTCATCAGGTTGATCCGGGTCAGGAATTCATTGGACGAATAGACACCGTTGAGATTTTCGCCCGGGATTTTCATAAAACTGGGCAAACCGGCGCCGGTACCGATGAAAATGGCTTCAAAGCCCAGGTCGTGCAGCTCGTCGAGCGTCAGAATCTTGCCGATGACCATGTTGGTTTCGATCTTGACCCCGAGTTTTCGCAGGTTGTCGATCTCTTCCTGGACAATGACCTTGGGCAGGCGGAATTCCGGGATGCCATACATCAGGACACCGCCGGGCACATGGAAGGCTTCGAAAATTGTGACATCGTAGCCCAGCTGGGCCAGGTCACTGGCGCAAGTCAGGCCAGCCGGGCCGGAGCCGACGATGGCGACCTTCTTATTCTTGGCGGGTGCCTTGTCAAGGCGGGGCTTGCGGTTTTCCATGTACCAGTCGGCGACAAAGCGCTCCAGGCGACCGATGGCGACCGATTCGCCCTTGATCGCCCGGACACAGACCTGTTCGCACTGGGTCTCCTGGGGGCAGACACGGCCACAGACGGCAGGCAGGAAATTGGTCGAGGTGATGATGTGGTAGGCTTCCTCAAAATCACCAGCGGCGACTTTCTCGATGAATTCCGGGATGCGCACCCGGACCGGACAGCCGGCGACACAAGGCTTGTGCTTGCACTGCAGGCAGCGGGTGGCTTCTTCCATCGCCATTTCCGGCGTATAGCCAAAGGCGACCTCGGCAAAATTGCGGTTTCTGATCTGGGGATCTTGTTCCGGAATCGGGACCTTTTTCAAAGACATGTTCGGCATGGGTTTTCAGGACTCCTTTCCGGTCAGACGGCAAATGTGCTTGTCCATCGATTCTTTTTCGTTGTTCTTGTAGATCTGGCTGCGGCGCATGGCCTCGTCGAAATCGACCAGATGGCCGTCAAAGTCCGGACCGTCGACGCAGGCGAATTTCGTCTCGCCGCCAACCGTCAGGCGGCAGCCGCCGCACATGCCGGTGCCATCGACCATGATCGAATTCATGCTGACAATGGTATGGATACCGTAGGGTCGGGTCAGGTTTGCGATCATTTTCATCATGATCAGCGGACCGATCGCGATCACCAGGTCATAACCGGCACCGGCTTCGATCTGCTCTTTGAGCACATCCGTGACAAATCCTTTGCGGACATAGGACCCGTCATCGGTGGTCAGGTAGAGATTGGTGCAGGCCGCCCGCATCTCCTCCTCGAGGATGACCAGGTCCTGGTTGCGGAAACCGGCGATGATGTCCACGACAGCGCCCATCTGGTGCAAGGCTTTTGCCTGGGGATAGGCGATCGCTGTGCCAAGGCCGCCACCGATGACGGCTACGCGCTTGTATCCCTCTAAATGGGAAGCCGTACCCAGAGGTCCGACAAAATCAAGGATGCTGTCGCCTTCGTTCATTTCCGACAGAGCCTGGGTTGTTTTGCCGACGAGCTGGAAAATGATTGACACAATGCCTTTTTCCCGGTCATAGTCGGCGATCGTCAGGGGAATGCGCTCCCCTTCCTCATCGACACGCAACATGATGAACTGGCCAGGCTTGGCTTTGCGGGCGATCAAAGGGGCAGACACATCCAGCCGGACAACGGTTGGATTGAGGATTTGCTTGTGGACGATGGGATACACAGAACGGACCTCCTTCATGTGCCATCCAACTGAAGGCACTTCAATGTTTCCATTATAGCGATCCTTTGGACAGCTGCAATGTTGCCCCGCTAACTTTTAGGACAGAAAGGTTCCTGTAGGACAACAGACTAACTGGCAAAAACCATTCATGATAAGATGAAATGAACACGGTCTATCGGTTTGAAATGATCAGGAGTGCATGGGAATGCCATCTATCGAAGAGAAATTAGCCAAATCACTGACTGCGGAATCGACTGATTTGATCCCATACTTACCGTATTTGCTTCAAGACCTTTGGGAGCTGGGATCTTCGCCGAACGATATGATTCATTTGATTTCAGAAAATATTGACGTGAACGAAACGACTCGGGTATTGGACCTTGCTTGTGGAAAGGGTGCGGTGAGTATCCACATTGCCGAGAAATTTGGCTGTCGGGTCAAAGGGATTGATATCATGTCAGATTTCATCGAAGTTGCACGACAGAAATCCCGGGAATATGGTGTTCAATCACTCTGTGAGTATCTGACTGGAGACATCAATGAATCAGTAATCTTTGAAAAGAATCATGACATAGTGATTTTGGGGGCTGTGGGTGATGTGCTTGGGAACCAGCTGGAAACACTTGTTAAATTATCCGCAACCATAAAAAGAGAGGGCTATGTCTTACTTGATGATGGGTATGCCAGATCTCAATCTGAAAAGCCTTATCTGACGAAGGAAAAATGGCTGGAAGTCATCAGACAGTCTGGATTCGAACTGGTGGCAGATCAGTCCGTCAGCGATGCTGAACTATCCAGTGTCTTGGATGAGCAGATGGAATGCTTAGCTCGAAGAACAAGCGAACTTATGGACAGTTATCCCGAAAAGGCCGGTCTGTTTGAACAATACTTGAAAAGTCAGATGTCCGAATGTGCCGAATTGGAAAATGACATCCTTGGTGTGACAATGCTTCTTAAAAAAGTCAAATAGCACCAGGATTATAAATGGGCATAGTCCCGTGGATGGCATATTCAAAAAAAACGATAAAGCTTCTCAATAACCTTGCATTGGACTATAATAAGATCAAATTCGATCCCAAAGATTAAACGCAGTAATCAGCCTGACCGTATCCAACCGGCAGCTGACAGGACGACCAAGGAGGATTTTAACAATGAAACAACCCCTCGTACAGGCATTCAGCGAGCAGATCAACAAGGAATATTTCAGTGCCTTCTTGTATCTGGCCATGTCCAATTATTTCGCCAACAATGGACTCAAAGGTGCGGCTAACTGGACCTATGTCCAGTATCAGGAGGAACTCGCCCACGCCCAGAATCTGGTCCACTACCTGCATGCCAGAAGCGAATCTGTTTCTTTTGCCGCGCTGGCAGACCCCAGCGGCGCCTGGTCCAGCCCATTGGAAGTCTTTGAGGCCGTCCTCGAGCATGAAAAACTGGTCACAGAATCAATCGGCCACTTGGCTACCCTGGCCATGCAATCTGGTGACCATGCCGCCTACATTTTCCTGCAGTGGTACGTCACCGAGCAAGTCGAAGAAGAAGGCAATGTCAATGATTTGCTCGACAAGCTCAAACTGGCCAACGGCAATCCAAATGCCCTGCTCATGATCGACAGCGAACTGGCCACACGGACCTTTGTTGCGCCTGTTGTCCCAGGGGTCGGTACCTCTGCCTGAGGTCACGGCGCCGGCCTGAGGGTCTTTTCAAATCTCAGGAACAACGTGGATTTAATTCTCGGCACGCCCTATTTTTGAAAGATCAGATCATAAATCTTGCATTCGTACCGCTCAGCCGTCCAATCAGACCACTGAGTCTGCAATTGATCCACCAGAGTCTGGCGTTCTTCGCGCCAGGCTCTTTTCAATGTCGAGCACAGTTCAAGCCAGTCTTGCGCTGGCTTGCTGTCCGGGCCATGTTTTTCCAGACTGGCGATGCGCTCCAGGGCGAGGTCGAGGTCATGGATGGTGCCCAACTGGTCCTGCAAGGTCCGGAAGGAGCTCAACCAGGCAGCCAGTGGCTCAGGTTGCAGCACGGGAGCCAGGAATTCGAGGGCATAGCGGAAATCCTTGGCTGCGAGTCGGATCCGGTGGATGACTTCCGGTGCGATCGCAAGAAAACCGGCCGCCAGAACGGGGTCAGCCAGGACTTCTGCCGGCAGCTCGGATTCCGCGACGATCCATTGACGCTGTGCCAGAAGGGTCGCCGTTTGGCGGAACAACAGGGCCGTCCGGACGCCTTCAAGACTATACAGAGCGTAAAGATCACTCTTGGAGGGTTCTGTACGCAGCAACCTGGACGTGGAAGCCTGGTCGCCGAGGAAAGCATCCAGCTGCTCCAGCTGCTGGCGAAATTTCTGGGCCACTAACTTTTGCCGGGCCTTCTCCAGGTGTTTATGCTGCTCATGCCGCAGCCAGTCAACCAGGTCCGTCCAAGCCTGGCCTGGCGCCTGTCCGGGCGTCACGGTTGCCATGCGGGCGATCAGGACCGACGTATCGCGCAGGCGATTGGTCGCCTTGCGCACCGGGCGCAGGCTTTTTGCAGCCTGGCGGCACCAGGCGGGATCGAGATAAGGTTCGGTTTGCCTGATCAGGCTGGTGAATCGCCGGGCGGCCACACGCAGGTCATGGATCAGTTCTGGATCCTCCTCTCCTGCATCCAGGCGGTCCAGACAGGTCCGGACAGCCTGAGTCTGGTGCTTGAAAAACTGGCGCGCCTGTTCCGCCAGCAATAGAATGTCCGTTCGAGAGTCTGGTTCTGTCATGTTATCACCTCTATTCAACATGCAAGATGGCCCGGGCCAGTTCCGGCGTGATGTCCAAGGCAGCCAGTCCGTGCTCGGCCAGAAGCAGCACATACGGCAAGGTGGCATTGGACAGTGCGGTCGTGGCCGTCCGCGGCACAGCCCCAGGCATGTTGGCGACAGCATAGTGGATCACCCCATCGATGACCAGGACAGGGTCATCGTGCGTGGTGCTGTGGGGGATCGTCTCGACGGAGCCGCCCTGGTCGATCGCGATGTCCACGATCACACTGCCCGTGGACATGCGCCGGACCATGTCGGACGTGACCAGGTGCGGTGCCCTGGCTCCCGGTACCAAAACCGTGGAAATGACTGCATCTGAAGCTGTGACAGCATCTTCCAGATTTTTGCGATTGGAGAACAAGGTCCGGACCCTGGACTGGTATTGTTCCTCCAGCCGCGCCAGCTTGGCGATCTGGTTGTCGAGGATGGTGACATCCGCACCCATGCCAACAACGGCCTGCAACGCAGCCCGGCCAGCAGTCCCGGCCCCGATAATGGTGAAACGGGCCTTTTCCACGCCCGGTACACCACCAGCCAGAAGGCCGCGGCCGCCCTGGGTCTTTTGCAGATAATATTCGGCCATCATGGCCCCCAGGCGACCGGCAATTTCCGACATCGGCGCCAGCAAGGGCAACGACCCGTCCGGCAGCTGGACGAGCTCATAGGCGATGGCTTTCACCTTCGTTTCGCGCAGCTTAGCTTCCAGTGTTTCATTGGCCGCCAGATGCAAAAACGTGAATAAAATCAAGTCTGGCCGGAAGTAGCCGTATTCGGATGGCTGGGGCTCCTTGACCTTGACCACCAGCCGGCAAGCCCAGGCGTCCGCTGCGGTCCCGATCACAGCGCCGGCAGCGCGATAGTCGTCATCGGAAAAACTACTGCCCAGTCCAGCACCCGTCTCGACGGTCACCCGGGCTCCCTGTGCGGTCAGGTCATGGACGCAGGCAGGAGTCATAGCCACCCGGTTTTCATTGTTCTTGATTTCCCTGGGAATGCCTACTTGCATGGCTTCAAGCCTCCCGTTTCGCCTTGTGCCTGACCTGCAGCCAGAGCCGTCAGGTAGCCTTGTGCAGCATTGCTACCTTCATTCTATCACGTTGCATAAAAGGCGGGCGGGCTGGACCGGTGCAATTTTGTTCATTTTTCAATATGAAATTTGTATGCATTGGACTTGCAGAATGGACGAATTGTGTTACACTAAATTCCATCAAACGAATAGTGACGGCTACAGATGCTATTACGATCCGATAGCATGGCTTGGATAAACAAGGGTGTTTATGAATCTCGCGCGGGATTTATTTCACTCTCTTTTTTATTTAAGCGGTCGTCTGCCAACAGCTGGCTAATATCTGCTGAAGGCAGGCACCTGGCAGCCACAGACGAACCGTTCCAACCGGTCCAATGACCGGGGCGCTCGTAGCAATGAAAGGGGATTTCACGATGAGCATGACCACCGAAACCAATGTGATCAATATGGCCGAGATCTTTGGCAGCAATGTCTTCAATGATTCCGTCATGAGAACTGTCCTGCCCAAGGCGATTTACAAGTCCTTGCGCAAGACCATTGAGGAAGGCATCCCGCTGGATCCTCAAGTCGCTGAAGTGGTCGCCTCGGCGATGAAAGACTGGGCCATTTCCAAAGGTGCCACCCATTTCACCCACTGGTTCCAGCCCCTGACTGGCGTCACCGCTGAAAAACACGATTCCTTCATTTCGCCGACCCTCGATGGCCGCGTGATCATGGAATTTTCCGGCAAAGAACTGATCAAAGGTGAACCAGACGCCTCTTCTTTCCCGTCCGGCGGCCTGCGTGCCACCTTTGAAGCCCGCGGCTACACCGCCTGGGACTGCACCTCGCCAGCCTTCGTCAAGGACGGCAGCCTCTATATCCCAACCGCCTTCGCCTCCTATACGGGTGAAGCACTGGACAAGAAGACTCCTCTGCTCCGCTCGATGGACGCCCTCAACCGCCAGGCCTTGCGTGTCCTGCGCGCCCTGGGCAACACCACCACCAGCAAAGTCACCACCACCGTCGGTCCCGAGCAGGAATATTTCCTGATCGACAAGAAGCTGTTTGACCAGCGCCTCGACCTGATGCTGACCGGCCGCACCCTGTTTGGTGCCAAGCCTCCCAAAGGCCAGGATCTGGAAGACCATTACTTCGGCCAGATCAAGGACCGCATTGCCGCCTACATGTCTGACCTGGACTCCGAGCTGTGGAAGCTGGGCGTTTCTGCCAAGACCAAGCACAACGAAGTTGCACCGGCCCAGCATGAGCTGGCGCCGATCTTCACCACCACGAATATTGCTACCGACCACAATCAGCTGACCATGGAAACCATGAAAAAGGTCGCCCTGCGCCATGGCCTGGTCTGCCTGCTGCATGAAAAACCATTTGCCGGTGTCAATGGTTCGGGCAAGCACAACAACTGGTCCATGGGCACGGACGATGGCCAGAATCTGCTCGAACCAGGCAAGACCCCGCACGAGAACCTGCAGTTCCTTCTGGTTCTGACTTCCGTTATCCGCGCTGTCGATGTCTATGCCGATCTGCTGCGCGCCTCTGCCGCCAGCCCAGGCAATGATCACCGCCTCGGCGCCAATGAAGCCCCGCCGGCGATCATCTCGATCTTCCTCGGTGACCAGCTGACCGACATCCTCGAGCAGATCGAAAAGAGTGGCGGTGCAACGTCCAGCAAAGTTGGCGGCCTGCTCGAACTCGGCACCTCTTCCCTGCCGTCCTTGTTCAAAGACACCACTGACCGCAACCGGACTTCTCCGTTCGCCTTTACCGGCAACAAATTCGAATTCCGCATGGTCGGTTCGTCCCAGTCCGTTGCCCAGTGCAACTTCACCCTCAACGCAGCCGTCGCTGAAATTTTCAGCCAGGTCGCTGACCGACTGGAAAAAGCTGAAAATGTTGAAACAGAAGCCAATGCGATCATCCTGGAAGTCATCAAAAACCACAAGCGCATCATCTTCAATGGCAATGGCTACTCCGACGAATGGGTCGAGGAAGCAGCCCGCAGAGGCTTGGCCAATATCCGCACCACAGTCGATGCCATCGCCGCAATCAATGCTGAGAAAAACAAGGCCCTGATGGCCAAGCACGGCATTCTCTCCTGGATTGAAATGGAATCCCGGACCGAGATCCAGTACGAGATCTACGTCAAGACGATCAACATCGAAGGTCTGACCGCGGTGGAAATTGCCAAACGCCAGCTCCTGCCAGCCGTCATCAACTTCAAGGCCGACCTGGCCTCGTCCATGGCCAGCATCGATGCCGTTGGTGGAGATATCTCCGTCGAAAAGGAACTGTTTGGCAAAGTCAATGTGGCGATGAAATCACTGTACGCCAACATCGCCAAACTGGAAAAAGCGCTCGATACTGCCACCAATCTGCATGGCGACTCCAAAGCCCAAGCTGAAGCCTATCGCGACCTCGTCTTTGCTGCCATGAATGAGCTGCGTGCTGATGCCGACGTGCTGGAGACCCTGGTCGATGCTGACTATTGGCCGTTGCCGACCTACTCTGATTTACTGTTCAAAGTCTAAAGGCCGGTCTACTGCGAAGAAGCGACACTCGGCGACCGATCCCCGCTTTTAGATTTTCAGTGGAAAGGACTCCCTTGAAGGGGGTCCTTTTTCAGTGGAAAGGACTCCCGCATGGGGGTCCCTTTTCATCACCAGTTGTGGTGTAATAGACAACAAGCTTTGTACACAGCGCAGCGCACAGGCGTTGCAACCCATCCAGTTCGCATGAGCCAGAGAGGTAACCATGTTCGACCCCATCAAGATCCAGCGCTGGATTGTCCGGGCCATCCGGATCGAGTTCATTCTGGTGGCGATTGTCGTCATCGTGACAATCAGCATGTTCATCCGTATCCTGGTCCAGCGCAACAACACCGTCCAGGACAGTGCCGCTACAACCAGTGCGACCCAGTCACAGACCAGCCCCACGCTGACGCCAACACCTGCACCCACTCTCCAGCCCACCCCCACGCCAATTCCCTATGTGGTCTCGGACCGGCTGGCCGAAGTCCGGGCGCAAAATCCGGATGCCGTTGCCTGGCTGACGATCCCGGGCACCCGGATCGACGATCCAGTCGTCTGCGGCACTGACAATGACTTCTACCTCAAGCACGATTATCTGGGCAACAAGGACATTGCCGGCGCGATCTACCAGGATTTCCGCAATACCGGTTCGTTTGCCGGCCGTCACAGCATCCTGTACGGCCACAATATGAAAGACGGCACGATGTTCCATAACCTGAGGTATTTCAAGGAGGAGGATTTCGCCCGGACAAACAACCGGATCATTCTGGAAACCCTGGACGGCATGACCGAATGGCAGGTTTTTGCCAGCTATGTCATGACTACCGATTTCTATGTCATCCAGACCATTTTTTCCAACGATGCAGAGTACCAGGCTTTTCTGGATACCCTGATCGAAAAATCAGACTTTGACTACGGCATCGACGTGACGGCGGAGCAACAAATCCTGACTTTGCTGACTTGCTCATACGAGTTCGACAATGCCCGTTTCGTGGTCCATGCGGTGAAGATTCAGTAAGGATGGCAGGTACCGCGGTAACAGTCGGTCGCAGGCGATCCTCGCAGCTGGATGCTGTTGGCAGGCAGGCTGGTCCATGACAAGGCTTGCGGGCTGGTCCAGACGTGAAATCCACCATTGGCCAGCATGGCAGCCAGATTGGCAAAATCGGCGCCATAGGGCTGGCGCCAGGGCAGGGTCGAAACGTCATCACCCATCAGGTACGCGGCATAGGTCAGCGCAAATTCCGCCAGGCTGACCGGCGAAGGGATCGGTGAGTCAAACCAGCCTGCCGGCACCGGTTGGAAATCCGGCGCCAGGGATTCCAGCCAGCCATCCGATGTCTCAAATCGCCGGACAGCTGGGACGAGCGTGGCAACTAAGTCCAGCCAGCGTTCCGGGTCTGACTCTGCGAGCAGGCAGACCGCCAGTAACAGGGCAGCGGCATCGAACAGGAAGGGCTGGGTCATCGTCTCGAGTCCATAAACAGCATGCCGCAAAGAATCGCCCGTCCAGAAGCGTTCCAGGATGTTTTCGACCAGCTGCTTGCCCTTCTCTTCGAGCGAAGGATCCTTCAAAAAGCGGCCGGCCTGAATCAGAGCGACTGCCAGCAAGGCATTTTGCCCGGATAAGATTTTCTCATCCGCCTGGGGTTGGGGACGGCGCTTCCGAATGGCCAGCAATTTTCTTTCCAGAGCCATGAGCTTTTCCCGGTCCAGATCCAGAGCGCCCAACTGGCGACGAACGAGATGGATTTTCCCACCAAACTGGTTTTGTGCTGACAGGTCGAAGGCCGTTTGCAACAATTCAAATTCTTGCCTGGACAAAAATGATATGAGCTCGGACTCGGACCAGACATAGGTGGCACCTTCCCGATGGTCGGTGTCTGCATCGAGTGCAGTGAGATAAAGTCCATCCAGGGCAAACGTCTCGTCCAGGCAACGTATGATGGCAAACGCCATATCCCTGTAGGCAGGAAAACCCGTCTGACGCGCCGCCAGAGCATAGACCCAGAGTGCCATCGCCTGGTCATAAAGCATTTTCTCAAAATGGGGGATAGTCCACTGCCGGTCGACACAGTATCGGAATAAACCGCCCTGGAGATGGTCATGCAAACCCCTCATCATCATGGCATCTAACGTCTGACGGCAGGCTGCACGGGCAGGCTCACTGGCTGCATCCTGCCATTCATAAAGCCAGAATAGCAGGGAGCTGTGGGGTGGGAATTTTTGCCCACTGCCAAACCCGCCATGGCTGGGATCATGCCAGCGCAGCAAGTGTTCACAGAGTTCCTGTTCCTGGGACAGACCTGGCAGACTGTCCGAAAGGTCTGGCTGCAAAGTGACAGGCTCCTGCTTTTCTGCTGCCGTGCTGCTGTCCAGATGAGCCAGCGGCCGGTCCGACTCCGGCCGATACCGGGGGATCTCTTGTTTGCGGCCGGCATAGAACAGTGAGACTTGACCAGCCATCCGGACAAACTGTTCCGGAGTGGCGTAGGTCAAAGCGAAAATCGGCTTGAGGTCTGGTGTCAGGAAAGCATTCAAGGGCCAGCCTCCCTGACCACTCATTTCAACCAGATACTGCATCAGGAACTGGTCGATATCGGGTCGCAGTTCGCGGTCGATTTTGACACAGACAAATGACTCGTTGAGGACTGTGGCCACCGCCGGATCGGAGAATGCCTGGCTGGCCATGACATGGCACCAGTGGCAGGTGGCATAACCGGATGATACGAACAAGGGCATGTCAAGGCGGACCGCCTCGGCCAGAAGCGCTTCGCTCCAGTCTTGCCACCAGACCGGATTGTCCTTGTGCTGGCGCAAATAGGGCGACGGTGCCTGGGATAGATTATTTTGCGAATAAGCTGGGCTTCGCTCTGGTTTGGCTTCCTGTTGGATTGCCATTTCATGCACCTGCCTTGATCTCCCCGATCCTGGCCTGGATCGCCTGGACTTTTTCTTCATCGAGGTCATAGCCACGCAAACTCAGATAGGACAAGCCAAAGCTGAGCAAGGAACCGACCGCCAGAAGCAGCCCCAGACTGAGCGTCGTGACGTCACTTTGCACGGGCAGGCTGGCATCGAACCGGATCAAGTCGAGCAGGATCCCGATCAGGAAAATGGCGATTGCCTGGGAGGCCTTGTAATACAAGGTCAGACTGCCGTAATAGAGGCCTTCTGCTCGTTGTCCTGACCGTAATTCATCGAAATCAATCGTATCGGCCACCATGGACAGCGGTAATGTAAAAAGGGCTCCGGTACCCACGCCTGTCAGCAGGGAAAAGGGAATGAACACGTAAGGATTGGCCTGGAGGTCCTGGCGAAAAAGGACGAGCAGGATGAAGACAAGGCTGCCGGCACTGGCAAATGCCAGGCCAAGATGCAGGGCCGGTTTTTTGTCCATCCGGCGCGAAACTGCGGCCCACATGGGCTGCGATATGATGCTGATGAGAAATTGCAGGCCAAGGACCAGGGCGATCTGCTGGCTTGAAAGATGAAAGGTGTACGTGAAGACATGCAGGCCAATGCTGCTCAAAAGTGCTGACGCCAGGTTGTTGAACAGATAACTGAAAGCCGTGGCACGAAAGGGCCGGTTTTTGACCGTGTCCTGAATCGACTTGAGCAAAGCATGAACCGGTCTGCTATCTGCTGCAGCAGGCATGCTGCGCCTGAGTCGCGGTATGTATTTGGCAGTCAGGCCAAAGCAGATCCCGGCTGAGGCTACCGTCAGGATGGCTGCAGCCAGGCCGATATTGCGGTAGGACCGGGGATTGAGCTGGCCGACAGGAAAGTCTGGTGTGGGCTGGAAAAAGAAATACATGCCGGCGACAGAAACCAGGGCCAGGCCTGACAGGAAGAAGATCGTCTTGATGCCCTGGATCTGGGTCCGTTCATTGTAGTCGGTCGAGAGCTCCGCACCCAGTGCGGTGTACGGTGTGATGTAGACGGTCATGGCGGACTTGAAGACCATGAGGATGATGAACATCAGGGCAAATTTGGCCCCGGTCTGCCAGCTGGGCTGAATGATCCAGATCAGGTAGACAGTGGCTGCAATGCCCAGGCTGCCAGCAATCAGGTAAGGATGGCGCCGACCCAGCTTACGCGTACGGGTCTGGTCGGAAAGGTATCCCATCAATGGATCGGTCACGGCATCCCAGAAGACACTGATGCCAACCGCCAGGCCGGCCAGACTCCCGGGGATGCCAAGGATGGCTGTGGCAAAGAAGACGAAATAGGCTCCAATGACTTGCATGGCAATGCCAACGCCCAGATTGCCCAGGCCATAGCCAATTTTGTCCACAAGGGGAATGACGGGGGTGTGATTTTTATCCAATCGGTGCTCCGTTGCCTGTCTTACTGAATCCAGTTCCAAATTATCCTATACTAAAACCATGGAACACTCAACGCCAGCGTGGCTGATCTACCCTCAGCCGCAAAAACTCATAATCAAGTCAGACGTGCAGCAACCTGCATGGATTGATTTTTCTGGCCCCATCCAGCTGGAGTTTGTCGATCTGAGCGCGCAGTCCTTGCTGGCTGGCCTGTCTGACGGCTGGATGGACTGGCAATTGAAACGACTGGAAACAGCCCGGGACGGTGTCGTAACCGAAGCCCCTCCGGCGCTGATCCGGGTTTATCATGATCCAATATGTCCAGGCCAGGGTTACCGGATAGAAATCTCTGCCCAGGAAGTTTCGCTCTGGGCTTCCTCCGGAGCCGGGATCTTCTATGGCCTCGGCAGCCTGCGCCATCTCCTGGCTGCCAATCCGGGCACCCTGCCAGTCATCTGGATTGAAGACCATCCCGACTTAACCATCCGCGGCGTCCTGATCGACATTGGCCGCGGAAAAATCCCGACCTTGAAAAGTCTGTATGAGTTGATCGACTTGCTTGCTGACCTTAAGATCAATCATTTACAGCTCTACATGGAAGGCTTTTCGTTTTCCTATTCCCGCTATGCTGAGCTTTTTCCGGATGAAGCTCCGATTACAGCGGAAGAAATCCGCCTGCTTGATGCCTATGCCCGGGACCGGTTCATCGATCTCGTTCCCTGCCAGAACACCTTCGGACACATGGAAGCCTGGCTGGCATTGCCAGAATTCAATGCCCTGGCCGAGGAACCTGATGGATTACCCCTGGTCCCGGGCCTCCCGCCTCAGGTGACAACATTGGACCCGCGGGATCCTGGTTCTTTTGAGCTGGTTATGAACTTGCTCAATGAATTACTGCCCAATTTCACATCAGACTGGGTCAATATCAATTTTGACGAGCCGATCGAGTTCGGTCTGGGCAAAAACCGCGATCTGCCGGATGGCCAGTCGGTGAGCAGGCTTTTCCTTGATTTCCTGTGCCAGGTTTTGTCCGTCGCCCGTTCCCATCAGAAAAAAGGCATGATCTGGGGCGATTTTCTTTTCAGGCATCCGGAACTACTCTATGCCCTGCCCAAGGATCTGCTGGTCCTGGACTGGAATTATGAAAGCAGGAGCCCGTTTGAACCACATGCCAGAGAGCTGGACGAGCATGGGATCGAGTTTATCCTTTGTCCAGGGACCAGCAGCTGGAATTCACTGGCTGGACGGACCGACAACATGAAAGCCAATATCCTCGATGCTGCCGAACAAGCTTTGCGATACAAAGCACGAGGGATTCTGGTCACCGACTGGGGTGACTACGGCCATTGGCAGGTGCCGCCTGTGAGTTTTCCCGCGTTTGCATACGCGGCTGCCTGGAGCTGGAACCTGGCGGGCAACCGGGACCTTGATGCAGCAGACTATCTAGACCGTTTTGTGTTCCAGGATCGGGCAAAAGTCATGGGCCATTTCTGGCAGGATCTGGGCAATTATTACCAGTTTGAAAACACGATCATCCACAACATGACCCTGACCTTCCTGGTCCTCTCGCCTCTCACCAAATGGGACACCCGTGAAGATTTTACAGCGAAACTGAACCTCTATTTCCAGCTGTTGCACACACTGGCCGGAACGTTCAACAGTCTGCCCACCTTGCTGGAGGCGGCATACGATTATAACGGCCTGATGGACTATCTGGATGAACTGCAGCAGCGCTTGGGCCGTCAAGAGATGCAATGTGCCAATTGTCATCATGTCTACCGGGAAGCCATATACACCATCCAGCTGGTCCGGCACGGGGCGAAATTCTACCAGCTGTCACTTCAGATGGGGATATTGGATGAACCGGTGCTCAAGGCCAAGCTGGTCGCCTTGCTCGATGACCTGGGGGAAATCCTCGATTTGTTCCAGGAACTGTGGGCCGTGCGCAACCGGATCGGCGTCTCGGTCAACCGCAATGCGATGGGGTTATCCATCCTGTTGGCCAAGTACCGCCAGTTGCTTGCTGATCATAAAACAGACGCTTGATCGCTTATTCAATCAAGACGGATCGCCGGGACAAATGCGCCATAGCCTTGTTGTTCCATGTCCTCCAGCGGGATGAAGCGGAGGGCCGCTCCGTTGATGCAAAAACGCAATCCACCCCGGTCGACAGGTCCATCCTCAAACACATGGCCAAGGTGGGAGTCACCGACGCGGCTGCGGACCTCAGTACGAACCATGCCGAAGGATGTGTCCTCATGGTACGTGATCACCTCCGGCACGATGGGCTGGGTGAAGCTGGGCCAGCCGCAGCCCGATTCGAATTTATCGCGCGACGAGAACAATGGCTCGCCGGTCACCACATCGACATACAGACCCGGATCGAACAAATCCCAATAGTCATTGGTAAAAGCCTGCTCGGTGTCGTTCCGCTGCGTGACAGCATACTGCTTATCGGTCAAAGTTGATCTGAGTGTGGCATCATCCGGCTTCTGGTAGAGTTTAGGGTCAACGGTTACAACCGGCACTTGTTCCAGGGTGGAAAAGTCGACGTGGCAATAGCCGTCTGGATTTTTCTCAAGATAATCCTGGTGATAGTCTTCGGCCGGATAATAGTTGTCCACTGGCAGGACTTCGGTTGCAAGTTTCGCGCCATATTGGGCTTCAATTTCAGCGACAACGGTTTCTATTGCCAGCAGGTCAGCCGTATCCAGATAATAGATCCCAGTCCGGTACTGCGTGCCCCGATCATTTCCCTGCTGATTGACCGACAGGGGATCGATGATTTTGAAAAATGCGCGCAGGAGGTCTGCGAGCCTGATCCGCTCAGGATCGTACAAGACCCGGACCGTTTCTGCATGACCGGTATCGTTGTAAACGACATCCTGATAGGTCGGGTTTTTGGTCTTGCCATTGGCATAGCCGACACTGGCATCGGCAACGCCCGGTACTCTGGCCAGGTAAGCCTCCACGCCCCAGAAACAGCCACCTGCCAGATAGATTTCTTTCAAGTCCTGGCCAGCATAGTCAATCTGAAGGTTGGGATTAGCAGGCAAATGACTATTGACCGGTTGGGCCGACATGGATGTTAACGTGGTGCGAATCGCTTCATGATCGATATGGCCGGGTTGGGTCTTGAACACAGCTCCATCTGTGTCGATAAACACGGATGTTGGATAGCCCCGTATACCATAGGCCCTGGCTATTACACCCCCTTCATCCAGAAGAACCGGGAAATCATAGCCTTGTTCGTTGTACCAGGCCAGAAAGCCGTCCCGATCCATTTCACCGCTGGTGCCTGGTGACACGATCGAAAGGACCACCATATCTTCGCTCCTGGCTGCCTCCTGGCTTAAAGCCGAAAATTCCGCCAGGCCACTGAGGCAGATCGGACACCAGGTCGCCCAGAATTTGATGTAGACTTTTTGGCCGGTGAAATCGGCCAGGGAAACGCTTTGACCCTCCACATCAGGCAAAGTGAAAATTTTTTCATCGTTGGTCCTTGGGGTCGCAGCGGAGCAGGCACCCAGGGCGAGAGACAATGCCAAGAACAAGGCCAGGATTAGGGCTGTATGAAGAGCAGGATTTTGAAGCATCGTTTTCATTCGAGACCACCTCGGTTCACGTGCTCATTTCTGTCAGGGCAAAAAGAGTGAATTGACGACATTCAGATTGTCCGTCATCAGGAGGATGCCCATGGCGATGATCAGGACGCCACCGACTTTCTGGACAACGGGCAAATAGCGGTTGAAGCGTTTGAACAGACGCAGCAGCGACTGGGTAAACACTGCCACCAGTAAAAAAGGCACTGCCATGCCCAGTGTGTACACAAGCATGAAAAAGCCTCCCTGCAGGGCCTGGTTGCCACTCGAAGCCATGACCAGGACAGCCGCCAGGACTGGGCCAATGCAGGGCGTCCAGCCAAAGCTGAACGTCAGGCCGAGCACATACGAGCCAAAAATGCCACCTCTCCCCGCCGAATCGACCGACAGGCGTTTCTCCTGTTCCAGGAAAAGCAGCTTGAAGATCCCCGTCTGGTGCAAGCCGAGCATGATGACTAGTCCACCCGCCAGGACCAGGAACAGTCGACTGTTGAAAACCGTGCCAAGCGCACCGGCACCAAACCCGAGCAAGATGAAAGAGGTTCCCAGCCCCGCGATGAAGACAAGTGTCTGGGTGAACAGGCGGCGATTGAACTGCCAGAGTCGCGGTTTGCCAGCTGGAGCAGTTGAGGCAGGCGTCGCTGACATCACCAATAAGGCGGCATTGCTCGGATCAAGACTTTCCCCAGCTTCTGATCGGCTCTGGTCAGACGTCAGCCCCCGGGACAAAGTCCCGACGTAGACCGGCAACAACGGTACGATGCAAGGGGAGAAAAAGGACAGCACCCCTGCTGCAAACACACTCCAGATAAACAACGTTCCAGTATCCACCATGATCTTTTTACCCTTTCAATTCGGGATGATTTGTCAAGGCCAGTGAATGACCCAGTTAATCCTAGTTAAATAATAGGATAAAAGTCGACTTGGAAAAAGTGAGTTTGGTACAGATTGGGTGCACCTTCTGAAGAGGGGGCCCCCTCTTCACTGCCAGGTTTGGTACCAGATCGTGCCGTATCCCGGTCGGACGAGCTGCAACACCAGTCAAATCGCACCCCTGGACATCCCATTTCTGTGCGGCCAAGCAACAAACTCACGAAAACCGATCGAGATCGGCCATGTTATAATGAAACTATATTCATGTAACTATCTACGAAAAGAGGTTCATGATCATGCAGAAAAAGTCGCGTTTCCTGGCGTTCAGTCTGATTGGTGTCCTGGTCCTGGCCACGATCCTGTATGTGCCGCAACCGGCAGCGGCTGAGACGACTCCTTATGAAATCGTTGCATCCTATTCTGCTCCCCTGCCGGAAAATCTCACAGTAACGCTCCAATACACCACTTATTTTATCCCGACATCGTATGTTTTAGTGACAGCGGGTGGAGCCAATATCCGCTCCACGCCAGATGCCAGCGCGCCAATCATCGGCAAAGCAGCCCATTTTGAAAAGGTTCCGGTCCTTGCCCTGGTCCGGGGCAGTTATGTGGCCAATTACCTGACAGACCTCTGGTACGAGGTGGAACAAAAGGTGGGCGAACAGTCCATTCGCGGGTACATTCTGGCCACGCTTGGCGAAGTGCGGACCTTCCAGTTTGGGAAAATGCTTGATTCGGCTCAACTGTTAAAATCTGAGATCGATGGCCAGACCACAGCCTATATCAGCAATTACAAGAACTGGAATGGTCTGGCGCCGCTGCACCAAGGCCTGGCGTTCGATCCCTATGGGGTCAAGCGCTCGCAATCTGCACCAGCTTATCTGTCAGCCAGTTCGGCCGCCGACTTTCGCTACATTGCCGATGGCACACTGGTGACCATTCTCGGTCAAACCGACTCGTTTTACAAGATCCGGACGTTGAACTTCCCTGGGGAATACTACGTACCCAGGCGCTATGTCTCCCTGCAAAATTCGATCGACCTGCTGACGAAAGTCATTGTCATTGATCGCAAGAACCAGAACGAAGGCGTCTTTGAATATTCCGGTGGCCTGTGGTTCCTGGTGTCGTACACGTTTGCCACCACGGGCGAGCAGGCCAAATACAAGGAACCTACCGATCTGGGCTACTATATGGCGATTAACAAGGTCGACAAGTTTCTCTACCTCGATGATGTCACGCGGGAAATTGCCGGCTATGCCCCCTACGGCATCCGCTTTGGCGGTGGCGCCTACATCCACGGCGTGCCGGTCGACCTGCGGCGCAACATTCCCGTTGGCCAGCGAGTCACGTCTTTCCCCCCGATGATTGAATATTCTGCGACCATCGGTACGACACCCCGCTCGCACAAATGCGTACGCAACTACACCAGCCACGCCAAGTACCTCTGGGACTGGAGTGAAATCGGCAAAACGGCCGTGATTGTGATTGAGTGAAAGGGATCAGTCAGGACACTGGCAAATTCCTCAATCAGTTTATCATTCGGTACTTGTATTGAACTCCAACAAATTGATTGACCAAGAATCTGGCCAGGTTCAACGGCTCTTCGTAGGCAAACGCTTCTTCGCCGTTCCGATACTGAGATGGAATCCTCAGGGCATAGAAAATATTGTTCCAGAGACCATCCACAGCTTCAGAATCCTGGAACCGATTGAGTATCTTTTCTTCCTTCAGGCCATGCAAACCATGGTCTCCGGTCATGACAATCACAGCGTCTGGCTGTCTGGCCAAGATCTGGTCAATCAAGAGCAAGTGAATTTTAGCCGCCAGTCGATGTTGCGCCGGATAGCGGTCGGGGGAATAGTCCACATTGATGAACTGCCCGGTTTCATCGAAAATATAGGGGAAATGAGTGATGAAGCTGTGGATCAGCGTCAATCGCGGTTTATCTTGATCGATGTTGATAAATGAATCCTGAAGACAATCAAACAAAGAGGCATAGACTTGACTCTGGCCTTGAGCAAAGATCTGGTCCATCGGCAGGTTTGATTGGCTGAGCACAGGCTTTCTGTCCATCCGGGGTGGAGAACCCAGGTCATAAATTGTTTCCAACCCATTGCCCAATGTCAGATAGCCTAAATTTCTGACGTTTTGTCTGACCTGGACATCCGAGGTAAGCTGGTCACTTTTCACCACGAACTGTGGCAATTTATTCTGTTCGGCCTTACTGGTATTGTGATAGGGAAGATAATAGAAGTAGTCTGTTGTCGGAAAGAAAATATTTTCATCGACTGACATTATAATGGTGGTATAACCTCGTATTGAAAACAATTTGAAAAGCTCGTTATCGATTCGCGCTTGCTGCAGCCTGGTCGTATCAAATCCATGCTGGACAGTAGAATGGGGATTAGCCAGCTCTCTTTCGAGGTAATCATCGTAAAAATCTGGACTCATCAACGCGGGAACGGCGATGCGGGTGAAGTGATGGGCTTCCAGGCGGGCGGTATCTCCGATAAAAAAGCCACGGGTTTGCAGTTCCTGGCGTAACGTGTCCTGAGAGTCGAGGAAGTATTTTTCCATGGATTCAAACCCCAGCATGCCGTCACAGAGAAACCAATAAATATCTGGTGTAGCTGTTGTCAAATCAAGAACCGGTTCCTGTCCCTGCTGAGACGAACGTGTTCCAGTTCCATCCTGATTAACCTTCAAGCCGGCCCAAACTGCTGCAACACTATTGTAGACGGTCAAAGCCATAACCAGGATCAAGACCATGGCACTTAAGGCCTGCCTTCTGTTGTTGTCAATCCGGCTGTGTAAAAATGCGGTTAGGCAAAAGCTCAGAATAGGTAGAATGATCCAGATCAAGTCCTTGAACGCATATTCGATCAGTTGATGCTGATAAAGATGGCTAAATCCAGCAAGTAGAAATGTATTTAATACACAGGTTATGAAACTGAGCATCGGTTTGTGAAAAATGAAATCATAAAAAGTAAACAAGCCCAGATACACCAGCATCAGCCCGAGGGCCATGAGAATGGTTTGCTGGCTGGACAGAAAAGAAGCATTCAAACGGTATAAATACGACAGGTATAAGACTGGCAAAGCTACGGTAGAGACTTGCCATCGCAATTTTTCCGTCATAATCATATCAAAGATCCTCTTATTGCCTTTTACGGCAAAAATACATGCTCCGTTTGGTCTGAAGAATGGGGCTTGAATCCAGTATGTCGAATGCAGCCGTCAAGCTCCGTTCAAAGGATTCCTGATGGTAGTGTTCAAAGATATCTTCCCGGTTTGCCAGAAGCTGTTGAACTTGGGAATCCTCCTTGGGAATAAATTCGATGATCAGATAAGTGGTCAAATCTGCCAGCCAGGTCATTATGCGGTCAAAGGGCAAGTTATTGGCTATGGCAAGGTGATGCAGGATTGCCAAAGCCAAAATGCAGTCTGGCCGATTTCGCTGATCTATGGATTTGCGTTCCTGGTTGGCAAAGCCAATCGCCGGGCTCGGATTCGTTAAATCCATCAGGACAGGAAGAATCGGCATCGGTTGGCTTTGTAATAATTTATAGTTCATTTCAACCGACAAAGCATCATTGTCAAAAGAAATGACCAAGCCAGCACCGCTATTGACGGCGATCCTGGAAAACCGGCCATTGTTGGCCCCAAGGTCCCAAAGCAACTTGGGTTTTATTTGGGAGACATATTCTGCAACCAATTTTTCTTTCTGCTCAATTGAGGCTTGCGAATAATTGGTCTGATCATAATAGTCACTCCAGCGGGTTTTTTTAATTTTCAGTTTCATACTTGAAATGGCGCTTATCATGGCGTCGACCATGGCGACCACATGGGCTTTGTTGATGTGTATCTTTGCGAGCCGTCCTGGCCTGGCCGGCTTGGCCTGGTATTTGCGGATTGCCAGCGCATGCCAATGAATATGCTGGTTGATGAACAGTGAGTGTTTGTGTTTGAGCAAATGGCTAGCCAAGTCAATGGGAATGCCATCAAGATGGTTTTTCAATTCCTGCGCCAGCCGGATATCCAATTCAGACATGAGCACAAGCGGAATCAAAAAATGGCGGCAGAACTGGCCGTAAGCAATCCAGGGTGATCCCTCCTGGTAAAAATCAAATGACAGCGAGTCGATCAGGACTGGCTGAGTATGAATAAACTGAATGTTATATGCACTGGCATCTTTGAGAATCATGTCATATTCCAGAGCGAGTTTGTGGATGTTCAGGGTGAGCAGTGCCGCAGCTTTCAGCTGGCTGAACGACCACTCATAAGGATAGGTCAGAAACTTCACCCATTCGGGCTGGATTACCCGGTAAGCATCAGGATCATCGGTCAGGCGATCGACCTCCTGGTAGGGCAAAAGCCACCCCTTTGCCACCAAGATCCGATATAAGCCTGAATCCATCAAGTGGCGGTACTGCCTGTGATAGGAGATGTTGACCTGCCGGTAGATGCTGCCTTGGTGAAAAAAAACGAACCCACTGGGGTCTCTGAAAGAACTTGGCTCCCTCTTAATGTCCATTTCTGCCTTTTGTTTTACGATCACGGTTTTCCGCTTGGCTGTTTCGTTTCAGTTTCAGCTTGATCATCGAAATATAGGCCCCTGCACCTGCAATCGAAGCAATGAGCAGTTGGATAAGCATGCTACCAAAATTGGAATCCAGATACATCGTGGCACCTCAGGCATAAAGTTTAATCAAGACATTTACATGAAATGTTTACATTGAAATTATTATATCATGTTCGACAGCAATCCCAATGGATTATTCAGCTACAAGGTTTTTGACCTTCTCTGACTTTCGTAACCTATGTGACTTGAAAGCAGACTTTTCTTGCTTATAATGAAAATAACTAAAGTCAAACAAAGTCAAACAAGGAGGAAGCAACAATGTTTGAACTCATTCCCGTTAATCGCAGAAAAAACTACCTGGTCCATCGCAACCTGTTCTGGCATGATATGGACACGCTCTTTGATCAATTCTTCAATGATAGCTTGCTTCTTGCCAAGCCATCAGAAAAGACTGGGATGCGTGTTGACATTAAAGACACCCAGGACGCCTTTGTGATCGAAGCAGAATTGCCCGGTATCAATAAAGAAAATATTGATATCAAGATCCAGGATAATCTCCTGACCCTTTCAGTCAACCAGGAAGAAAATTCTGAAAACAACAAAGATTCGTACCTCGTTCGCGAGCGTCGTGTCCGCTCCCTGCAGCGCAGCTTTGATGTCAGCGCCGTCGATGCAGACAAGATCTCAGCCAAATTTGAAAACGGCCTTCTGGCTCTGCAATTACCCAAGAAAGAACCTGTTAAGCCAGAGAGTCGCAAAATCGATATCGAATAATGTTCTCGTGACCTGGGCTGGTGCGATCCATCGATCGTGCCGGCCTTTTTTATGGCGCGTAACAGGGCGCATATTTGGCAGCCAGCCGGATCGCTTCGATCATGCTGACGGCGCTGGCTATCCCCTGGCCGGCAATATTGAAGGCCGTACCATGGTCAACTGAAGTCCGCAGGAAGGGCAGGCCATTGGTGATGGCGATCGTCCGTTCGAAGTCGTAGGTCTTGGTCGCGATGTGCCCCTGGTCGTGGTAAAGCGACAAAACAGAATTATAGTGGCCTTGCAGCGCCAGATGAAAGACAGAATCGGCACCAACCGGTCCTTCGACAGCATAGCCCTGTGCCTGGAGTTCCTGGACCGCTGGTTCCACTTCCCTTACCTCTTCATCGCCAAACAAGCCATGTTCGCCGCTGTGCGGATTGAGCCCGGCTATTGCCATCGTTCCTTCTACGACTCCCAGCCGGCGCAGCGCAGCCGTGCAGCGCTGGACATAGTCAATCAAGCGATCTTTCGTCACCAGGTCGCAGGCTTTGCGCAGGGATACGTGGCGGCTGAGAAAGAAGACACGCAGGCCTCTGACTTCAAACAGTGTCAGAGGATCTGCGGTTCCGGTCAGGTCGGCAAAAATCTCCGTATGGCCGATAAAGGGGACCCCTGCCGCTTTGAGTGATTCCTTGTTGATCGGAGTCGTGGCCACGGCATCGACTTGCCGGTCCAAGGCCAGTTCGATCGACTTGGCGATAAATTCAAAAGCAGCTTGGCCGCACAGAGCGCTGACCTTGCCAACGACAAATTGTGCCGGGTCTGCGTTTCCCAAGTCCATCAAGCTAAGGACACCAGTTTCGCCCTGACACTGGTCTGGCGTTGTGACGGTCTGGATCTGCACGGATACCTGGCAGCTGGCGATCGCTCGCTCCAGGACACGGCGATCACCGATCACCAGAACCTTGGCGACTGTTGAAACAGCAGGGTCGGCCATGGCTTTGACAATGATTTCGGGACCGATCCCAGCCGGGTCACCCATTGGGACTGCAATGATTGGACGATTCATGCGTTTCGACTCCTTCCTCTGGCGGACAGACGTTCAGGTCCGACTTGACGAGAGCGTCACCTGTGAACTTGACAGGCTCCGTCGCCCGCGATATAAAGCATCGTATTCCAGTATGGAACGCAGCTGACACCACAGTTGACTGGAATCATTATACGAAAGAAGGACATGAAAATGATCAGAAAATTTCGCTCTTTATCCCTCCTTTTAGTTCTGGCCCTCGCACTTGCTGCGCTATCCGCCTGTGCCGGCCAGACACCCACAGCCACAACGGCCGCCCAGACCCAAGCAGCAGCAGAAACATCAGCCGCTGCCGAGACGACTGCCGCACCTGTGACACTGAAGGTCGGTGCCACCCCAGTTCCCCATGCCGAGATCCTCAAGGTCGCCCAGGCCGAGCTTTTAAAGCAGAACATCAATCTGGAAATCGTTGAGTACACCGATTATGTCCAGCCCAACCTGGCCCTCGACAGCAAGGAACTTGACGCCAATTTTTTCCAGCACCTGCCCTATCTGCTCGACTTCAATGCCAAAAATGGCACCAAGCTCGTCAGCCTGGCCGCCGTGCATTTCGAACCGCTCGGCCTCTATCCCGGCCGGACCAAAAGCCTGGCTGACCTCCAAGACGGCGCAACGATCGCCGTTCCAAACGACACCACCAACGAAGCCCGGGCTCTGCTCCTGCTCCAGGCCCAGGGTCTGATCGAATTGCCAGCCGACGCCGGCCTGGAAGTCACCCCAAAGGACATCACTGCCAATCCGAAAAACTTGAAATTCACCGAAGTCGAAGCTGCCCAGATTGCCCGCGCACTGCCTGACGTGGATGCCGGTGTCGTCAACGGCAACTACGCCATCGAAGCAGGCCTGACCATGTCCGACGCATTGGCTGCTGAAGCCGCCGACTCGATTGCAGCCCAGACTTTTGGCAATATCCTGACCATTCGCGAAGGGGACGAAGCCCGTCCGGAACTGGTTGCCTTGGCCGATGCCCTGAAGTCGCAGGCAGTCCAGGACTTCATTGCCAGCCAGTATGCAGGTTCCGTAGTCGCTCTGGGCTGACAGGATTTTTCCACTGTCAGCAGACCGACTTAAGCTGACACCTCAACGTCAGCACCAGATTGCAGCAGGGTCTTCCCTGCTGCAATCTTTTTGATTATTCTTAGGGGTATTATTGTCAATGTCTGGCAAACAGATCTTTAACCATGAGGTTTATTGATGATTGAAATCCGCAATCTGACCAAAATCTATCCGGCCACTGGCAGCAGCCCGATGGTACGGGCGCTGGACCAGGTGAACCTGACGATCGATACAGGAGATATTTTCGGCATCATCGGTCTTTCCGGCGCCGGTAAAAGCACCCTGATCCGCTGCATCAACTTGCTGGAAAGGCCGACTGAAGGTGAGATCCTGGTCGATGGCCTGGATGTGGCCAAGCTGAACGCCCATGATTTGCGGGCGTTCCGCAGTCGATTTGGCATGGTCTTCCAGGACTACAACTTGTTCATGCAGCGGACGGTCGCCCGCAACATCGCTTTTCCGCTGGAAATATCCGGTGTTCCTGCGGCAGAGCGAGCTGCCAGAGTCACCGAGCTTCTGGAACTGGTCGGTTTGTCTGACAAGGCCAACGCCTACCCGGCCCAGCTCTCCGGAGGCCAGAAACAGCGGGTGTCCATTGCCCGTGCACTGGCAACACACCCTGAATTCCTGCTTTGTGACGAGCCAACGTCTGCCCTTGACAGCCTGACGACCACCTCGATCCTCAACCTGCTGTCGGACATCAATCGCAAGCTTGGCGTCAGCATCATCATCATCACCCATGAGACCAGCGTCGTACGCCGTATTTGCCGCCACATGGCGGTCTTGTCGGAGAACCGCATCCTGGAAACAGGTGCAGTTGCTGATCTGGTGGCCAATCCGCAAAGTGCCCTGACCCGCCAGTTGCTGAAGCTGGAGCAGACGGTTGCCGAAGATGCTGCGGACGCGTTTGATGCCTTGGATGCCTTTGAAGCGGAGGTGCACGATCATGAATGAATTCGGCCCCTGGCTCCAGGAATTCTGGGCCGATTACGGTTTGCTGCTGATAGAAGGTACGGGTGCAACCATCTGGATGGTTCTGGCTTCCACCCTGCTTGCCCACTTGATTGGACTGCCTATCGGCGTGCTGGTCGTGATCACCGATCGCGGCCTGTTGGTCCCCATCAAGCCAGTCCATGCCATTCTGGAAGGGATCATCAACATCGGCCGCTCCATCCCGTTCATCATTTTGATGATTGCCCTGATTCCCTTCACCCGCCTGGTCGTCGGCACATCCCTGGGTGTCAATGCGACGATCGTCCCACTCGTCATTGCGGCGGTTCCTTTTGTCGCCCGGCTGACGGAAAGTGCCCTGAAGGAAATCCCCGCTGGTGTCATCGAATCCTGTCATGCCATGGGTGCCACGATCAGCCAGATCGTTTTCCGGGTTCTGGTGCCCGAAGCCATGCCAGCCCTGATCCGCGGTCTTTCGCTGACAGCCATCACCCTGGTGGGCTATTCCGCCATGGCCGGGGCGATCGGCGGCGGTGGACTGGGGGATATCGCAATCCGCTACGGCTACCATCGCTACCAAACTGACGTCATGTTCGTCACGATCGTTTTACTGATTGTTCTGGTCCAGGTGATCCAGGGCAGCGGCAATGCTCTCGCCAACCAGGTCGACAAGCGAAAGCGCTGACGTGTCTGTGGTTCCCGACATTCAAGGCTGTCATCCCAGGCTGCTGCCAGGATGACAGCTTTTTCAACAGTCCGGAAACTGTTGCTCGAAAAAGCAGGGGAATCGACTATAATGAACGTATCAGAACAAGTCTGTTTAGCAAGATCCGTCAAAGGTGCTCATATGGAAAACGAATTTGAAGAAGGTTTCTGGGAGGTCTACGACCGGGCCGAGGAATTGGCAAAGAAAGATCCAGAATGGCGTTTTCTGGAGGAGCAGATCCACCATGCCCTCAATCGCTTTGAAACGATCGAAGGCCTGCAAGACAGGCTCATCACGCCGATTGACAAGCAGTATGTCCTCTTCATGAAAAAAATCTATGAGGTCATGCGCCAAAACGAGGCCGCTGCCACGCAAAAAGCAGTCTTACCGCACGTCGATCACAAAGATGTCAAACACTGAATTCTTTTTCCACCCGGACCAGGGCACTGGCAATGACCTGGTGCATGTCGTAGTACTTGTAGTCAGCCAGTCGGCCACCAAAGATCACGTTGGTCTCCTGGTCAGCTAAGGCCTTGTATTGCAGATACAAGGCATTATTTTTGTCATCATTGACCGGATAATAGGGCTCATCACCTTGTTTCCATTCTGCCGGGTATTCACGGGTGATAACGGTCTTGTCCTGGGTGCCGAATTCAAAATGCTTGTGCTCGATGATCCGGGTGAAGGCCGTCTCACGGTCGGTGTAATTGACGACCGCATTGCCCTGGTAATTCTCTGAGCCTAATGTCTGGTGTTCGAATCGCAGGCTGCGGTATTCGAGATTGCCGAAGCGGAAGCCATAGAACTCATCGATCATGCCGGTGAAAACGGTCTTGCCGGCGAGCGTTTCCAGTTCCACGCGGTGGGAGAAATAATCAGTCTCCAGCCGCACGTCAATGCCCTCGAGCAGGCGGTTGGTGATCTGGTTGTAACCGCCCTCCGGAATGCCTTGGTATTTATCATTGAAATAATTGTTGTCGTAAGTGAAACGCACCGGCAGGCGCTTGATGATGAAGGCTGGCAGCTCGGTAGCCGGACGGCCCCACTGCTTTTCGGTATAGCCTTTGATCAGTTTCTCATAAATGTCGGTACCAACCAGGGAAATCGCCTGCTCCTCGAGATTGTGCGGCACCGAAATGCCAGCAGCCATGCGCTGGGCCGAGATCCGGGCCTGGGCCTCCGCTGGCGTGATGACCCCCCAAAGCTTGTTGAAGGTGTTCATGTTGAAAGGCAGGTTATAGATTTCGCCCTTGAAATTGGCGATCGGTGAATTGGTGTAGCGATTGAATTCGGCAAACTGGTTGACATAGGTCCAGATGCGCTTGTCGCTGGTATGGAAAATGTGGGCTCCGTAGACATGGACATTGATCCCGGCGACAGATTCGCAGTAGATATTGCCGCCCGTATGTTTTCTCCGGTCAATGACCAGGCAGCGCTTGCCGCGCAAGGCCGCCTCATGGGCAAACGTTGCACCAAAAAGGCCGGCACCAACGATCAGGTAATCATAGGGCTTTTCCATAGGGAGACCTCGCTTGTCTGTTTTTTATGATTTTAACATGGAAATGGCAACCAGATCATTATGTAACGCGCCTTACCGCTCCAGGAAATGTTTGATGGTATCGTCAACTTACAAGATTCGTCAATCGCAATCGATTCTGACAGATTCTGAAATCGATTCACTTATTTTTAGGAGGTATCCCATGCCTGTTCGTGATTCATCCGCTGTTTGGAATGGCAATTTGAAAGAGGGCAAAGGCGTCATGCGCCTGGGCTCCGGCATGTACGAGGGGCCTTTCACCTTTGCATCCCGCTTTGAAGAAGGCACCGGCACCAACCCTGAGGAGCTGATCGGCGCAGCCCATGCTGGCTGTTTTTCGATGTTCCTGTCGGCCATCCTCACTGATGCCGGACATGTGCCGACCCGGATCTCCACCTCGGCCAAAGTCCACCTCGGCGCCGGGCCGAAAATTGTCCTGATCGAGCTGTCCACCGTCGGTGAAGTCCCCGGGATTGACACCGCCACCTTCCTGGAATTCGCTGAAAAAGCCAAAGTCGGGTGCCCCGTCTCCCAGGCGTTGTCGGCAGTTGAGATGAAACTGACAGCTGAACTGATCTGACCAGAGTCATTCAGGGCTATTCATTTGCCATAAGGACCGTTCCGCAAGGGACGGTCTTTTTCATCTCCCGCCTTGAGGATCATCGCGATCAGGGCCTGCATGGCGGGTGTCAGGTATTTGTTTTTGTGGTGAACCAGGCTGAAAGCACGGACCAGGTCGAGGCCCTCGACCCTTACGGTCCGCAACGAGCCTGAACGCAGAGATGCTGTGATCAGGCGACTGGAGAGCACCGCGATGCCCAGTCCATTCACGGCAGCCTGGACCATGGCGTCCGAGTTGATCGCTTCCCAGGCAATGTTCCACGGGATCTGCTGCAAGGACATGGTATGCGCGAACAGTTCGCGGGTTCCGCTGCCCTGCTCGCGCACAATAAAGGACTGGTCATCCAGCGCGTGCAGCGGAATGGGGCGGTCGATGTTGAAAAACGGGTGTTTGCGACCACAGGCCAGGACCAGGTGGTCAGCCATGAACGGCTGGACCAGGATGTCCTGGCTTGTGATCGAGCCTTCAACCAGAGCCAGATCCAGTTCATTGCGGATGACCAGCTGCTCGATATCCCTCGTGTTGCGGATACTCGCCTCGACTCTGACCTGCGGATACAGGTCGCCGAAAGCGGTCAGGAAGTCCGGCAGGAGACAGGTTCCGATCGTCAGGGTCGCCCCGACACGCAGGCTGCCGCTGGCAGATTCAGCCTCGATGGCCTGGTCCATTTCGCCAAGCAGATTGATCATATGCCGGGCATAGCCGAGCAGGACTTTGCCAGGTCCTGTCAAATACAATCGCCGCGACAATCGGTCGAACAGCCTGACCCCATAATGCTTTTCCAGATCAGCGATGGCCTGGCTGACCGTTGGCTGGGCGATGAACAACGCTTCCGAAGCGCGTGTCATATTGCCCGCATCGACAACAGCCAGGAAGATGTGCAGGTGGCGCAGGGTCATACCTTTCACCTCGAGAATTACCATAGGCTTTTTACTATCTTATTTATATTATCATTGTATTTTTAAAATTGATAAACTTTAGCTACACTGGATGGAGAATTTTTGATTGGAGGTCTGTTCAAATGACCGTGAAAGGGCGCACAGGACCCGGTCTGTTGCTTTGCCTGGCAATCGCTGTCCCGGCCTGGTTTTTGGGATTACGCATGCCGGTGATTGGCGGGCCTGTCTTTGGTATTCTCATGGGAGTCCTGATTGCCAATCTCTTCCCCACTCTGACTTCTGGCTTTGCCGGTTTCAGCTTTGAGCCCGGTATCCGGTTGACCAGCAAGAAACTGCTCCATGTGGCGGTGGTTTTGCTCGGTTTCGAGATGAATTTTGCCACGATCGTCAAGGTCGGTGGCCAGTCGCTGTTTGTCATGCTGTTCACCCTGACCGCTGCCTTTGTCACAGCCTATGCTATAGGCAAGCTTTTGCACCTGGATGGCAAAACTGTCACCCTGATCGGTGTTGGCACCTCGATCTGCGGTGGCTCGGCAATTGCGGCGACAGCACCTGTAATTGCAGCCGATGATGAAGAAGTCGCTGCAGCGATCTCGACCATTTTCCTGTTCAATGTCCTTGCGGTCTTCATCTTCCCTGCTCTGGGCCATTCGCTGAACTTGAGCGATATGGGATTTGGCCTCTGGGCTGGCACAGCGGTCAACGACACGTCCTCGGTTGTAGCAGCAGGAACGGCCTGGAGTGCCGCAGCTGGCAACAATGTCGCCCTCAGCTATGCGACGATTGTCAAACTGACCCGGACGCTGATGATCGTGCCAATCACCTTCACCCTGGCCATGCGTACGGCCCTGCTGGAGCGCCGGCAGGAAAATGCTTCTGAAGCGCCGGCGTATAACCTGGTGCGGACTTTCCCCTGGTTTGTCATCGCTTTCCTTGCCGTCGCCCTGCTGAACACCTGGCTGCCCTGGCCGGATCTGGCCAGCAAATTCGTCACGGCCGGCAAATTCCTGATCGTCATGGCCATGTCCGCCATCGGCCTGAACACCCGTTTCAAACGCCTGATCGCCCAAGGCTGGCGGCCCATCCTGCTCGGACTTTGCTGCTGGTTTGCCGTCGCCAGCGTCTCCCTGCTCGTCCAGAAACTGACCGCAGCGCTGTAAAAGGGACGCCGTCCCTTTTTCGGCAGAATGGTATAATTGTGTTCAGAATGGTCAGGTGAAGACAGATGCGCACAGTCGTTTTTCTGGTGGATATGAACGCGTTTTTCATTTCGTGCGAAATGACACGGCGTGCTGAACTGCGCGGCAAGCCGGCGGCTGTTGCCGGTGATCCGCAGCGTCGGACCGGGATCATCCTGGCAGCCAATTACGAAGCCCGGGCCTTTGGGGTAAAAACGACCATGCTGGTGCATGAAGCACAGCGGCTGTGCCCGGACATCACACTCGTTCCACCGGACCATGATTTTTACGAGCAAAAGTCTCGCGAAGTCATGCAATTGCTCCGGCGATTCACGCCTATTGTCGAACCCAACAGCATCGATGAAGCCTGGCTGGACATGACCGGTTGCGAAAAATTGTCAGGTACGCCGCTTGAAGCGGCACGTTCGATCATGCAGACGATCAACGGAAATTTGGACCTATGGTGTTCGATCGGAATTTCCGACAACAAATTCCTGGCCAAGATGGCTTCAGAAATGAAAAAGCCGCAGGGGATTACCGAACTGTGGCCGGAAGATGTGCCCGCCAAGCTCTGGCCACTGCCGGTCGGTGCCATGTATGGTGTCGGCCAGAAGACCGCCGACAAGCTTAAGCGCCTCGGTGTGGCCACGATCGGTGAACTGGCTCGACTTGATATGGAATTTCTGGTCGAACGTTTTGGCAAAAGCGGCATCGATCTCTATCGACATGCGCACGGACTGGCAGATGATCCAGTCCGTGCCACTGACGACGATTCCGTCCAGTCGATCGGCCGCTCGAAGACCTTGTCTGAGAATATTTCTGATCTGGCAAAAGCCAAGCGAATTTTACTGGGTTTGTCTGACGAAGTCGCCGCGACAGCACGCAGGCAAAACCTGAAAGGTCAAGTGGTTCAAATCACGCTCAAATACACGGATTTCAAGGTGATCACACGCCAGACCATGGTCCTTGCAACAAACCTTTCACAAGAAGTGTACCTGGCTGGTTGTGCTTTGCTTACTAAAAACTGGGACCCTGGTAAGCCGGTCCGCCTGATCGGGATCAGCCTCGGGCATTTTCAAAAGCACAAGGAAAACCGCCAACTGACCCTGTTTGACCAGATTGATGGTAATCAAGACAATAAGGCGCTCGAACATGTGCCACAAACAGGCAAAGTCGATCAGGCCGTCGATTCGATCCGCGAGCGGTTCGGCCAAAACAGCATCACCCGGGCGTCACTGATGAAAAAGAAGAAGCCCAAAGATGACTGACCATCCTTGTCTGAATCCAATGGATGGATCAATTCAGAACTTTGATGATCTGGACAAACTCAGCATTGACGATTTGGCGTCCACTGGCCGTTTCCACCTCAATCCAGTTCTCGTTGACCTGAATGATTTTTCCTTTGACCGTGCTGCCGTAGGAACCAGAAGAAATTTTGCACTGTTTCCCTGTGTATTGTTGTAGCAATTCATTGGTCATCGCAACTTTCCTCCTGTGCCTGATTCGTTTTGCCGCCAGTATAAGTTGAAATGCATGTTGCTGATGCAACAGGACGAACAGAATAAAAATCGGGAAATAAAGCGTAACAAACGTGCCTGAGTCCATCAGCAATCACCCCTTTTTGAAAAGGGACCGGGTCCCTTTTTGGGCAAAAAGCCAGAAACAGGCTCCCCTCTAAGCTTTGCGGGCTTGGAGGGGAGCAGTGTGTGTGTGTTTGCGATTCTGTCGTCCGGACGCCTTCAATCAATTGTTCAGGCAGCCAAACGTTCAGCTGTTTTCCCGTTTCTTCCACAGGATGAGAAGGGTCCCAGCCAACAGAAGGGTCATCAGGCCGATCACTTTGAACGGGTAAGCGTCAGATAGATCGCCGGTTTGGGGCATTTCTGCTCCGAAGACATCCAGGATAGCTGCCAAGGTAGTTGTCGGTGCCGGAGTCGTTGTCGGAGGCGGCGGGAGGGTATCAATGTCGACGTCTGCAACGTCGCTGTCACTGACCGGTGTCTGCTCGTCGTCTGTACCGCTGACGGTGACAATGTCATCGATATTTTCACCGCGGTCGCCATCGATGGATGCCTCAAAGTAGACCGTCAGGCTGGCTCCCGGCAGGATGGTCTGCGGCAACGTGATCGGTGTGGTCAGGGTGGCATTGGTGTAGAGAAGCGGACTAAAGGCGGGGCCGCCTTCGATCGAGTCGGTCAGGCTGGTGATCGTGACTGGATCATTGGCTAGACTGGTGTTTACAATGACGACCATGAAGGTTACTTCGTCGCCAGGATCATCCACTGAATCATCCAGGGCGAATTTGGCAATGTCGATGGACGGTGGCGCGTTGACTGGGATCGAGAACTCGTCACTTTCAGGTTCGGTTTCAGTCGAATCCACAATTACAGTGTTGTCGAGCCAGCCGTCAGCGGGGCTCTCTTCGGTGCTGGTGCCAGCTGCCGTGATTTCAGCCAGGGTGACGGTGTGGCTGCCGGTGAAGATCCAAGTCTCACCAACATCGAGCTTGTCGTTATCATTGGTGTCGCCACTGCTGTAAGTTGGTCCGACCGTGCAAATCGGATCTGTGACCGTGATGTTTGTCAGAACCACATTGCCCTTATTAACAACAGTGAAGGTGTACGGCACGACTTGTCCCACGGTCGTGATCAAGGTTGTTGTGCTGGTTTTTTCAACAGACAGAGCAGGCGACAATCCGATCGAGATTTCATGATCATCGGTGTCTGGGCTGGTCTCATTCGAGTCAGCCGTCACTGTGTTGTCCAAATCGCCGTCGCCGCCGCCGTTGGAGTCAATCTCTGCCTGCGTGACGATGTGGCTGCCGGTGTAGGTCCAGGCTTCGTTCACATCCAGAATGCCGTCCAGGCCGATGTCACCACTGCTGTAGGATGGGCCAATATCACAATCAGGATCCATGACGGTGATGCCAGTGAGACTGACATTACCCGTATTACGGACTACAAATGTATAGGGCACCACTTGGCCAGCTGCTGTGATCAGGGTTGTTGCGCTTGATTTCTCAACGGACAGGCCAGGAATCTGGGCGATCGGAATCGCGTGGATATCGGTATCCGGGTCGGTCTCGTTTGAATCGGCTGTGACTGTGTTGTCGAGATCGCCATCCCCGCCACCATTGCCGTCAAGTTCAGATTGGGTGACGGTATGGTTGCCAGCAAAGGTCCAACTTTCACCAACGTCGAGCTTGTTGTTACCGTTGTCGCCGCTGACATAAGCCGGAGCCGGGCTGACGTTCGGGTCGGTGACCGAGATGCCGGTCAACGTCATATTGCCGGTGTTCGTGACCAAGAAGGTATAAGGAACCACTTGGCCCGCCTCGTCTATCAGGATCGTCGTGCTGCTCTTGACCACATTCAGACCAGGGCTCTGTTCGATCTGAATTGCGTGGATATCGGTGTCCGGACCGGTCTCGTTGGAATCTGCCGTCACCGTGTTGTCGAGGTCGCCGTCGCCGCCGCCATCTGTGTCGATTTCGGCTTGCGTGACGGTGTGGCTGCCGCTGTAGGTCCAGGTCTCGGTCAGGTCGAGCTTGCCATTGCTGTTGGCGTCACCACTGACATAGACTGCAGCAGCGTCCAGGTTCGGGTCGCTGACTGTGATCCCGGTCAGGGTGACATTGCCGGTGTTCGTGACCACGAAGGTGTAAGGTACGCTTTGGCCGGCTGCGGTGATCAGGATCGTGGTGCTGTTCTTGACCACATTCAGACCAGGGATGCGGCTGATCGGGATGGCCAGGTCATCGGTAGCCGGGCCAGTCTCGTTCGAGTCGGCCGTCACCGTGTTGTCGAGATCGCCATCGCCGTCGCCATTGGAGTCCATCTCCGCCTGTGTCACGGTGTGGCTGCCCGTATAGGTCCAGGCTTCGCCGACATCCAGGATGCCATCCAGACCGAGATCGCCGCTGCTGTAGGTCGGACCTGTTGTGCAGTTCGGGTCTGTGACCGTGATGCCCGTCAGGCTGACGTTGCCGGTGTTCCTGACCACGAAGGTGTACGGGACGACTTGGCCAGCTGCGGTGATCAGGGTCGTCGTGCTCGTTTTCTCGACCTCCAGATCCGCGGCATAGCCGATATTGATGAAATGGTCATCCGTATCCGGGCCGGTCTCGTTCGAGTCAGCCGTCACGGTGTTGTCGAGGTCGCCGTCACCGCCGCCGTTGGAGTCGATCTCTTCCTGCGTCACGGTATGGCTGCCGGTGAAAATCCAGATCTCCGTGACTTCCATCAGGCCGTTGTGGTTCAGATCGCCAACGTCCAGCACGGGGTCGGCGTCGCAGTTCGGATCACTGACCGTGATGCCGGTCAGGGTGACATTGCCGGTGTTGTAGACCGTGAAGGTATACGGAACCACCTGGCCGGCGTGATCGATCAGGATCGTGGTGCTATTCTTGACCACATCGAGAGCCGGATTCTGGTCGATCGGGATTGCCAGATCATCGGTGTCCGGGCCGGTCTCGTTCGAATCCGCCGTCACCGTGTTGTCGAGGTCGCCGTCGCCGCCGCCATCTGTGTCGATTTCAGCTTGCGTGACGGTGTGGCTGCCGGTGTAAGTCCAGCTTTCGCCGACATCGAGTAGGCCGTTGCTGTTGGTGTCGCCGCTGGCATAGGCCGGAGCCGGGCTGACATTCGGGTCGCTGACCGTGATGCCTGTCAGGGTGACATTGCCGGTGTTAGTAACGATGAAAGTGTATGGCACGATCTGGCCGGCTGCGGTGATCAGCGTCGTCGTGCTGCTCTTGGCCACATTCAGTCCAGGGGTGCGGCTGATCGGGATGAAATGATCGTCGGTCTCGGGACCGGTTTCATTGGAATCGGCCGTCACCGTGTTGTCGAGGTCGCCATCGCCGCCGCCGTTGGAATCAATCTCCGCCTGCGTCACGGTGTGGCTGCCGCTGTAGGTCCAGGCTTCGCCGACGTCCAGGATGCCGTCCATGCCGATGTCACCACTGCTGTAGGTCGGGCCTGTCGTGCAGTTCGGGTCGGTGACCGTGATGCCCGTCAGGCTGACGTTGCCGGTGTTCGTCACCACGAAGGTGTACGGCACCACTTGGCCGGCTGAGGTAATCAGAGTCGTCGTACTGCTCTTGACCACGTTCAAAGCGGGTCCCTGGCGAATCGGAATCGCATAATCGTCGGTGTCCGGGCCGGTTTCATTGGAATCGGCCGTCACCGTGTTGTCGAGATCGCCGTCGCCGCCGCCATTGTTATTGATCTCAAGCTGAAGCACCGTGTGATTGCCCGTGTAGGTCCAGCTTTCGCCGACATCGAGTTGGCCGTTGCTGTTGGTGTCGCCGCTGGCATAGGCCGGAGCCGGGCTGACATTCAGGTCGGTGACCGTGATGCCTGTCAGAGTGACATTGCCGGTGTTGGTGACTACAAAAGTATACGGAACCACCTGGTCGGCATGGTCAATCAGCGTCGTGGTGCTGCTCTTGACCACATTCAGACCAGGGGTGCGGCTGATCGGGATTGCCAGATCGTCGGTGTCCGGTCCGGTTTCATTGGAATCGGCCGTCACCGTGTTGTCGAGGTCGCCGTCGCCGCCGCCGTTGGAGTCGATCTCCGCCTGCGTCACGGTGTGGTTGCCGCTGTAGGTCCAGGTCTCGGTCAAATCGAGCTTGTTATTGCTATTGGTGTCGCCACTGACATAGGCTGCAGCTGCATCCAGATTTGAGTCTGTGACCGTGATGCCGGTCAGGGTGACATTGCCGGTGTTGGTGACTACAAAGGTGTACGATACCACTTGGCCGGCATGGTCGATCAGGATCGTGGTGCTGCTCTTGACCACATTCAGGCCAGGGGTGCGGCTGATCGGGATCGCCAGGTCGTCGGTAGCCGGGCCGGTTTCATTGGAATCGGCCGTCACCGTGTTGTCGAGGTCGCCGTCGCCGCCGCCGTTGGAGTCAACCTCCGCCTGCGTCACAGTGTGGCTGCCGCTGTAAGTCCAGGTCTCGGTCAGGTCGAGCTTGCCATTGCTATTGGCATCGCCGCTGACATAGGCCGGGGCTGGGCTGACATTCGGGTCTGTGACCGTGATGCCCGTCAGGGCCACGTTACCGGTGTTCGTAACCACGAAGGTGTACGGCACCACCTGGCCCGCATGGTCGATCAAGGTCGTCGTACTGGATTTTTCAACATTCAAGCTGGGATTGGCGAAAAAGTTGCCGAAATCAATCGAGCTGACCGATGGGTGATCGGCATCGAGGGTCACGTCCCAGTTGATGGGGTTACCGGATGAATCGTGCGGATAGGTCTGTTCATAGCCAGGCTGAACGGACTCGGAGATTTCCCAGTCGGCATAGGACATGTCCGGGAAACTGTAATGGCCGTCACCGCCGGTCGTTGTGTCGAGGGTAAAGGTGACGCCGCCGTAGGTGATGGTGGCATGGATCGTCCAGTCAGAAAGGCCGGTGTCCTCGGCATCCCGGTCACCGTCACCGTTGACATCCAGCCATTTGGTACCGCTGATGGCACCCGGCGGTTCTGCCGGAACCGGCAGAGGCACCGTCTTGTTGCCGAACGTTTCGAGCTGGATATGGCCAGACGAACCGCTGACATAGCCAGAACCATAGGGGTGATTGGCGTCAGGGCTGCCATACTTGTAACCGCCCCAGGGTATCGTCAACGGATTGGTCGCCAGGGAGGTGTGCAGGTTGGTCCGCCAGAACAAGGTCCGCGAAAGATGCAATTGGAAGTAGATGACGATCGTATCGGCTTCATCGAGTCCGGCATCGACCAGGTTGTCCTGAGTGATCACAATCGTCCGGCGGTCAACGGTGTAATTGTCCGGATCACCGGGCAGGACATCGTTGATTTGTGGATCAAATTCAAAGCTGGAGACCGATTTCAACAACGTGAAACCGCCCCACACGTTTTCAGCTTCCAGGTCGTTTTGCGCCGTTTCCAGTTCCTCTCGCGAGCCAATGCTGGCGTCTGGATAAGCCTGGCTGTCCGTCAGTTCAACGGTACCCACTTGCAAGTCTTTGACCATGTCAATGAAACGATGGCCGCCATTGGTGAAGTCGTAGGAAATCACCAGCTTGCCATCGTACTGTGACATGCCATCAAGTCCTGGGCCCCAGGCCGTCTGGACGCCGGTCAGGACGAGCTGGTAAGGGACCCACTCACCCTCGGCATAGGTCTTGCCAAGGTTGCCAGTTGTCCAGCCACCGCCTCCATCGACACCACCGTTAAAGCCCATGAGCGATGCGGATGGGTCGCCGTAGTTGATCGTTGCTTCAAGAGCCAGAGGAGCTGCTAAAGCAAGCGGAGACCCCAGCTCAGGCTCAGTTGGCTCACTGGTTTCGCTGGATTGAGGTTCACTTGCATCCGGTTCGCCTGAACCGGGCTCGCTTTGCGTAGGATCGCCTGTTTCACTGCTGGTTGTTTCAATGCTGGTTGTATCCTGAAAGCTTCCTGGATCGGATTCTCCAGATTCGCTGGCTGAGGTCTCTCCGCCGCCTGGATCTGGCTGCATCTCGTCTCCTGATGTCTCAATGGGATCCTCCGAAGACTGGGTGATTCCATCGCTATCCGTTTCCGACGGCGCTGTCTCCTCCTGTTCGATCACGGATTCATTTCCAAAACCAGCGGCAAACTCACCCGATTCTGTCTCTGATCCATCGATCCCATCCTCAGCTGAAACTTGCAAGCTGGGGGTCAGGATCAATAGGAGGAAGGCTATTGTCACGAATATTGAAAGCTTACCAAGGACAGCTTTCGTAAAGATCCTGTCGCTTGACATATCAATCACTTCCTTTACTTGTCCAACATTTTGTCTGAAGTAAAAGCGTCTGTTCCTTGTGAACCTGAATCTACAAATTTTTCTGGATCCCTGCGCGACCTGGATTTTCTGTTCGGACCATGACCTTGCTGATGTGTTGCCTGAAGCAACTCTTGATAAACTGTATCTGAAAAACAAAAAACCGGCTGATTAAGCCGGTTTCGCTATTTGCTCCTGTCTGATCAAGCGCCCAAATACAATCAGACAATCACAGCATCTTGCACGTTTGAAGATACATGAGGTTTCATTTTTCAAGGTTCTAGTACTGTCATTTTACCACAATTGATTCAACACTTCACTAAGATTGGCAATTTCACGGTCATATTATGAAAATTTTACTGTCCTTATCCGGCGATCCCTTTGATTCGACTGTTCATTATGCTACGCTCGGAAGGTGAGGTATGCTGTATGCGTTCATTCAATTCCATTTCCAGATTCCTGATGGCGGCCGTCCTGATTGTAACCAGTTTTCTGCCTGCCGCTTGTGCCAGCCAGACAGTGGAAACAAAGCCCCAGGCCAGCCCGGAAACAACCTTTGCACGCTTTACAGAGGCCTGGGCCGGACAGGATTATTCCGCGATGTACCAGCTTTTGTCCAGCGAGTCCAAGCTTAGCATTGCTGAAGCTGATTTCACTGAGCGTTATGCCAAGATCATGCAAGGGATTGAAGCGTCGGAACTGGGTTTTGAAATGGCAGCAGATGGGTTTGCCAGATCGGATGACCAGGCATCGGCCACGATAGCTTTTTCCGTCCAGATGGACACATTGGCCGGACGGCTTGATTTGACGGGCTATACCATGAACCTCGTCCAGGAGACAGCTAGTGATGCAAACAGCAAGGAGAAAATCTGGACGATCCACTGGTCGGAGGAACTGATCTTTCCAGGCATGGGCCCGACGGACAAGGTCCGGGTCCGGCGGATCGAGCCGATCCGTGGTGAAATCATCGATCGCGAGGGCCAGGGGCTGGCTGTCAACGGCGAGCTGATCACGATCGGTGTTGTGCCCGGCCGCTTTGACCCCGTCCGCGAGGATGCAATCCCGCAGATGGCCCAGCTGCTGGGCATTTCCGAGGAGCGGATTGAAAAGGCGCTGGGTAGTGCCACCAACCCTGACTGGTTCTATCCAGTCGTAACCCTGGCGGCCAATGCCAATCAATTATCCGCCAAGCTGACTGCGATCGATGGCGTCCAGTACCAGAAAACGGCAGGCCGGATCTATCCGGCTGGTGCGTCGACCGGACTCCTCACTGGCTACATCGGACCGATCACAGCGGAGGAACTGGAGAAACTGGCCGGGAAACGGTATCTGGCCACGGACCGGATCGGTAAGATGGGGCTGGAGCAAGTGTACGAGGAGCGGCTGCGAGGCCAGCCTGGCGGTGAAATCATCATCGTTGGCGAAGATGGCCAGCGGGTCAAGCAGCAGATCGCCCTCCGGGACGCGGTCGATGGTGAAACCATCCAGTTGACAATCGACCTGGCTACGCAGTATGCCCTGTACAGACAGATGCAGACCGATGCCGGGGCAGCTGCGGCTGTCGATCCGCTGAGTGGGGAGATCCTCGCTCTGGTCAGCACACCAGCGTTCGATCCCAACCTGCTCCAGACCTACGTCCCGGATGCGGTCCAGGCCAGCTGGAATGAGGCGGTCAAGCCATATTTTTCCAGCCGGTTCAAGCAAGTCTATGCGCCCGGCTCCGTATTCAAGCTGGTGACCGCGGCGATCGGCCTCAACACCGGCACCCTCGATCCAGATGAGGCGCTGGAAATTTCCGGACTGAAATGGCGGCCAGACAGCAGCTGGGGGACGTATGCGGTCACGCGAGTCAAAGATCCCGGCCAGCCGGTTGACCTGCAGGATGCGTTCCTGTATTCGGACAATATTTATTTCGCCCAAAAGGCTCTGGCCATCGGCGGGCCTGCCTTTGCCGAGGGTGCTGCAGGATTCGGTATTGGTGAAGATCTGCCCGTCGATTACCCCTTCAACACCTCCCAGCTGGCCAATGCTGGTCTGGAAAATCCGGTCCTGCTGGCTGATACCGGCTATGGCCAAGGTGAAGTCTTGTTGAGCCCGCTCCATCTCGCGCTGTTTTACAGCACGCTGGCAACGGAAGGCAATCTGTTGAAGCCGGTCCTGGAATACCGTGAAGACCGGAAGCCGGAGATCTGGAAAGAACATGCGATTGCAGCTGAGCATGTCCCGCTTCTGACAGAAGCGTTGCTCGCCGTCGTTGAAAATCCCGCTGGCACTGCCTACACCAAAGATGGTTCCGAGCATCGCATTCTGGGCAAGACTGGCACGGCTGAACTCAAGCAAAGCCTCGACGATGAAACTGCAGAAGAAAATGGCTGGTTCGTCGCGCTGAATGTCGATGACCCAGGCCTTGCTGTTGCCATGATGATCGAAGACGTCAAAACCCGCGGCGGCAGCCACTATGTCGTACCGCTCGTGAAAAAAGCCATGGACGAAGCACTGTCAGGGGGATGAGCTGCTTTTGCCGGATTTGGGACGCCGTCCGAAATTCGGCACTAATCAAGAATCTTGCGCTCTTTTAGAAACTCGAGGGCGACCTCCTTGTGATCGCGCTGGTTGATATCGACTTCGTAATTGAGCTGGCGGATGGTTTCGATATCGATCTGGCCGGAGAGCTGGCTGAGAATGGTGTCGATGCCGGGAGCTTTTTCCAGGGCAGAGAGATTGACCGCATAGGCTGCTTCGAATGGTGGATACAAATTGCGGTCATCCTGGAGCCAGACGAGATCATAGGCAAAGATGCGTGCATCGCTGGAGTAGGCTACGCCAACGTCGACCTGCTGGTCGCGGATGGCCTGGTAGAGCAAATTGATCTGCATCGTGACGGTTCTGGCAAAGGGATCCAGCTCGTAATGCTTGAGCAGGGGTTGGTAACCGTCGATGGCGCGGTCCATGTAGGCATCGTCCATACCAATGACCAGGTCGGCCGAAAGGCCCTGCAAATCGCTGATTGTCTTGAGGTTGTACTGTTCGGCCATGGCACGACGGACGGTGATGGCGTAGGTGTTTTCATAGCCCAGGGGCTCCAGCCATTCGCGTTTCAAAGTTATGCGTGATTGATCGCGGACAAATTCAAATACAGATGCTGCATCACGCCATTTGGGGTCGTTGATATTTTCCACTTGTTTGACGATGTCCGGATGGAGCAAGCCAGATGCCCCGCCGGTGAAAAAGAGGCTGGCGATATCGACATCTCCGGTTTGCATCGCCTGGTCGAGGACCACAACGGAGCCCAGGCGGGGGACAACTTCGACTTCGTAATCACTCTGGTCTTCGATCAGTGCCTCTGCCATGTAGGCCAACGTAATGACCTCAGCATAGTTCTGGGCCCCTACTTTCAGCGTAATTGTTTCGGATGCTTTCTGGCAGGCCGCCAGCGGAAGAGCCAGAATCAGGACTAGAACCAAAAGTGTTCGTGTTAAACAGGTGGTGCAGGTTTTAGTCTTTGTTGAACGCATTTTTAACCTCCTTGACCCTTGTCTTGCGGATGCCACGAGGTGTCAGGATGGTCTCGAGCCGGCCCATCAGCAAATCGGCCAGCAAAGCCAGGCCTGCTGCCGGGATGGCCCCGCTCAAGATCAGGTTGTAATTGATGTTGGTCAGTCCTGCCCAGATGAGCTGGCCCAGCCCGCCACCACCAATGAAGGCAGCTAAGGTCGCCCAGCCGATCAGGATGACCAGGGTTGTCCGGATCCCAGCCAGGATGAAAGAAAATGCCAGGGGTAATTCGAGCTGGTAGAGGATCTGGAAGTCCTTAAGCCCCATGCCACGGGCAGCCTCGATCAGGGAAGGCTGGACTTGCTTGATCCCGGTGTAAGTGTTGCGCATGATCGGCATCAGGGCATAGAGGAACAAGGCGGCGATGGCCGGGCGATTGCCAATACCGAGGACAGGCAGCATGAAAGCCAGCAAAGCCAGGCTGGGAATGGTCATGATGACATTGCCCAGTCCCAGGACAGGTTTGGCCAGGTGTTCCTGCCGCGTCAAGAGAATCCCCAGTGGCACAGCCACCAGCAGAGCCAGAAACAAAGCAGATAGTGCAATCAGCATATGTTCCGCCGTCCGGGTGGCAATCCGGCCGATGTTGTTGATGAAAAATACGGCAAAGTCCATGGTGAGCCTCCGGTGTTGTTGCTGTCACGGCTGTCTGCTGCCACGCGGGCAGCAAGGTCGGGCCTGATGCATCGATCAGAGATAATCAAGCACAAAATTGACAACACGTGCCCGGGTGATGATCCCCTTGAGCCTGCCACTGTCACTGACGACCGGGACGAAGCGCACATTCTGTTCCACCATCAGCTGCACGGCGATTTTGACACTGTCCGTTTCACCGACTGTAGGCCAGTCGACCATGATCTCCTGGAGGGTCTTTTTCTGTTTCAAGTTAGACTGAAGGGTGTTGACGTCGACCACACCCAGGAACTGGCGCTGATTGTCGATGATCAGCAAGCTGTCGACCCGCGCTTCACGCATGGCTTCGAGACCCAGGTGCAACCCCTTGCCAGCTTCCAGGCAAGCCGGGTTTTTCAACATGACTTCACGAGCCTGGACTTGGTCCGGTTTTCGAATCAATCGCTCCTCCCCAATGAAGGCACGGACAAAATCAGTGGCCGGTTGGCGCAGCAGGTCTTCTGGCGTGGCGGCCTGGACAATCTGTCCATCTTTCATGATGACAATCCGGTCGGCAATTTTCAGGGCTTCATCCATGTCGTGCGTCACAAAAAGGATCGTCTTGTTGACCTTCTGCTGCAAATTTTTCAACTCATCCTGCAGCTGGACCCGGGTAATCGGATCCAGTGCTCCGAAAGGTTCATCCATCAGCATGACCTCAGGATCGGCAGCGAGTGCCCTCAGCACACCGATGCGCTGCTGCTGGCCGCCAGACAGTTCGCTTGGATAGCGGTTGCGGAAAACAGCCGGATCCATGTCCACCATGCGCAGCAGACGGTCAACAGTGTCCTTGATCTGATCATCCGGCCATTTTTTCAACAGCGGAACCGTTGCTATGTTACGGGCAACCGTCTGGTGCGGAAATAGCGAGATATCCTGGATGACATAGCCGATCTGGCGGCGCAGTTCCACCGGATCCAGCTCGTCCGTATCCACCTCATTAATGTAAATTTTACCGGCTGTGGGCTGGATCAGGCGATTAACCATCTTCAACGTGGTTGTTTTGCCACAGCCGCTGGGACCAATCAAGACAACCAGCTCACCCTTGGCCACCGTCAGGGAAAAGCCATCAACCGCTTGTGTGTTGTTTGGATAGGTTTTACTGACCTCGACAAACGATACCATGTCAGACTCCTCTGCCATCGTCATTTGAGTGCAATGGTGCCGCCATTTTCGGGCAGCACGTTCAATCGAGAGGTCACATCACACTATCATTATTGAAAGATTTAGCACTAATCTATGTATCGCAGGGTACAAACGGGGTACAAACGCCGAATTTGGGACGGCGTCCCAAATTCGGCAGGTGGTATAATGAAACCAGTTGGCAGGCCTTATGCTCCGAGAGGTGTGTGCTATGTCAATTCAAAACACTCATTCCATGTTTGCTTTTGTGGCGGCCCTTCTGCTGTGCCTTAGTCTGGTTTTCGCCGTTTTTTTGCCTGTCAGGGCAGCTGAGTCCAATCCTGAAATCATGACGATCCAAGTGGAGGGAACCATTACATCTGGTACCACGGCTTCAATTCGCCGTGGTTTAAATCAAGCACGCGAGCAAGGCTATGCAGCGGTTGTGCTCTTGATCAATACACCCGGCGGTCTGGTCACAGCGACGCTGGATAGTGTTGCAGATCTGTTGAATGCAAAAGTACCGGTCATCACATATGTATCCCCCATGGGTGCGATTGCCGCTTCGGCGGGTTCATTCATCTTGCTTGCCGGGCATGTGGCAGCAATGTCACCCGGCACGACATGTGGGGCAGCCATGCCGGTCCAGATCAATCCAGAGGCCGGTACAACCCAGGCTGCAGAAGATAAGACCATCCAGTTCCTGGCTGGCCATATGCGCAGCATAGCAGAAACACGCGGCCGCTCCCCTGAAATTGCGGAAAAATTCGTCACGGAAAGCTTGACTCTGGATGCGTCAGAAGCCCTTGAGCAGGGCGTGGTCGACCGGATCGAACCTGATTTGGCCACCCTTCTCAACCATATCCACGGAACTGAAGTCACCGTTCTGGGACAGTCCGTGTATTTGAACACCTTCAATGCCACCATCCAGCCGCTGGAAATGAAGTTCGTCGAAAAAATGACCAGTCTGCTCAGTGATCCGCAGATGGCCTATATCCTGATGCTTCTGGGCATCTATGGCCTGATCATTGGTTTTGGTGCCCCGGAAACCTATGTACCGGAAGTGCTTGGGGTGATCAGCCTGGCATTGGGTCTGTATGGTCTGGGGCTTTTTGAGACGAATCTCTTTGCCGGTATCCTGCTGATCCTGGGCATTGGCCTCCTGGTGGCGGAAGTCCTGACACCCACTTATGGGATCCTGACTTTTGGGGGGCTGGTCTGCCTGGTCCTGGGAACCTTGTTCTTGCCGGCCGAACCCTTGATGCCGCAAAATTGGCTGATCCGCTTCCGTTTCCTGGCAACCGGGGTCAGTGCAGCCGGGGGAATCTTCATGGTTATTGCGATGAGGGCAATCTTGCGGATCAGGCGACGCAAAGCCAGCCAGGGGGCCAGTGAATTTGACGGCCGGATGGCTCGAGTCGTCGAAACGCTCAACCCGGAAGGTCAAGTGATGATTGCCGGTGAAATCTGGCGTGCCGTCAGCCTGGACGGCTGTGCCATCGAGACAGGCCAGATCGTCCAGGTTATTGATCGCCAAGGTCTTGTTGTCCGAGTCCAGGCGGTTCATAAGGAGGAATAAGCCATGCTGTTTTTTTTGAATGAGTGGTTTCTGGCGACTGCCGGTGTCGTGCTTGTCACGATCATGGTCCTATCCCGGGCGATCCGGATCATCATGGAATACGAACGTGGTGTCCTGTTCCGTCTAGGCCGTTGTGTGGGAGTCCGTGGCCCCGGACTGATCCTGATCATCCCGATTGTAGACCGCATTGTCAAAGTGTCGCTCCGGACGATTGTGTTTGATGTGCCACCCCAGGAAGTCATCACGAAAGACAATGTCACGTGCACGGTCAATGCCGTGCTGTATTATCGCGCTGTGGAGCCGGAAAAGGTCGTGGTCAATGTTGAACGCTTTCATGAGGCAACGAGCCAGTACGCCCAGACGACCTTGCGCAGTGTCGCCGGCCAGGCAGAGCTCGATGAGTTGTTATCTGAGCGTGAAAAGCTGAACAGAATCATCCAGAAAATTGTCGATGAAGCGACCGATCCCTGGGGTATCAAGGTCACGGCTGTTGAAATCAAGGATGTCATCCTGCCTACTGACATGCAGCGTGCCATCGCCCGGCAGGCTCAGGCTGAACGGGACCGGCGCGCGATCGTTATCCAGGCTGAAGGTGAAAAACAGGCCGCAGAAAAACTGGCCGAGGCGACTGCCATCCTGACCGCTCAAGAAGGGGCGATGACCTTGCGCATGCTGCGGACTTTGTCGGAAATAGCCGATTCCAAATCGACGACAATCCTCTTCCCTTTGCCAGTGGAACTGAGAAAACTGTTACCCGATCTGGAAAAAACGATCCATTCAATAAACAAAGATCCCGGTCAGAAGGAAAGCTGAGGTCAAAGGCTACGAGTCTAACAATCGATCTGCCGAAACTGTTGTCAGGGTTGAGCCAGCAACTTTTCCTTTCCACCGAGAAAATCAACCAGCATCGCTGGATCGAGCCGGTAATGGGAACCGATTCCCTCATAGAAACCATGGGCTTCGATCATGTGGAGGTTAAGATCGGACCAGGCCATGGTCTGGCCAGTGGCCAGGTTCCTTACGGTCGTGATCCGTTTCTCAGCTTTGAAATTGTCGCGGAAGGGACAGGGCAGGCGGCCCATGAATTCGTCATCGGTGGCTTCGTAAAGGCCATCGAGTTCGACCGGTTTGCCGAGGCCGGTTTTCGCCTCCTCAGTCAGGCGGCGCATGGCTGCGGCGATGCTCTGATGCGTCACGCCCAGGCGCCGGACCGTTTGCTGGTCAGCCTGGATAATATCGGACAGGCTACGGTCATCCGTGCCGATAAAACCTTCGGCGGAGAGAGATCCGGGTTTCATCGCTTCCTGAATATCCTGGAGATTAGGACTTTGTTTCATCGCGCTGCACCTCCGTGCTCATCCATGCCAATCAGGCGAATTTGTCGTAGTAGATACGGTCTTCGGTCACACCGTTCTTAGTCAGGACCTGAATACAGGCATTGATCATGCCCGGGCTACCACACAGGTAGGCTTCCTTGCCTTCGCCGCTGCCGATATGACGGCCCACCACATCAGTGATCAGGCCAACCTCCCCTTCCCAGTTATCTTCCGGCAGTGGTTTGGACAAGGCCGGGACGAAGTGGAAATTGGGGTGGCGCGCCTCGAGTCCGTAGAGTTCGTCCAGATTGAACAGATCCCGTTTTGTGACAGCACCAAAGAAGAAAGTCATGTCCAAGTCGAGCTCTTTTTCCAGGATATCAAGGACGAGCGAGCGGATCGGCGCCAGGCCGGAGCCACCGGCGATCATGATCAGGTTGCGGTTTTCACCATGCAGGTGGAATTCGCCATAGGGACCGCTGATGGTGACCGGATCACCTTCCTTGAGCATGGTATGGACATAAGTCGAGCACAAGCCCTCCGGAACCTGGCGGATGATCAGCTCGATCGCCTGGTTGTCCGACGGTGCCGAGGAAATCGAATAGGCGCGGAAAACACTTTCCTTGACTTTGGCGTAAGGCTTGGAATAGAAATTGACATATTGGCCGGCTTTGAACGTGATTGTTTCACCCGGTGGCAACTTAAGGCGCAGGCCCTTGATGTCGTGCGTCCACTGGGTGATTGATTCGATTGAGGTGTTGAACTCGCGGATATTGAACAACTCATCCGGCACTTCGATCTCGAGGTTGCCCTTGACCTTGACCTGGCAGGCCATGCGATAGCCCTGCTGGCGCTGCTGGGTATTGAGATAAGGTTCCTCGGTCGGAAGCAACGGTCCGGCGCCGGATTTGACAATCACTTTGCACAGGCCGCAAGTTGCCTTGCCACCGCAAGCCGAGGGAATGAAAATTTTCTGCGCTGCCAGCGAGCTTAACAGGGTCGAGCCACCTTCAACTTTGAGGACCTTCTGGCCATTGTTGATATTGATTTCGCATTCGCCGTAGTTGTTAAGAAAATGTTCTGCCAGAATGATGACCAGAGCCAGGACTCCGGATATCGCACTGACACTGAGGATGGTCGTCAAGATTGCCATGCCTGTCACCTGCTTTCAGAGGCGGCCTTGCTATGAGGCCGTCATTGGATGTGGCCAATGGGTTGCGCGGACTTCAGGAGATGGTGAAAATACCAGAAAAACCGATAAAGGCCAGGGCCATGATGCCCGTGATGATAAAGGAAATACCTGGGCCTTCCAGCCCGCGGGGGAGTTTGGTCTTGGCCATTTTTTCCCGGATCGCCGCCAGGGCAATGATCGCCAGCCACCAGCCGATACCGCTGCCAATCCCGAAGAAAATCGACTGGACGAAGGTGTACTGGCGGATCACCATGAACAGTGTGATACCGAGGATGGCGCAGTTGACCGTGATCAGGGGCAGGAAAATCCCCAGCTTGATGTGCAGGTCCGGCAGGAATCGGTCCATCACCATTTCGATGATCTGGACCAGGGCGGCAATGACCATGATGAAGATGATGTATTGCAGGTAGACCAGGTCGAGCGGCACGATCACGTAGCGGTAGACCAGGTAATTGATCGCTGTGGTGAAGACCATGACCAGGGTCACTGCCTTGCCCAGGCCGGAAGCGGTTTTGAATTCGCTGGACACCGACAGGTAGGAGCACATGCCGAGGAAATTCGACAGGATCATGTTGCTGGTCAAAATAGAGGCGAAAAAGATCACCAGGGGATTGATCTGCTGGATGGTCATGGCTTTTTCCCTCCTGGCTTGGTGCTGGCCTTGGCTGCCGCACGGTTGGACGTGAACCAGATCAGTGAGCCGATGATAAAAAACGCTGCCGGCGGCATGACCATGATCGTCCAGGTGTCAAAGCCGATGAAATTGACATTGAAACCAAACAAGGTGCCAAAACCAAGGAGCTCGCGGATGAACGAGATGATCAGGAGCACAGCCGTGTAGCCGACGCCAGCAAACAGGCCATCGAGCATCGACAGTAGCGGCGGATTTTTCTGGGCATAGGCTTCCGCCCGGCCCATGATGATGCAATTGGTGATGATCAGGCCGACATAAGGGCCTAGAGCCTTGCTGATCTCGGGCAGCGTTGCTTTGATCGTGATATCGACAAGGATGACGTAAGCTGCGATGACCAGGGTCTGGACGATCATGCGGATGCGGTGGGGTATCCAGTTGCGCATCAGCGACAAGGTGAGGCTGGATAGGGCTGTTGTGAAGGTCAGGCCAAGACCCATGATCAGGGAGTTGAACATCAGGTTGGTGACGGCCAGGCTCGAGCAAATGCCCAGAATCTGGCGCAGAACCTGGTTTTCCTTCCAGGTGTTTCTCGCTATGACTTGCTTGAATGATTCATTCACCGGACATCACCTCCAGCTGACTGACAGTCTCGTCGAGCAGTTGATTGAGTATTTTTAAAACGGCATTGGACGTGGAGGTCGCACCAGTGACAGCGTCGATCTCCTGGCCACTGCTGGTGCCAAACGCCAGATCCTGGCCGGGTTGGATCGGCAAGCTCCGGAACTGGTCGCGGAATATGGGTTCCTCAATCCGGCCGCCCAGGCCAGGGGTTTCGTTTTGCTGTGTGAAAACCAGGCCGAGGATTTTCGTGTGGTCTGGGCTGATACCCAGGTAGCCTTCGATGATTCCCCACAATCCTGGCCCGGCAAAGGGGACAGCGTACCCCAGGACCTTGCCGCCGGAGTCGACTTGGGCATAGAGCGTCAGCTCACCGGCCTCGACGGTGCGGATCGACTGGTCGAAGCGGCTGAAGACTTCCGCTGCCGATCCGGTCGTGTCGAGGGCAAAAACATCCAGGATCGCCCGCCGCTCGGCGAGCAGGGCATTTTCCTCGATCATGGGCAGGGCGGCTGCGTTGGCGGCCGCCAGGATGGCGGTAAAGACGATGCTGACTACCAGAATGAACACAACGGTGTAAGCATAGTTTTTTAATTTGCTCTTGCTTTTCTTTTCATCCGTGCTCATGCGGTCACCTTCTTTTTGCTGCTCAAGAGCTTGACCTGGCGGTCAATCAGCGGGGCAAACGAATTGGCGATCAGGATGGCGAACATAATGCCTTCGGTAAAAAGCGAGAAGGACCGGATGACCAGGGTCGCCAGCCCAATCAGGATGCCGTAGAGCCATTTGGCTGTTTCATGGGATGGGGCTGACACCGGATCGGTTGTCATGAAAACTGTGCCATAGAGGAAACCACCAGACAGCAGCATGAAAACGGGATCTGCTTCAACGATGCCAGTTGCATAGAGGATCGTGCCACCGATCAGAAAACTGGCTGCTGTCCCTAGCATGATTTTCCAGGAGGCAGTCTTGGTCACCAGCAGATAGATCGCAGCCAGAAGAATCAGCAGGGCGCTGGTCTCGCCGAGCGAGCCAGGGATGAAGCCTGTGAACAGGTCCATTGTCTGGGCCCGGATCCCCTGGTTGTTGAGGTCCAGGATCGGGGTGGCCATGGTCATGACATCGATCCCGCCGGAATACTGGATCAGACCGCCTGGAAAACCTGTGAAGGGCTTCGACCAGTTGACGGTCATGTAGGCTGGGAAGGCGATGTAGATCATGCAGCGTCCGACCAACGCAGGATTGAAGATGTTTTTGCCAAATCCGCCGAAAACTGCCTTGCCAAAAATGATGCCGAAGGCGATGCCGACCATCGCGACCCAGTAGGGCGTCGCTGGCGGCAAGCTCAGGGTGAAGAGCAGGCAGGAAACGAGCACGGCCTCCGACACCTTGGTCTTGTCACCGGTAACGAGCCGCATGAAAGCGTATTCGCAGGCTATCCCCGTGGCCAAAACCACCGCCAGCAAAAACAAGGTTCTAAAACCAAACAAGTAGATGGAAAATAAGAGAAGTGGCAGCAAGCTGATCCAGACACGTGTCATGAGCTTCTGCTTCTGGAAATAGGGCGAGAGTTTGACCATAAAACCTCCGAGTCAAGATTGTCCGTCAAGTACAAAACCAGGAACAAGGCCAGGAGTCATCAAACAAGCCATTATTCAAAAAAACGAAGCACCCTCACTCAACCAGCCAGACCTGCTTCCTTGGAATTATTCTAAATAACTTCCAGCCGCTTGAAAAGACTTTGTGACAAAATCACAATCCGGGTATAATCAACCAAAATATGAAAAGTGACACCATTGGGAGGCGACTATGAGAGTATTCAGGTTAATTTTATTTTCGATGCATGTACTGGTCGGAATCGGGGCGCTGGTCGGAGGATTTGCTGCCATATTGAATCCCTATGAACCGTTAGGCATGACGACCGATGCCTTGAAGGACTCTCCGTTTGATACGTACTTGATCCCTGGGCTGATCTTGCTGGTGTTGTTAGGCATTGGCAATCTTCTCAGTGCAGGCATGTTTGTCCTGAAATGGCGCTTGCAAGGTTTTCTCAGTGGTTTTTTCAGCGCAACGCTCGTGTTCTGGATTGTTATCCAGTGCCTCCTGCTCAGGTCGATCGCTTTTCAGCACATCCTTTTTTTTGGCGTGGGCACCCTCATGGGCCTGCTCTCCCTGACTTTGATTTTCGACCAGCGTAACTGAAAGGCACCCCTGCCGTCCCCTGCGGTGTATACTGAAATAGATAGGGGATGATTGCATGGCTTTTATCGAGATGATCGATTGTCATAAGCGCTACCACATGGGCAGCACGACGATCGTTGCCAATAACGGGATTGATTTCGGGATTGAAAAGGGTGAATTCGCAGTGATTGTCGGTCCTTCCGGGGCTGGCAAATCGACCGTGCTCAACATTCTGGGCGGCATGGATACGTGTGATGAGGGGCAGGTCCTGGTCGACGGTCGGGATATCGCTCGCCTCTCCCAGCGGGATCTGACGACCTACCGGCGCCTGTCGATTGGCTTCGTCTTCCAGTTCTACAATCTGATGCCCAATCTGACGACCCTGGAGAATGTTGAGCTTTCGGCTTCGATCGTCCCGGGAGCCAAGGATCCGGAGCTCGTCCTGCAGCAGGTCGGTCTCGGCCACCGGCTGGATAATTTTCCGGCCCAGCTGTCCGGTGGCGAGCAACAGCGGGTCGCGATCGCACGAGCCCTGGCCAAGAATCCCAAAATGCTCCTGGCCGATGAACCGACCGGCGCTCTCGACTACCATACGGGCAAGGAAATCCTCAAGTTGCTGCAGCAGACGTGCCACGAGACGGGCACCACAGTCATCGTGATCACTCACAACCAGGCGATCACGCCGATCGCCGACCGCATCATTGAAATCAACGACGCCAAGGTGCGGCGGGTTACACACAACGAAAATCCCCTTTCCATCGATGCGATTGAATGGTAGGCGATCCTTCATGCAGGGACGAACAACCAAACGATTGATCAAACGGGCACTTTTCCTGGATATCCGCCGGGAGTTTGCCAAATCTGTCACACGCTTCCTGTCCATCCTGATCATGATCGCGCTGGGATCGTTTATTTTTGTCGGTCTCTACGTCACAGGTCCGACCATGCGCAGGACGGTCCTGACTTTTGTTGAAAAAAACAACCTGCAAGATCTCATCGTCAGCACACCTTTCGGGCTGGAAAGTGCCGACAAGGTTTTGCTGGCTGCGCTCCCCGGAGTCTCAGTCCTGGATTACAATTACCGGACGGACGTGATGATCCAGGATACCGACACGGTGGTTCGACTCGAAGGTCTGTCTGTCTTGCCAGGGTATGAAATCACCAGCGGCCGGCTGCCTGGAAAGGCAGGCGAAATCGCGCTCGATGCCGAGATGATCACGGCAGGATTTGCCCTCGATGATGTCATTCGTTTTGCCCCCGAGCAGTTCGGTGACGAAGATGTGCTGAAGCAGTTCTCTTTTACAGTGACCGGATTTGTCCTGTCGCCCGAATATCTCGCTCTCGACAACAAAGGCACCGCTTCCATCGGCAATGGCAAAGTCCATTACTTCGGCGTCCTGGTGCCAGAGAGCTTCAATCTGGAGAACCACAGCCTGGCACGGCTGCAATTCGCTGATGTTATGGGCCTCGACAGCTACTCGGACCTGTACAAGACCCGGATGCTGGCCCATGTCGACGAACTGGACCAGGTTTTTGCTTCCCGCCCGGAGATCCGCCTGGCACGCTACCAGCGCGAAGGCCTGGCTGAAATCGTTTCTGCCGAGGGGGATTTAACCGAAGCGGAGCAAGAGCTGGTCGATGCGAGGCAAAAGCTCCTGGACGCCCGGGCAGATCTCGACCAGGGATTGCTCGATTACGAAGAGGGCAAGGCCACCTTCGAGCAGGAAATCCGGGACGCACGGGCGAAAATCAAGGATGGCGAAGCCGAACTGGTGGATGCCAAAGCAACCCTGGATGACGGCTGGTCCAAGCTGATCGATGGCGAACAGGAGCTGGCCGATGGCTGGAAAGACTACGAAAAAGGCAAAGATGAACTCGAAGAAGGCGAAGAACAACTGGCGGAAGGCCAGGCTCAGCTGGACGCTGCCCAGGCAGAAATCGACAGCCAGCAGCAGATTTTAGACCAGCAACGCCTGGAAGTTGAAACGGGCCTTCAAGCCATCAACGACGGTCTCGTCCAAGCCGGGCTGTCAACCGATAATGATGCTGTGGACAGCCAGATGCTGCTGGTCGAGGGGCAGATCGTAACATTGGACGCTCAGATCCTGGCTGCTGAGCAAGCGTTGCGTGATGTGGCGACAGCTTTGGTCGCTGCAGGATACACCCCTGTCTCAGAAGACCCGCTGGTGATGGACTCTGAGGCCATCGAACAGGCTGCAGCCGAACGGACGGCGGAAAAGGCCCTTCTGGATGCACAGTTGGTCGAACTCGAAGCCATCCTGGCTGACGAACTTGCCACTGAAGAAGAAAAACAGGCAGCAGAAACAGAAATTGCGGCAGTCGAAGATCAGATCACTGCAATGAACTCAGAGCTGACGCTTTTGACGAACTATTTACAGGCCGAGGCGACGGTTACTGCTCTGGTCGTAGCCAGGACAAACCTGGCCACCCTGCTGGAGCTGCTGCAAAACAAATCCACCCTGCTCGCAGCCCAGGCGCAGTTGGAAGCCGGTCAGGCGCAGCTTGACCAGGGCCAGGCGGAACTCGATGCCCAGGTGAAGCTTTTCAATGAGAAGGTCAGGGAATACGAAGCGGGTGTGGCTGAGCTTGCAGCGGCCAGGAAAAAACTCGACGAAGGTGCGGCCGAGTTGGCTGATGCACGAGCTGAACTAGAAGATGGACAGGCGGACTACGAGCAAGGTCTCAGGGATCTGGAGGAAGCGCGGCAAACGCTGGTTCGTGAGCAGGCCAAGGGAAAGCAGGAGCTGGCAGATGCTTATCAGGAGCTGCTCGATGGCGAATTGGAATATGAAGAGGGACTGGCAGAGTATAACGACAAATTGCCGGGTGCTCAGGAGGATATTGCCGAGGGCAAAGTAGACATCGCTGCGGCCAGGCGCCAGCTGGCCAGGCTCAAGGTGCCTGATTACACGATTCAGGATCGCTACAAAGACCCGGGGTTTTTCCAGTTCATAGAAAATTCGGAGAGCATGGATTTCCTGTCCTACATTTTCCCGGTTTTCTTTTTCCTGATTGCCCTGCTCGTTTCCCTGACAACCATGACCCGCATGGTCGATGAGCAGCGCCTGCAGATCGGTACGCTCAAGGCCTTGAGTTATTCCAACTGGGACATCGTCAGCAAATATCTCTTGTATGGCAGCCTGCCGAGCCTTGTCGGCAGCCTCCTGGGGGTCGTTGCCGGACACAAGATCCTGATGCCGACTGTGTTCATGGCGTATTCGTCCAATTTCATCTTCAACGAAGAAATACCGGACTTGCCCATCATCTACAGCATCCTTGCCGTCCTGATCAGCCTGCTTTGCACGGGCCTGGTTGCGCTGATGACCACGTACTCTTCACTCAAGGAAAATGTCGCCTCGCTGTTGCGGCCCAAGGCACCGAAAGCCGGAACCCGCATCCTGCTGGAGCGGATCACACCGGTTTGGAAGCGTCTGTCTTTCCATAGCAAAGTGACGGCCAGGAACATTTTCCGCTTCAAAAAGCGCATGATGATGACGATTCTCGGTGTGTCGGGCTGTGCCGCCCTGATTTTCATGGGCTTTGGCATCCGCGACTCGATCGGGTCGATCATTCCCAAACAGTATGGCGACCTGTTCCGTTATGACACTCTGGTCATCTTCGATGATGAGGCTGATCCAGCAGATTTGAAAGCCTATCAGGAACTGCTGGATGGTGATAGCCGGATCAGCCAGATCTACCCGGCACGGATTGAGCAGGGCATCATCGCGGTCCCTGGCAAGCTCGACCAGGACATCACGCTGGTCGTGCCAGCTGATGCGACGCAATTTGCCGAAATCAATGTGCTCCGCAGCCGGATCCTGAAGCAGCCACTCCACCTGGACCAGGGGGCAGTGATTTCAGAAAAGATGGCGCTGCTGCTCGGGTTACGTGCCGGAGACACCCTCGATTATGAAGATCCGGATGGTCAGGTTCGCCCCATTTCCATCGGTGGTGTCACGGAAAATTACACCGGGCATTACCTCTACCTTTCAATTGCCGATTATGAGGCTTTATTTGGCAAATCCTACCGGCCAAACAGCGATTTCGTGGTGCTCAATCAGCAGGATCCGGAAACAGCCAGCACTTTTTCCCGCGCCATGCTCGACCAGGAGATCGTTTTCAGCGCGATCAGTTCCCGGACCACCGGTGAAACGGTCCACAAGCTGATGGCATCGATGAACATCATCGTGCTCGTGATCCTGATCGCCTCTTCCCTGCTCGCCATCGTGGTCCTCTACAACCTGACCAACATCAATGTCTCCGAGCGGATCCGCGAGTTGTCGACGATCATGGTCCTGGGCTTCTATCCCAAGGAAGTCACAGCCTATGTCTATCGCGAAACAATGACGCTGACTGCCATGGGTATCCTGGCTGGTTTCGGCTTCGGCCGCGTGCTGCATTATTTCGTCATCAGTTCGATGGCGCCGTCCAATGTCCTGCTGGACCCTTATGTCTGGTGGAGCACGTATGCCCTCTCGGCTGCCTTCACCTTTGCCTTCTCCCTGGTCGTCATGCTGATCATGCACAACCGCCTCAAGCACGTCGACATGGTCAGTGCCTTGAAGGCGGTCGAGTAAAGCCAGAGAAAAAAGCGATGCCTATTGTCGTTAAATGCCGTGGCCACAGACACGGGCAGTTTCGCGCGCAATGACGAGTTCTTCTTTGGTGGGGATGACAAGGACCTTGACGGGTGAATCATCGTCAGAAATGATCGCTTCTGTACCGATGGCCGCGGCATTGCGATAGGGATCGATCGAGATACCCATGAAGCCTAAGTCCTTGCAGGCGCCATAGCGGATGTCAGGGGCGTTTTCGCCAATACCGGCGGTGAATACGACTGCATCGACGCCACCCATGGTCGAGGTGTAGGCACCGATCAGTTTGCGGCACTGGTATTTGAAAAGGTCGATCGCCAGGGCTGCCCGCTTGTTGCCCTCACCTGCGGCAGCATAGATGTCGCGCAGATCGGGACTGACACCGGAAATGCCGAAAAGGCCGGACTGGTTGTTGAGCAGATTTTCCATGCCGTCGATATCGAGTTGTTCTTTTTCCATCAGGAAGGTGACGATCGCAGGGTCGATGTCGCCGCTGCGGCTGCACATGGCCAGGCCAGCCAGCGGGGTCAGGCCCATAGACGTATCGACGCTGCGGCCCCGGTCAACGGCAGCGATGGAGGAGCCGAATCCGAGGTGGCATGTGATGATCTTTAGCGTGTCGATCGGTTGGCCCAGAAGTTCGGCTGCACGCTGGCTGATATAGGCATGGGATGTGCCATGGAAACCATATTTGCGGACATCGTATTTTTCGTAGAATTCGTATGGCAGAGCGTAGATGGCAGCCTTGTCCGGCATGGTGTGATGGAAAGCCGTGTCAAAGACAGCTACTTGAGGGACGCCTGGCAGGGCCTTTTCGCAAGCCAGGATGCCCTCCATGCTGGGCGGGTTGTGCAACGGAGCGAGATGATTGTACGCCTCGATGGTGCGCTTGATCTCAGGGGTGATGATCGCAGGAGCAGTGAATGTCTCACCGCCGTGGACGATGCGATGTCCAACCGCCTCGATCGCACTTTTGTTCTTGATCACGCCTTGCCTGGTCGAGGTCAAAACCTTGATGACAGCGTTGACAGCTGCTTCAATCGTTGGCAAATCCATAACTGTCGTGACTGGATCAGCATCACGGCGGGCAAGCGATAGCGATGATTTTCCCAATCCGATCCGGTCGCAAAGGCCCTTGGCCAGCACCTCGCCACTCCCCACCCGGATCAATTGGTATTTCAAAAATGTGCGATTGGTGTTGATCACTAAAACAAGCATACAGACCTCCCGATCTCATCGAGTCGATAAAAAGAATGATCAGTCAATTATAAACAATCTGAGGCCAAACCTCCACAAAAAGGACAAAGTGACGAAAAAGGTCCCTTTTTGATCAAACCACCAGGATTTCGCGTTCGATGGTGAGAATTTCCAGGTCGGGCCAGGTTTCGGTGTGGTTTTCGATGGTTTGCAGGAGTTTTTCGAGGATTTTACGGTCGCTGCCTGCGGCGGCCAGGCCGAGACCAAGGCGGCTGTGCTGATCCTGGAAAGAGATTTCGGCGACGGAGACGGCGAACCGGTGCTGCAGGTCGGCCTTGAGGCGGCTGGCGATGGATCGCTTATCCTTGAGGGAATGGCAACTGTAGAGCATCAGGTCGAGCTGCATGACCGCAACATGCATGGCGGGCCCCCCTTTCATCCAATTTCACGCTGAAAAGATCTGGTTCTATTGTAACGCAACAAAGCCGCCCGGATCAGGGCTTTGCCTGAATCCGGAGCGGCTCTGTAAAGGTGTGCGAGTGGGGAGCTGGAAACTGAGACCGGGTCCCTGTCAGTCCATGCCGGGCATGATCAGGTCGTTGGGCATGCGGCCGGCCGGGATCATCGGATAGACGTTTTCACCGGTATCGATGATGCAGTGGACGAGATAGGGGCCTTCGGTCGAGATACATTTCTCGATTTCGCGTGTAAGGCTGGCTTCATCGTTGGCGAAACCGCAGGGCAGATTGTAGGCTTTGGCGATCATGTTGAAATCGGGAGTGCCTTCCATGCCGGAATGGGAGAAACGCTTGTCAAAGAACAGATCCTGCCACTGGCGGACCATGCCGAGGCTGCCATTGTCCATGATGAAGATCTTGACTGGCAGCTGGAGGTTGGCCAGGACACCAAGCTCCTGGAAGGTCATCTGGAAGCCGCCGTCACCAACGAACAGGATGGTCGGGCGGGAACGGTCGGCAAACGAGGCGCCGATCGCGGCTGGCAAGCCGAAGCCCATCGTGCCCAGCCCGCCGGATGTGATCCAGCTGCGCGGCGATTCGACCGGGAAATGCTGGGTGGCGAACATCTGGTGCTGGCCGACATCGGTGACCACGATCGGATTGGTGCCCTTGTAGGCCTTGGCGACGCGATGGATCAGGTACTGCGGCAGCAGCGGATAGGTCGGCACATACATCTGCTCGACCAGCTCGTCGTAGCGCTTTTTCTTGGCCATCAGGCTGTCGATCCAGTCCAGCCAGTCTTCGGAGAAGACTCCGCAGGTCCGGTCGGCTGGATAGTTGGCTGCCATGGTGCGGAAGAAATCAGCGGCATCGTCCTCGATCCCGATGTCGACCCGGACATTTTTGCCGATTTCGGCGTCGTCGATGTCGACATGGATGATCACACGCTTCTTGTCCTGGTTGTAAAGATCGGGATCACCGACGATCCGGTCGCTGAAGCGGCAGCCGACTGCGAGCAGCAAATCGCAGGTTCCGAGGGCGGTATTCGCCTGTGGTGTGCCATGCATGCCGATGTGGCCCAGGTATTTCGGATGATCTGGCGCAACGGCACCTTTGCCCATCAGGGTGGTGGCGACTGGGATACCGAGGCAACGGATGAATTCCATCATATCCTGGACACCGCCATTGGAGATGACACAGCCGCCGCCGGCCAGGAGCAGCGGTTTTTTCGCTTTGGCCAACGCTGCATACACGTTGTCGGTCATGCCCTCGGTGCGGACCTTGGCCGGACGGTGGCGGATATAGGTGCTGGTCGAACGGCCCTCGGGAGCCGGATCGATCTGGAGCGCGAGAAGATCTTTGGGGACATTGACCAGGACCGGGCCGGGGCGGCCTTCGGTCGTCAGCTGCCAGGCCTCTTCCAGGATCGGCAGCAGGTCATTGGGGTCCATGACGAGATAATTGTATTTGGTGATCGGCTGGGTGATGCCGGTGATATCTGCTTCCTGGAAGGCATCGGTACCGGTGGATTTGCGGGCAACTGCGCCAGTGATGGCCAGGATCGGTACCGAGTCGAGCATCGCGTCGGCCAGGCCCGTGACCAGATTGGTCGCGCCAGGGCCTGAGGTGGCGATGACGACACCGGGAATGCCGGTGACCTTGGCAAAGCCTTCAGCCGCATGGATCGCACCTTGTTCGTGGCGGACCTGGACATGGGGGAACCCGGCATTGTAGATGGCATCATAGAGCACGAGCACGGGACCACCCGGATAGCCGAAGGCGTGATGGACGCCCTTGTCGAGCAGGAATTTGACGATCAGATCTGCTCCATTCATGATTCATCCTCCTTGCCATTACGGCGCAGGCGGGCACCCACGCTGCTGGCGATCACTTGGGACTGGTAGCGGTTCAGGACACCACGCAAGTTGCGGTCGGGCTGGGTCGCCGGCTGACGCTGGGCCAATTCATGCTCGGACACAAGCAATTCGATCATGCGCGCCGGGATATCGATCCGGATCCGGTCGCCTTCCTGGACATAGGCAATCAGACCACCAACGGCTGCTTCCGGACAGACATGCCCGATCGAGGCACCGCGCGAGGCGCCGGAGAAACGGCCGTCTGTGATCAGGGCCACGCTGTTGTCCAGGCCCATGCCGGCCAGTGCACTGGTGGGCGTGAGCATTTCGCGCATGCCCGGGCCGCCCTTGGGGCCTTCGAAACGGACGACGATGACATCGCCAGGATTGATCTGGCCGCCAAAAATCGCTTCGGCCACTTCTTCCTCACTGTCAAAAACGCGGGCCGGACCCTCGTGTTGCATCATTTCCGGCAGGACGGCGCCTTTCTTGACGACACAACCATTCTGGGCCAGATTGCCCTTCAAAACAGCCAGGCCACCATCGGCTGAATAAGGATTGTCGATCCGGCGGATGATGATGCCATCGGCACCAAAGGATCCGGTCAGGCGGTCCTGGAGCGGACCGCTGACGGTCAGGGCGTCGAGTTCGATGTGGTTGCCCTTGGCCAGCTCGGTCATGACAGCGCGCAGGCCGCCCTTTTCATTGAGGTCGGAAATATAGTGGTCACTGGCGGGATTGAGCTTGCACAGCTGCGGCGTCGCGCTGCTGATCTGGTTGATCTCGTCCAGGGTCAGGTTGTAGCCAGCTTCGCGGGAGATCGCCAGCATGTGCAGGACCGAGTTGGTCGAACCGCCGAGTGCCATGTCCATGCGCAGGGCATTGCGCAAGGCAGCCGGGGTCATGATGTCGAGTGCCGTCACACCGGCCTCGTAGAGGTCCATGATCTTTTCACCGGACATTTTGGCCAGGCGGATGCGGTCCGAGTAAACGGCCGGGATTGTGCCATTGCCGGGCAAGGCCAGGCCCATGGCTTCCGTCAGGCAGGCCATGGTATTGGCGGTATACATGCCAGAACAGCTGCCGCAGGTTGGACAGGCGGACATTTCCATCGCCGTCAGCTGGGCATCGTTGATCTTGCCCGCAGCATGGGCACCAACGGCTTCGAAGACATTGCCAAGGCCAACACGGTCATGGCTGACTTTGCCGGGCAGCATCGGTCCGCCGGTGATGAAAATGCTCGGGACATTGAGCCGGGCAGCTGCCATCAGCATGCCAGGGATGACCTTGTCGCAGCTGGGGATGAAAACAACCGCATCAAACTGGTGTGCCATCATCATGATCTCAATGCTGTCGGCAATCACATCGCGGCTGATCAGGGAATATTTCATTCCGGCATGGTTCATGGCGATGCCGTCACAGACCGCGATCGCCGGGAATTCGAACGGGACCCCACCAGCATTGCGGATGCCAGCCTTGACAGCATCGGTCAAAGTCCGCAGGTGGATATGGCCGGGGACAATTTCATTGAACGAATTGACGACGCCGATGAACGGCTTTTTCATTTCACTTTCAGACAGGCCGAGGGCATAGAGCAGGGACCTGTGGGAGGCACGGCCAGGGCCTTTCTTGATCGCATCACTGCGCATAGGATTCACCTTCTTTGTTATTAAGATTGATTCATTATAGCATAGCTGACCGGATGGCTTGCCGCCCGGTCAGCTGGTGGAAAAGCTTCTGCAAGATGGGGCACAAATGCCAGTAACTCAGGCGTTCGCGACCGCTTCGACGACCAGTCGGGTCATTTCGCGTGTGCCGACGCGCTTCTCAGTCGAGTTGCTGCCGACATTCTGGACGATGTCACCCGTGCGATAGCCGTCGGCCAGGACCTTGGCGACAGCGGCTTCAACAGCGTCTGCCTCCGCGATCAGGCCGAGCGAACTGCGCAGCATCATGGCAGCGGAGAGAATCGTAGCCAGCGGGTTAGCCTTGTCTTGGCCGGCAATATCCGGGGCAGAGCCGTGGACAGGCTCATACATGCCGGGTGTACCGGGCTTGCCCAGGGAGGCCGAGGCAAGCATGCCGATCGAGCCAGTGATCATGGCTGCTTCGTCGGAGAGGATGTCACCGAACATGTTGGTCGTCACGATGACGTCGAAGTCCGATGGGCGCTTGATCAGCTGCATGGTCGCGTTGTCGACGTAGAGGTGGTCGAGCGTGACTTCCGGGTAATCCTGGCTGACCCGGATCACGGTCTCGCGCCAGAGGCGGGAGCTCTCGAGGACATTGGCCTTGTCCACACTGGTCAGACGCTTGTTTCGCAGCATGGCCTGTTCAAAACCGACACGGGCGATGCGCTCGACTTCCATGACGCTGTAGGCCTCGGTGTCATAGGCCTCTGGTCCGTTAGGTCCTTCGCGGCGGCCACGGTCACCAAAGTACATGCCGCCCGTCAATTCACGGACGATCATGACATCGATCCCGGCGGCAGCTGTCTCCGGATGGAGCGGGCAGGCAGCAGCCAAGGCTGGATAGAGGACGGCCGGGCGCAGGTTGGCGTAGAGGCCGAGCTCGGCACGCAGTCCCAAAAGTGCGCGTTCAGGTCGTTTGTCACCCGGAAGCGTATCCCACTGCGGTCCGCCCACTGCTCCTAAAAGGACGGCGTCACTTTTCCTGGCGGCGGCGACGGTAGCAGCCGGCAGAGGCTCGCCCGTAGCATCGATCGCGATCCCGCCAGCAAGCAATTCGGTGTAGGCGAACTCATGGCCGAAACGGCCGGCAATGACGTCGAGGACTTGACGGGTGCCATTGACGACTTCAGGACCGATGCCGTCGCCGGGAATGACTGCAATTTGAAACTTTGCCATAGAAATAGTCTCCTTGAATGTCTGGTCTGGTGATTGGGATCATCTGGAAGTTGAGTATTTAGTTCAGGCCAAGCTGCTGGCACATGAGTTTGTATTCGAGCGAATCAACCAGGGCCAGCCAGGAGGCTTCGAGGATGTCGGTCGAAACGCCGATCGTATGCCAGGTGCGGATGCCGTCGGTGGATTCGATCAGGGTGCGCACCGTCGAAGCAGTGGCTTCCTGGTTCAGCACACGGACCTTGAAGTCAGTCAGCCGGACCTGGGTCAGCTCAGGGTAAAAGACCTCCATCGCCTTTTTCAGGGCACGGTCCATCGCATTGACTGGGCCTTCGCCTTCGGCAGCTGTGACTTCCTCGACACCATCGACGAGGATCTTGATGTAGGTAAAGGCACTGTACGCACCCATCTGGGGCTGCTCGATCGTAATCCGCAATTTCTCCAGGGTGAAGAAGGGCTGGTACAGGCCCAGCTCCTTGCAGACCAGAAGCTCCTGTGACGCTTCGGCACCCTCGAAATGGTAACCCTGGTGCTCAAGCTCCTTCATCGTGTGCAGGACACGGGCCACTTCCGGAGCATCGCGGCTGATGTCCGGCTTGATCCGGCGGATGATATCCAGGACAGCCGACCGGCCGCTGATTTCCGAAAGCAGGAAACGGCGGGCATTGCCGACTGACGTCGGCTCGATGTGCTCGAACGTCTTGGGGTTCTTTTTGACGCCATCGACATGCATGCCGGCCTTGTGTGAAAAGGCCGAACTGCCGACATACGGTTCGCCGTTGGGCAGCTGGATATTGGTAATCTCGGCAATCGTCCGGGCGACTGGGGTGAGCAACTCCATCCGGTCCTGCGGGATACAAGGGTGGCCGTATTTGATCTGGAGATTGGGGATGATGGTCGACAGGTTGGCGTTGCCACAGCGCTCGCCAATGCCATTGAACGTCCCCTGGACATGGGTCGCGCCCGCAAGGACGGCAGCCTGGGAATTGGCCACGGCCATGCCGCTGTCGTTGTGACAGTGGATGCCGATCTGGATGCCCGGCAAGGCCTTGACCACGGCCGCGGTGACAGCACTGACCTCGTCCGGCATGGTCGCACCGTTCGTGTCGCAGAGTACGGCACAGAGGGCGCCGCCCTCCTGGGCCGCTTTCAGGCAATTCACTGCATAGTCCGGGTTGGCCCGGTAAGCTTCAAAGAAATGCTCAGCGTCGAAAATGACATCACGGCCCTGCGAGCGCAAGTACTCCGTCGTCTCACGGATCAGGGCCATGTTCTCCTCATTGGTGCAGCGCAGGATGTCGCGCACTTCGAGGTCCCAGGTCTTGCCAAAGATCACAATGGTGCTGGTCTGGGCTGACAGAAGGTCGGCCAGGCCGGTGTCTTCCTCAGGCTTGATGCCCTTGCGCTTGGTCGGGCCGAAGGCGACCAGTTCCGTCTGGTCCATCACCGGCCGCTTTTCATTGAATTTGGTGAAGAATTCGCGATCTTTCGGGTTGGAGCCGGGGTTGCCGGCTTCGATGTAGCGGACACCGATGGTCACGAGATTGTCGAGAATCTGGAACTTGTCATTGACAGAAAATGAGACACCCTCCATCTGGGCGCCATCGCGCAGGGTCGTGTCAAGAATTTCAACAACGGGTTTTGCCAAAGATCTCTCCTCCTTTTCCAGGCATCTGGTCCAGGCCGGGAAAAGTCCGGCCCAGACAAGGTGTCGCAAGGTTATTCCAGCATACCTTTTGCCCGGACAGCGGGCAAGTTTTCCTCGGCCCTTTTTCTTCACGCTTTCTGCCGAAAACTGGTCCTGGGACTTCTGAATATGCTATACTGGCGGCGCATTCGAGCATGGGGAGAAACTGAAGCGTCCATGAGCCTTCTATCGCTGCAATCCGTGGAAAAATCGTATTTCGGCCGCACAGTCCTGGCCGGTGTTTCGCTGCGGATTGACCGCGGAGACCGCCTGGCCCTGATTGGTGAAAACGGCGCTGGCAAGACCACCTTGTTGCGCCTGGTCACGGGCCAGGAAAAACCCGATGCCGGCCAGGTCGTAAAGCCCGCAACCGTTGTGGTCGGCTACTTGAGCCAGCATGTCGAAGAGATCTGCGATCTGGAGAGCCACCCGCTGGCCAACCAGGAACTGACCGCCCTTGAGGATGAAATGCGCCATCTCGAACACGAAATGGCCAGTGCCCCTGGCGATCACCGCCTGATGGCGCGCTACGCTGAGTGCACGGCCCGATTCGAAGCCCTGGAAGGTTATGATTTCCCGCGCCGCATGCAGGAAGCGCTCGACGGTCTGGGCCTGTCCGGCGAAGCCCTGGCCCGCCCGATGTCCACGCTCTCCGGCGGCGAGCGAATGCGTGTTGCCCTGGCCCGGATCCTCCTGATGTCGCCAGATGTCCTGCTGCTGGACGAGCCGACCAACCATCTCGACGCCACTGCCCAGGAATGGCTGGAAAGCTATCTGAAAAGCTTCAAGGGTGCGGTGCTGCTCGTTTCCCATGACCGCGCTTTCATCGACCAGGTCGCCAATGAAGTGGCCGAACTGTCGCTTGGCCAACTCACCCTGCGGCCGGGTAACTACACCGCCTACAAGGAAATCCAGGCCAGCGAGCTGCTGACCTTGTCCCGCACGATCCGGCAGATGGAAAAAGAACTCGCCCATCAGGAAGCGGTCACCCAGACCATGCTGTCCCACCGCAAAATGGCCAGCTACCATGCGCGGGAAAAGGTGGTCGCCAAGCTTTCGTCGCAGCTGACCGAGATCCGCGATCGGGCCCGTCAGCACCAGACGCAGCTCAAGTTCAATTTCCTGCCGGTCCAGAACACGGGCGATCCGGACAAACAACTCCTCCTGGCCAGCGACCTGGAAATCCGCTTCCAGGAACGGGTCTTGTTTTCCAGTGTCAGTTTTGAAATCCGCGGCCGCGACAAGCTCTGTGTCTGCGGTCCGAACGGCTGCGGCAAGTCGACCCTGCTGGCGCTGCTTCTGGGTAAGATCCCGCAAAGCAACGGGGCCCTGCGCCTCTCGGAAAAAGCTGTTTTCGGCCACATGGGTCAGCATGTCGAATTTCTCGATGAACAAGCCTCGGTGCTGGATGAGCTTCTGTCCCGCTTTGCCCTTGACGAAGCAGGGGCCCGCAACTTACTGGCGCGCTATGGCTTCAGGGATGTCGACGTTTTCAAGTCGATTTCCGTCCTGTCCGGTGGCGAACGGGCCCGGCTCTACCTGTGCTGCCTGCTCCTCGAACAGCCGGATCTGCTGCTTTTGGACGAACCGACCAACCATCTCGATATCCATTCCCGCGAGATTCTGGAACAGGCGTTGCTCGAATTCCCCGGCGCGATTTTTGCGGTCAGTCATGATCGTTATTTCATCGACAAAATCGCCCGCCGGGTCCTGGGTTTTGTCGGCCACCAGGTCCAGTCCTTCGACACCTATGCCGAATACCGGAGCAAGGCCCGCCAGGCAGAGGCAGCCTTCGTCGCGAGTGGCAAAGCCCAGAAAGAGCTGGAAGCCCGGGCAGCTCGCAACCAGGAAGCCGAATCAGCCAGCGGGCGGGTGCAGAGCTTGAACAAAGCCCAGGAACGGCGCGAAAATGCCCGGCGCAAAGAACAGCTTCGCCAGGCGGAAAAGCGCATTGAACAGCTCGAACAGGAACGGTCGGAACTCGAGGCATTGTTCTCCGGTGCAGCAACGCCGTCCGATTACGAACGCTATGCCATTGTCCTGCAGGAAATTGACGACACCTATGCTCTCTATCTGGAACTGGCCGAGGACCAGGGCACGTAGACTAGGGCACGATCAGGCGCAAAGCCTGATGCTTGACCGTCAGTTCCACCGGCAGTTCACCGCCCCATTCACCATCGAGGTCGATGGAGAGAGTTTCTGTATGACCTGTCATGATTTTCAGCGATGATGCCTGGAAATAATCGATTTTTGGGTGGTTGACATGGACACCGTTGACCATCTGGACCAGAAGCGGGAATAATTCCAAAAGATTTTGCGGTTTGACCAGCACCACATCCAGCAGGCCATCGGTCACAGAAGCCTGGGGGGCAAGGTTGCGGAAACCACCGACGCTGCTGGTATTGGAAACAATAAAGAGCAAGATCTCCTCATCGATGACCCGGTCGGGTGTCTCGATATGGACCGGAATCGGGCGCAGAGCCTGGGAGGAAAGATCCCTGGCCCCCTCAATGACATAGGCCAGCGTGCCAAGGACCGTCTTGGCATCCGATGGGACTTTGTAGGCCACATCGGTCAGCAAGCCACCCGCGGCCACATTGACAAAATAGCGGTCATTGGCCTGGCCGACATCGATCAGGCGTGTCTTGCCCTGGCGGATCATTTTGGCCACGGCACTGTCTGAGCGGGGCAACTTCATGGCATAGGCGAAATCATTGACCGTTCCGGCGGCCAGGATGGCCAGCGGAGTCTGGTGCTTGCCGTCGAGCAGGCCGCTGACAACCTCATTTACGGTGCCGTCACCGCCAACAACCAGAATCAGGTCAAATTGCCAGTCCTGGTAATAGCGGGCCGCAATATAGGCATCCCGTGGACCAACCGTGCGGACGACATCGACATCACTGAAAGTGCCATCGGCAAGCAGCGTCTCGGTCAGGCGCTCGGCCTTTTTCTGCAAAGTCTGTCGGCCGGATGAGGGATTGATGATGACACGTGCGCGCATGGCAGACTCCTGGCTGTTTTTGATAGTAGATTTATTATACCATGCCTGGCCGCTTAAGAAAGGCAGCCTTGCGTCTTACGCAAGGCTGCCCCGGGCTTTGAGCAGGGCTTCGGCGCAGCGCAGGCCATCGACGGCAGCTGACATGATCCCACCGGCATAACCAGCGCCTTCCCCGCAGGGGTAGAGGCCTTGGCAGCAGCTCTGTAAAGTGGTCTCCTCGCGCAGAATCCGGACCGGAGCCGAACTGCGTGTTTCCACACCGGTCAGGATCGCCTCGGGGGCGGCAAAACCAGATAGTTTCTGGTCAAAGAGTGGCAGGGCCTCGCGCAGGGCCTGGGTGGCGAAGCCTGGCAAGCACAGGGCCAGGTCGGTCCAGGTCACACCCGGTGTGTAACTGGGCAGGACTCCGGCCGGACCTGCCGAAGGCTGGCCAACCAGAAAATCACCCACCCGCTGAGCCGGGGCCCGGTAATTCCTGCCCCCGAGGTCATAAGCGAGCTGCTCCATCTGGCGTTGGAGACTGATGCCACCCAAGGGTCCCGGCTCAGGGAAGTCCTCCGGCCGGACCTCGACCAGCAAGGCACTGTTGGCATTGACCTGGTCCCTGGCGTGGAGGCTCATGCCATTGGTGACAATCCCACCTGGTTCGGATGCCGAAGCTACCACCTGACCGCCCGGGCACATGCAGAATGTGTAGACCGAACGTCCCGAAGGCAAGTGGACTGCCAGCTTGTATTCGGCCGGTGGTAAATCAGGGTGGCCGGCCTGAGGCCCATACTGGCCCTGATTGATCTTATGCTGCAAATGTTCGATCCGGACGCCCACCGAAAAAGGCTTGGCAGCGAGTGGAACCGGGGCATTTGCCAGCATCGTCACCGTGTCGCGGGCGCTGTGTCCGATGGCCAGGATCACCTCTTTCACAGCCCAGGTTTCAGGCTGCCGGGTCCCATCCGCAGACTGGCGGCTGACGATGATTTTGTCCAGCTTGCCCGTGGGACCTGCTTCCTTGGGTACATCCGCAGGGTCGTCAGGGCAAGCCAGCCCGGCCGGCGAGCAAACCAGCTCATCCAGGCGGGTGCCAAAGTGGAAACTGCCTCCGAGTTGCTCGATGGTCTGGCGGATCTTGGTCACGACCCCGCAGAGCAGATCGGTGCCGACATGGGGTCTGGGCTCGATCAGGATACTGGCGGGAGCCCCAGCCAGGACCAGTTCTTCCAGGACCGCCTGGCAGCGCGGATCCTTGAGATTGGTGGTCAATTTGCCATCGGAAAAGGTCCCGGCGCCACCTTCACCAAACTGGACATTGTTTTCCGGATCGAGCGGACCACCGTCCCAGAACCGTTCAACCGCATCTTTGCGCTGTGCAATCGGCTGGCCGCGTTCGATGACACGTGGTTTGAGGCCTGCTTGAGCCAGGGCCAGGGCTGCAAACAGCCCGGCCGGGCCGCTGCCGACAATCACCGGCCGCTCAGAATCTGGTAGATCCGGCCCGCAGGATCGCAGCTCGAAGGAGGACTTGAAGGCCGGAATAGACGCAAGTCCAGCTGGCTTGGGCGCTGTCTGGCCCCGGACAATCGTGTACTGGATCCGGATGTCGCCCTTGTGGCGGGCATCAATCGATTTACGTGCAATATGCCAGGCCCCCACCCGTGCCACAGGACAATGAAAAGCCCGGGCGATCGCCCGGACCAGGTCTGCAGGCGAATGGCCGAGAGGCAGGCGTACCGAGCACGTTGCAGCGTCTGTCTGGTCCATCCTCTTGCCCGACGGACGGGCAGGTACTTCCCCCCGCCCGGTCATGACCGCAGCCTTGTGAGCAGACGGGCTGCGGATGCTCCGGCTAAAAGACCGCTGGACCAGGCCCACTGTAAATTAAAGCCGCCGCAGTCACCATCGATGTCAAGGAGCTCACCGGCGGCAAACAAACCCGGTTTCAGGCGCGACTCCAGGCAATCCGGCAGGAAATCACGGCAGTCCAGACCGCCGGCAGTCACCTGGGCCTGGGAGAAATCTCTCGTCCCGGTCACAGTCAGTTCGAGCTGCTTGATGGTCCGGGCCAGGCTTTTCACCTGGCGCGGTGAAAGGGTACGAACGGGTTGGTCCAGATTGGCATGGAGCGTCTCGCGGACGATGAAGCCACCAATTTTGCGGTGCACCAGCCCAGTCAGCAAGTCTGAGAGATGCAAGGCTGGATTCTGGCTGATCCGGTGGGCGATCCTGGCTTCAATGGCCGCTTCTGTCCATTCCGGCAACAAATCCAGCCAGATCCTGAGCGGCTCGACACTGTTTTCCTGCAGGCTCACGCTGACCGTTCGGGACAATTGCAAGACCGGGATCCCGGAAAGGCCATAGTCGGTAAAAAGGACCTCACCAGATTCACGGCCGATTTCCTGGTTGCCCAGGACCAGCGTCAAGCCACATTCGACCCGGATTCCCGACATGGAAACCGTTTTCCGGCCTGCTGTGGTCAATTGAACCAGAGCGGGCAAAGGCTCGACCAGACGGTGGCCCAAGGGCTGGGCCAACCGGTAGCCGCTGCCATCGCTGCCCAGATTGGGCGAGGCCTGGCCGCCCGTGGCCAGGATGACACAAGTGGCATCCAGTATCTGGCCATCGGCAAGGCCGAGGCGCCAGTGTGGAGCTTTTTCCAGCGGCTGGCTACCCAGGAAGACCGGCTCGACTGGTGCGAGTGAAGTCACTGTCTGCTGCGTCTGGATCGAGATATGCAGGCGCTCGATTTCGTGTGTCAATAGGTCGACGACGGCTGCAGCCTGCTGACAGACAGGGTAGATCCGGCCATCCTCTTCTTCCCGGCAAACCAGGCCAAGGTCGAGGAAGAAGTCCAGGGTTGCACTGACATCATAGCGGTGCAAGGCACCGCGGCAAAAACGGGGATCATCACCGTGATACGCCGCAGGAACAGCCAGAGCATTCGTCAGGTTGCAGCGTCCATTACCGGTGGCCAGGATTTTCCGGCCAATTTTGTCATTTTTCTCGAGGATCAGGATGTTCAAGGAACCTGATTGCGGCGGGGCTGCCTGTTCCTGCCAAGTCCTGGCAGCCGATATGGCAGCCAGTAGGCCGGCTGCTCCGCCCCCGACAACGATCAGGTCGACTCGTCTCGGCCGCCTGGCGGTCGTTTCCGTCATAGCGGTTTTTGCTTGGACAACAATTTCAGGCAGCGGGCAAATTTGCTCAGTTCCTCCGGCTCAACCGGCAATTGTTCCTGCATCTCATGGCCAAGTTCAACCAGGTCGCGGACATCGCCTTCCTTGAGTTCAACTTCGATCTCATAGAGGGGATCACTGAGGTCGCCGGCGATCAATTCGCCACGGTCGATGGCCAGCTCCAGGAGTGAATCGCCGTAGCCGATGTCATAGGTGATGCGCTGGAAGCGGGCTTCACATAAAAGAATCAGGGGGCGTGCCTTGATCAGGCGCAGAGCTTCCTGCAATTGCGCATCGGGATCTCCCATGCTGGTGGCTTCACGTTTGAACCAGCTGGTGTCGAGACCATTTTTCAGGTCACCGTCCCAGTCTTCCGGAAACACGGCCGTCCATTCAAAGCGCTGGTGCAGCTCACTGACTGTGGCTTCGCCTGTCTTGAGGGTCACTTCGGAGCGGTCGGATACCTGGCGCAGGCGCAAGGTCATTTCGCGCTCGGTCAGGTCATGGCGAGCCGTGTCGTAATAGAGATTGACCAGGTTTTGTTCGCGGCGCGAGTCGGGCATGGTCAGGCGGGCTATCAGCGGATGTTCGATGATTGCAGATAAATCGGTATTGGCAGCAAGACGCAATTTGATTTCGGATTCCAAGTTGGTTCCTCCCAGAGTCAGGTCAGCCGGATCAGGCTCGATCCAGTGACTTATGCAAGCAGTTGTTCCAGTTCATCCAGGGCCTTGGCAAACACAGCCAGGGCATTCTGGACCGGGGCAGCGGTCGACAAGTCGACCCCAGCCTTTTTCAGCAGATCAAGCGGATAGCCGGAGCCACCAGAACCAAGGAATGCGAGATATCGGCTGACAGCCGCCTCTCCCTCTTGCCGGATGTGCTGGCTCAGGGCCACCGCAGCAGAAAAGCCAGTTGCATATTTGAACACATAGTAGGCATTGTAGAAATGTGGGATCCGGCTCCATTCCCAGTGCATGAAGGGATCAATCACGACCTCCGGGCCGAAGTAAAGGGCCAGCAGGCCGCGGTACAGCTCCGTCAGGGCATCAGCCGTCAAGGGTTGGCCGGCTTCGGCAGCCTGGTGGGCTTTCAGCTCGAATTCACAGAACATCGTCTGGCGGAAAACGGTCAGGCGAAATTCCTCGAGGAAATGGTTGAGCAGGGCGATTTTCTCCTGGCGTCCCTCTGGCTTGGAAAGATCACACTGGTCCATCCAGTGCTGCAGCAGCAAGTTCTCGTTGACAGTCGAGGCGATTTCAGCCAGGAAAATCGGATAATGGGACAGGGCAAATGGCTGGCGGGATGAAAAATACGTGTGCAGGCTGTGGCCAACCTCGTGGGCCAGCGTGAAGACGTCATTCTGCATGCCGCTGAAATTCAACAGGACATAGGGATGGGTGCGATACGTACCCCAGGAGTAGGCTCCAGTCGTTTTGCCGGGTGTCTCATGGACATCGATCCAGCGGTCGGACAGGTGGCGTTCCAGCACCGTGGCATATTCATCACCGAGCGGGCGCAATCCAGACTTGACCAGCTCACAGGCCTGGCTGTACGTGAAGTGGCGCTGGCTTTCTGCAACCAGCGGTACATAGGTGTCATAGATGTGCAAATCAGAAAGGCCCATCAGGCGCTGGCGCAAACCGAGGTAGCGGTAGAGGTCCGGCAGGCCGGCATGGACGGCGTCGACCAGGCCGGTCACGGTCTCTGTGGGCAGATTGTCAGCAAAGAGGGCACCCGCCAAGGTATCGGCATGGTGGCGAGCAGCAGAAAAAGCGATGTCCGTTTTCACCCGGGTGGCGTAGAGGGTTGCCAGGGTGCGGCCAACTCTGGCGTAGGATTCATGGATCTGGGCAAAAGCCCGGGCCCGGATCTCCCGGTCAGGATGCTCGCGCAGCTGGGCAAAGCGGCCGTGCGTCAGACGAGTCATCTGGCCTTGTTCATCCGGGAATTCCCCCAGGTCGATTTCGACATGGTCGAGCATCGAGAACACATCGTTGATGCCTTCACTGGCAGGGCCGAAACGGGAAAGCAGCGCTTCCTCTGCTTCGCTGAGGGTGTGGGGGCGGTTGCGGATGCTGTTGTCAATCAGCATCTGGAAATCAGCCAGTTCAACCGTGTTCGCTTTCCAGTCCTGGAGCTGGGCTGTATCGATCCGGGCCATTTCCGGCAGGATGAAGGCGGTCTGCTCAGCAAACTGGTAATAAAAGGCCGTGATCCGGTCCGTCATGGCCTGGTAAATCGACTGGGTATTATCCTCGTCCCGGTGCATCCGGGCATACGCCAACAGCTCGAGGCATTCTTGCTCCAGTACATCAGAACCCCGGAGTGCAGCAGCCAGGTTTTCCGGGGACTCAGCCAGCAAGCCCCGCCAGGAAATGAGTTCTGACAAGAGCGATGGCAATCGTGTAAATGCAGCCTCCCAGGCTGCATCATCCGGGAAGATGTCCTCCAGGCGCCAGCGCTCATTTTCCGGCACATCGGATCGACTGGTGAAAGGGCCTTGGGATAGGATGCCAGCCAGGTGCTGTGCGCCAGGCTGGTCAGGTTCTCGAGGGGGGTCGGCTGGGGTTTCCATGCTCGCTCCTTGTCAAATTCTATTGTATCGTCAACCGGCGCACCCCTGTCGAGGTTACGACCGTCAGAGTCTTAGGATCAGAAAAAGCCAGCCGGACAATCTCGGCTGCCAAATTCGCATCGAGGCGCAGAGACTGGGTTTTGGCATCATAGACGAGTACCCGGGTCGAGCTGCCCAGAGCCAGGAGAGAGCCTGAAACAGCAGGGGCTGTGGCGACTTCGCCGACCTCCGTCCGCAGACCCATCTGGCCGGAGCCAGACAGCGGATACAGCCCCAGTTTACCACTGACGCGCTCTCCCGCCAACACAACAAGGCCGGAAGCAGTATCCGATAACGATTCGATCCGGGGCAGATCGATGGAAAAACGGGGCTGGCCGGTGGCATAATCGACGCCAGTCACATTCGAATCACTGCTGATGACCAGCTGTCCGCCCTCGTCATAGTTCAGGACAGGATAGAGCCCCTGGACATCGAGTATCCTCTGGCCCACAGCCTCTCCATCGAGAGCAAAACGCTTGAGCACAGGCCTGGTCGACAGGCCATCGGCATTGACCAGGGCCACATCAAAGGACTGCCCATCCGGGGTAAACTGGACCGACAGGACATAGCCGGATTCCGGAAAATGGCATTCATACTGCAACTCGCCAGTGGTGCTGTCAACAATTGCCACCACACCGGTGCTGTCATGGCGATCCTCGACCAGAGCCAGAAGATTGCCTGGTCCGAACACCGCCCCGACGATCCTGCCTTCCCGGGTGCCCGTGGTCAAGGGGCCCGTCTCATCGATGATTGCAAAACTGGTTCCTCCCCGGTCAGCAGCCAGCAACCGGCTGTTGCCCACGACCGCATAAGGAGACACCATATCGATTTCGCGGGCAAACACCTCACTGCCATCCAGCGCCAGATAGGCCAGGCGATTGTGGGTCAGTTTGACGATCCCCTGGCCAAATGGGTACAGACGCTGTGCTTCGGTCGCATCACAGGTAAAACCGAGTTGGGCAGCAGCAGCCAGGTCGACGCTCTCAGTCGCATCAGGCAGGACGGTCTGCTCCGGAATGCTCAGGGCCAGGGCCACTGCAGCGGCGAGCAAAAGGAATGCCAGCAGGATCAGGATGACCAGGCTGGCTTTGCTGCGGTGGGGCTGATACGCTCTCGGTGGTGTCATGAAATGGCCGGGTACCCTTTGCTGGTGTCGAACACGCCGTCCACGGCATGGTCGATGGCATACTGCAGCTGCGAGACAGCAACCAGAAGGCCTTCCTGGCCAACTTGTCCGGATGTGAAGGTATCGCGGTGACTGACGAAAAAGCCAGTGTAGCTGCCGTCGATTAAAACGTAATCAGTATACGCATCCCGGGAGACAAATTCAATGACCAGGGTCCTGGCGTCACTTTGGGTGGCCGGATCCGGTTTGAGTGTGTAGGAGATCTGGCTGGTCACAGGACCATCCGGGCTGGCTGCCAGGTCGAAGCCATCGATCCGGATCCCGATCAGGGTCTGGTAGAATTTGCTGAACAAATTGTCTCCGTTCTGGCTGACAATCTTGGCATCCTGGCCATCCAACGTCAGTTCAACGGCTTCATCTGTGATCTTCTGGCCTTCTTCGATCGACAATCCCAGATCGTGCTGCTCGCCTTCAAGGTTGAGCGATACCGAAGAGACTTTCCAGATGCTCATCAGGGCCACAAACCGGTCGACATAGTCGGTCAGCGGCAGATCCAATGCAGTCAGCGCATCCGCCTGCACCGTCATGATCGCTGGCAGGGCGGTGCTGGTCACGTAGTACTGGCCACTGCCCGCGCTGTCGCCGATGCTGATGACCACCTCTTTACCTGCCAAAGTCGCCAGTTCAAGCTGGTATTTGGGTTGCGCCAGACCATAGCGCTCGAGATTGCTGGCATCCAGGTCGACCATGCGGACAGCCGAGAGATTGAGAATGCTGTTCAATAGACTGGTCAGGGTATCTGGATTGCCGGGGCGGGCAACCGGCTGCGTCAGATTGAATGCCAGGCCAGAAGCAGCATCTGCCGGGTCACTGGGTTGGAGGGTCGCCGCGAGGCTGAGCTGGTCATCCCGCCGGAAAAAGGTCATGCTGGACAGGTCTGTCGTTGCCAGGCCGCCAATGGCCTGGCTGAGATCGACCAGGTCCTTGAGGGACTGGCTGGCCTGGTCCTTGAACCGGCTGTCCACGGCATAAATGCGGGTATCCTGGCTGATCCGGGCATAGACACCCTTACCCGAACTCAAGCTGCTGCCGAATTCGACGGTCTTGCTGCTGCCATTGGAAAAAACAATCGAGATCGTGCTGGCTGGTCGGTTGAGGCCAAACGCGGCGAGGTCGTCCGGATCGTCTACAATCACCTCGGAGTAGGTCATGGACAGAGCAGCCTCGGCCAAATCGGACAGGCTGGTCTGACTGATTGGCAGCCCCTGGTCCTCGGCCAGTTTCCAGGTGATGAGTGTCTGGCCAGAAGCATCCTGAGTCCGTTCAGGCAGCAAGGTCAAGTCCGACAGGTTGTTGTGGACGGCAATCCGGGCAACCTCAGCAGGATCGATTGTGAACAGCACAGACTGGGACTGGGTTGTTGCCGCACTCGTTTCATCACTCGACCCGGATTCTGGAACCAGGGCCAAGGTCACCCAGAGGGCAATCAGAGCCACCAGCACACCCGAAAGGATCAGTAAACTGCGCACGTTTTTCTTCATTCAAGACACTCCCAATCGTTGCAATAAATAAGCGTTACAGGTTTTTGCGGCGGCGGTAGACCCACAGGGCCAAGCTGAACAAGATGGCCGGAATCACCAGGATCGCCAGGACCGACACCAGGCCGTTGACGGTGGCATTTCCGGTAGCAACTGCGAAGCTCGGCGGCATTTTAGCCTCGATGTACAGGACATCGGCAGCATCAGGGCCGGCCAGCCACTGGATGCTGTAAAAGAACAGCCCGGCATTATAGATGTTGTTGCCATACTGGTTGATCAGGGCATCCCCAAACACCGAGCTGGATCCGACAACCATGACCCGGGTGCTGTCGGTGACGGTGCTGCCATCGACATAGCCTTCATGGGTGCTGATGGCTGCCAGGACCTGTGTCCCAGCTTCCGAGCTGGCCAGTGGGTCGCCACCCGCTTCACGCACGCCCTGGCTGGATGTGGTCACAATGGCCTCTGTCTTGATGTAATCCTTGCCGCTGTTCAGAAGATCGATCGCCCGGTTGTTGTCTGCCAAGGTATAGCCGTCAATGGCTTGCGGGGTGATGGTGCTGGCCGGAGCAATGGCCCGGAGCAGATAGGGATCATCGTTCAGGCGGTAGTCCGGGCTTCCTTCCCGGATTTTGTCGCTGCTCAAGGCCAGGTCGTAATCAGCGAGCACCGAGTTGAGCTGGGGCAGTTCTGCGGTGCCAAAAGAAGCAATCACCATCAGGCTGCCACCTGTGCGCAGATAGCGGTCGATCGATTCAGCCTCAGCAACTGTGAGGTCCTTTTGTGGGTCGATCATGACCAGGACAGCGCAGTCACCGGGCACGGAATCACCAGCAAAAAGGTCCAGCTCAGCGACAGCGAAATTGTTGTTCTTGAGCAATCCTGTTGTCGCGGAATAGTCGGTTGTGTAATCGGCCTCATCATGGCCACGGGTAAAATAGATCGTCGGTGTGACTGGCGACAGGACAGACTGGATGGCTCCGGTCAGGCTCTGCTCAGCAGTCACACCAGTCAGGACGGTCTGGTAGGTCTGGTAGTCAAGCTCAGTCTGGAACAGATCCTCGTAACGGACAACTTTACCCTTGCCAGTTGCCTGGCTGTTCAGGACCAGGTCCCCTTGCTTGGCTGCCAGGTAACCGGATGGGTCGATTTCCGCAAGGACAGAGGGGGTCCGGTCTGGATCGATGAAACGGACCGTCAGTTGTCCTCCTGACTTGGCTTCGTATTCCTTGAGCAGGGGCAGGATGCTGGCATAACCGAATGAAGCAGCATCGTCCTCGCGAAACAGCGCGGTCAAAGTCACCGGCTGGTCCATCTCGGCCAAGATAGCCTCGCTGACATCACCCAGGGTGTACAACTGGCCGGACGACCAGTCCCATTTGAGTTTTTCTCCCAGCAGCTGGTCGAACAGGATGTTGAAGACCAGCAGGATGGCAAGAAAGATCACGGTCATCGAAACGGATACAAGCTGCAGGGTCCGGTTCCTGCGGTCTGTGGCAGGTATTTTCATGGTGTCACCTCTGGCTCCAGCGCCGTTTTTCAATCAGGCGGTTGGTCAAGAACAAGAATGCGGCCGCAACACTGAGCAAAAACACCAGTGGCGACAGGGCGAAGATCCCATTGGTCAGGTCCGTGATCCGGGACATCGGGCTGAGCCACTGCAAGGCTTTGGTCACAGCTTGACCGGCCTGGTCGATACGGGTATCCGGCAGTCCGAAGACATTCAACTGTGCGAGGACGGTTGTCACCATCTGGCCAGCCATCGAGGCGATGGCATCGAGCAGGGTCATGGCGATGATGACGACAAACGTGATGACAGCCGCAATGATCTGGTTTTCCGTGGTGGCTGAGGCAAACAGCCCGATGGCCAGGAAAGCAGCCGACAGGAACAGGAAGCCCAGGTAGGCCCCGAGGACGTTGAAATCAATCAGGCCGCCATAGGCCAGGATGACAGCCAGATGGAGCAAGGTGCCAGCCAGCAGGGTCCCCAGCATGGCCAGGGCAGCCAGGTATTTGCCCAGGACGATCTCCACCGTGCTGGCAGGTGACGTCAAAAGCAACACTTCGGTGCCATTCTTGCGGTCTTCGGCGAACGTGCGCATGGTCAGAAGCGGCACGACGATGAACAGGAACGATTGCATGAAGGCAATTTCACCGACCATGTCCTGGTAAGACTGCAGGACGCCGGCAGAAAAATACAGGCCGCTGAGCAGCATGAAAATGGCGAGGACGACAAAACCGATCGGAGACCGGAAATACGACAGATAGTCTCGTTTGAAAATGGCCAGGATTCTTGTCATGGTGCTCACCCCTTCTTCGCTTCCGGACTGGCTGCGGTCACCTGCAGGAAGATCTCCTCCAGAGTCGGATCGAGCGATTTGAATTCAATGATCGGCCAGCCCTGGCGGGCCATTTCGAAAAAGATCGGTTTTCTAGCTTCAGTCCCGGGTTCAAGTTCAATCTCGAATACCGTGAGATTGCCTTCCTTCTCTGCCAGGACCGAAACCGCACGCACGCCAGAGAGCTGGCGCAGTTTTTCGATGATTTCGCGAGCGGGGCCTTCGGCGGTCATGGAGAGTTTGCTGGTCCGGGCCATCTGGCGCGACAGTCCCTCGGGTGTGTCGATCGCTGCGATGGTGCCCTGGTTGATGATGACAACCCGGTCGCAGACGGCCTTGACCTCGGTCAGGATATGCGAGCTCAGGATGACCGTGTGCTTCTTGCCCAGGTCCCTGATCAGGTTTCTGATCTCGATGATCTGCTTGGGGTCGAGGCCGACGGTCGGTTCGTCCAGCACCAGGACCTCAGGGTTTCCGACCAGTGCCTGGGCGATACCCACGCGCTGGCGATAGCCCTTGGAAAGATTCTTGACCAGGCGCCCGGCGACATCGGTCACCCGGGCCAGCTTCATGATCTCGGCCAGTTGCCGGGTCTGTTCCTGTTTCCTGACCCCTTTCAGGTCACAGACAAAACGCAGGTATTCCTGGACCGTCATGTCCAGGTAGAGGGGCGGATTCTCCGGCAGGTAGCCAATGCGGCGCTTGGCCTCCTGCGGATTGTCCAGGATATCAAAGCCTGCTATTTTGACCGTACCGGACGAAGCCGACAGATAGCCGGTCAAAATATTCATTGTGGTCGATTTACCGGCACCGTTCGGACCCAGGAAGCCCAGAACTTCGCCTTTTTCGACGGTGAAGCTGATGTCGTTGACTGCTTTTACCCCACCGTAATGCTTGACCAGATTTTGAATCTCGATCATGGGAATTCCTCCGGAACAAGAATCAGCTGCTCCAGCTTCTGACCTGCCAGATGACCAAAGCAAGATCTGGCAGGCTGGAAGGAAACAGCCGATACGATTATAGCAGATTGGATGTGGCAGTGATGGCCTGCTTCTGTGAACGTTAGCTGAACATTACGTCTGGCGGAAAGTCAGCCGGGCCCGGAAAGCAGGCGATACCTGGTCAGCGAACAGGCCTTCGACCAGGATGGTCGCGCCACCAGACTCCGGACTTGGAGAGACATCAAGGTAAGACCGATCGCCGGGACGGATTTCCGCCAGATACTGGATATCGATGGCGGCAAGATCGAGCGGACGGGTCTCAGAACCGAGTAACTGCCCTGGTCCATTCCGGAAATAGGCATAAGCGGCATCCATGCTCCAGGCGACATAATGCGTGTTGTTGACATGGTGATTGCGGTCAATGGCGGAAAAATCGGCAAACTTGACCAGCAATGGTTCTGAATCGGCAACAAGGTCCCTGGGGAGGGCTGGTTCGATTTTTACGCAGGCAAAATCGAAGGCTTCGGGGATTTCCAGAGCGACTCCCTGAAGGCCGGCAGGCCCCAGGACCACGTCCGGACGCTGCGGCCGATGATCCGATTTCCGCGCCACGAGCCATTCCGAAGTGGCCCGGCCGATCGGCTCGGAGTCGGGAGATCCGGCCAGCAGCTGATAATCGCGCAGGAACAGGAGTTTCTTCACGCCACGGCTCCAGGTCCTGATCCAGACCTGTTCACCCCAACGGGGCAGGCGGTCGAGGCGGACGGAGACTTTGGACAGCAGCCACGTCAGATCAGCCCTGTCCAGCAAGCTGGCACCGATTCCGATCTGCTCGGCATGCTGGTAGGCCGCCTCCTGCATCAGGGCAAACAGGGAAGACAAATGGAGCTGGTCGGCAAAATCGGTATCGGAGCTACGGATGGCAAATGGGAAAATGCCGGGTGTGAAGTCAGCTACCATGAGGGTTGTTCCTGGCTTCCACGGCTGCGCGCTCGGCAGCTGCCCCCTGTTCCTCGACCTGGCGCAGGTAGGGCCGGCCGATCCGGATGATGGTAAACCCAATCGCAAAAAGGACAATCAGGCCGAGGATCCCGGAAGATGAACGTCCAGTCAGGCTGGCAACCGACGCATAGATAAACGGCCCCATCACGGCAGCAAACTTTCCAAAGATATCAAAGAATCCGAAAAATTCATTGGATCGATCGGGGGGTACGAGTTTGCCAAAGAACGAACGCGACAAGGCCTGGATGCCCCCCTGGCTGGTCCCGACCAGAACCGCCATCGCCCAGAACAAACGTGTTGCTGTTTCAACGCCACCCGGAGCTCCTGACTCAACCAGGATCCCCATGTAGAAACCAACCAGGCAGATCACGGTGTAGATGCCGATAGCCGCCGTAATCATGTTGATCGAGCCAAAGCGCCGGGCCAAGCGGCCAAAAGCGATCGAACAGGGTACAGCAACCAGCTGGGTCACCAGCAAGGCCAGGATCATGCCGGTGGAGTCCAGGCCCAGGGTCGAACCATACACGGTCGCCATGTGGATGACCGTATTGACACCATCAATGTAGAAAAAATACGCCAGCATGAAAACCAGCATGGCCCGGTTGGCAATAATTTCCCGGGCTGTCCGGACAATGCCGCGCAAAGCACTGCCGACGAGGTCTCTGGCCGGCATGTCAATTGAATGGACCTGATGGACATGGAGCAGGACCGGCAGGCTGAAACCAGCCCACCAGACGACACACAGGCCCACGGACAACTTGACCGCCAGGGTGGCACCGATGCCAAACGAAGGTCCGACTGTGATCAAAAGGATCGAGAGAATGAATGGGATGGTACTGCCGCCCAGATACCCCATGGCAAAGCCCCAGGCCGAGACCTTGTCCATCCGGTCCGGGGTGGTGACATCCGTAATGAAAGCGTCGTAAAACAGCAGCGACCCGGTGAAACCGATGTAGGAAAACACATAGCCAAGCAGCATGACCTGCCAGTTATCGGTCAGGGCCATCAGTGAGGTAAATGCCAGCCCGATGATCAGGAAGGTCAGCAGGAGCTTTTTTTTCATACCGTGGAAATCGGCGATGGCTCCGAGCACAGGAGCCAAGACTGCTACTGTCAGGGTCGCAGCCGATGAACCATACCCCCACCAGACATCGCCACTGACACCGGCAGATTTGGCAACACTGGCAAAATAGATCGGAAATACCGCTGCCATGATGATGGTGGCATAGGCGGAATTAGCCCAGTCATAGAGGATCCAGCTGCGTTCGGCCGGAGTGAAAATCCTGTTCCTTGATGTACCCATTGCTTTGACCCCTTCCACAGGAAGTGATGGTTCAGCCCAGGCGAATCCGTCCTGGATTGTACTTCTTCAGCTGGTTGACGATCTTCTCATCTGGTGAGAACAGAACGATGACCGGTTTGCCGTTATAGTCGGTCCGGATTTTATAGTCAACCCCATGGGGATGGCTGGATCGGCAGTCGATGACTGTGCCTGCTTTTTCCGTTTGAGCCGAGGCTGCCGGTTGTTTTTCCAGCGGTTCCATCGAATCGAAGGTACGGGCCAAGCCGGAAAAGACCCGGCGACGCTTGCGTTGAGCAATGATCAGGTCGATATCGAGGTCGCCATTGGTGATGGTGTATTCATATTCGCGGGCAAAGCCACGGAGCAGATAGAACAGGCCATACCCCAGTCCAGCCAGGACCAGGACACTCAGGCTGCCGAGATAGCCACCGAACAGGATCACCAAGAACAGCAAAACCAGGCCCAGAAGTGCCAGACCAGCCATTTTCAGCCGGTCATTGCTCGTTATCCTGGCTTTGACAATCATTTCATGAAAGGAATCATCCATTTAAGTCCACCGCCTTCCTCTGCCCATTCTAGCGGTCTTCACCGGTCAGGGCAATATGGGAAAGCGGTGCATTTGAAACGCTCGTTGGGCGTTGCAGTCCGGCCCCGAACGGATTGGAATCAGTTGCCTGGGGCACCTTCAATCTTTTTCACCGGGTCAAACGCGAATGTCTGGCCATAGATGAAGTCTTGCAGCAGAGGGATCATGCCATTGAAATCACACAGGCTTTTCCAGACCTCACCGCTGACATTCTTGTAGTAGCCTTCGATCGGGATCTGGAGCTGGGCAATCGGCTTCCTGAGCAGCGGGAGCGAGCGGAGGCCGAGGAGGAACATTTCACGGGTGCTCAGGTTGGTCGTGATCTGGGACAGACCGACTTGCGCCAGGTCGATTTTCCTGGCCGGTCCGGCCTTGATGGCAGCATCAACCAGCGCCTGCATCACTTCGCGCTGGCGTTCCATGCGGGCATAGTCACTGTCGATCTTGCGGATCCGGGCATAGGTCACCGCCTGGCGGCCATCCAGCAACTGGAGACCGGGCTGCTCGAGGATCGGTGAAGGCTCCGTATCCGGAAACGTCTTGTTGACCATAGCCAGTTCTTCATTGACAGCCTTGAGTTCTTTTTCCGAAACATCCAGCAGGACTCCACCTGCAGCATCGATGATTTTTTCCAGACCGGCCATGTTGACGACGACAAATTTCTGGATGTCCAGACGCAGTGTCTCACTGACCACACGCATCGCCAGAAGTGGCCCGCCCAGAGCATTGGCCGCATTGATCTTGTCCGTACCTTTTTTGCCAGGAATATAGACGCTCATGTCACGCTGCAGCGACGTCAGCTTGATCTGGCCATGGACCGAATCCACAGTCAGGATCATCATCGAATCTGAACGTTCAGCGATGCTGTCTGATGCTGCATCGCGGTTATCCACCCCGAGCAGCAGAATGTTCGTGATGCCCCTGACCGCCGGCAGAGGGTTTTCGAGCGGTTCCGAAGCCTTGTCATAGGGCTCCTTGAGTGTTTCGGAAGCATCGAACGTCCGGACATTCTGGCTGACCAGGATCCACAGGCCGCCTCCCAGAGCTAAGGCAGCCACCAGGACCAGGCTCAAGATGACCAGCACGATTTTTTGCGCGCGTTTGCCCGGACTGGCTGGATGAGAGCGACTGTAGACTCTGTCTGTCGTCGGAATATTCGGATTGGTTTCAGGTTCAGGAGATTGTTCCGCGGGATGATTGTGCTTCATGTTGTTTCCTATCAGAAAAGGTTGGTTCGATTGCGAAAATGCAAAGCAATTTGTATATATAATCCTTTTTCACAGGACTGTCAACAAGAAAAGCAAGGCAGTGGAGAAAACGGAAAAAGCCGCCTCAAAGCTTTTCCAGCTTTGAGACGGCTCCTCTTTGAATCATCGGTCAGGACAGTGGTCGCGGGCGTTGCTCTTAGTACATGCCAGCGCCAGGGCCACCTGCGGGCATCGGCGGCTCAGGCTGCGGGATGTCGGCGACGACAGCTTCGGTGGTCAGGAGAGTCGAAGCGATCGAGGCGGCATTCTGCAGGGCGGAACGGGTGACTTTGGCCGGATCGACGATGCCGATTTCAACCATGTCGACATAAGCTTCGTTGAGGGCGTCAAAGCCAACACCAACCGGGCTGGACTTGACTTTTTCGCAGATAACGCTGCCGTCCAGGCCAGCATTGGTGGCAATCTGGCGGACTGGCTCTTCGAGGGACTTGAGGACGATGCGCACACCCGTGCGGACATCACCGACTGTGGTGTCGAGCAGCGCAGCCACTTTCGGCAGGGCATTGATGTAGGCGGTACCGCCACCAGGGACGATGCCTTCTTCCACAGCTGCGCGAGTGGCCGCAAGGGCATCTTCGATGCGCAGTTTCTTTTCCTTCATTTCGGTTTCGGTCGCAGCACCCACTTTGATGACGGCGACACCACCGGACAGCTTGGCCAGGCGTTCCTGAAGCTTTTCGCGGTCGAAGTCAGACGTGGTTTCTTCGATCTGGGTCTTGATCTGGCCGATACGGGCCTTGATGTCGGCCTCATTGCCAGCACCATCAACGATGATGGTATTTTCCTTCATCACCTTGACCTGGCGAGCACGGCCGAGCTGGTCAACGGTGGTTTCCTTGAGCTCGAGGCCGAGTTCTTCGGTGATCACGGTGCCGCCGGTGAGGGTGGCGATATCCTGCAGCATGGCTTTGCGACGGTCGCCGAAACCAGGGGCCTTGACGGCAACGCAGGTGAAGGTGCCGCGCAGTTTGTTGACGACGAGGGTGGCGAGGGCTTCACCTTCGACATCTTCGGCGATGATCATCAGCTTGCGGCCAGCCTGGACGATTTTTTCCAGGATCGGCAGGATTTCCTGGATGTTGGAAATCTTCTTGTCCGTGATCAGGATGTAGGGATCCTCGAGCACGGCTTCCATTTTGTCGGAGTCGGTGACCATGTAGGCGGATACATACCCACGGTCGAACTGCATGCCTTCGACGACTTCGAGCTCAGTGCCCATGGTCTTGGATTCCTCGACGGTGATGACACCGTCATTGGTGACCTTTTCCATGGCATCAGCGATCAGGTCGCCGACATAAGGATCGTCGGAAGAAATCGCGGCGACGCGGGCGATGTCCTGCTTGCCGGCCACTTTCTTGGAACTGGTCTGGATGCTCTTGACGGCTTCTTCGACAGCCATCATGATGCCACGGCGCAGGATCATCGGGTTGGCACCGGCTGCGATGTTCTTGATCCCTTCGCGGACGATGGCCTGGGCCAGCAAGGTGGCGGTAGTGGTACCGTCGCCAGCGACGTCATTGGTCCGGGTGGCGACTTCCTTGACGAGCTGGGCACCCATGTTCTCGAAACGGTCTTCAAGCTCGATTTCCTTGGCGATGGTGACGCCGTCATTGGTGATCATCGGGGCACCGAACTTTTTGTCGAGCACGACATTGCGGCCTTTCGGGCCGAGGGTAATCTTGACGGTGTCAGCCAGCTTGTTGACGCCGCGTTCCAGTGCGTGGCGGGCGTCTTCTGCGTATTTCAAATCTTTAGCCATGAGGGATTTGCCTCCTTTTGTTGATTCAATTCAATGGTTGTTTGCCTGATGTCATTCCACGATTGCGAGGATATCGCCTTGCTTGAGAATGGTGTATTCCACAGTGTCTATCTTGACTTCCGTGCCAGCATACTTGCTGATCAGGACACGGTCGCCCGGCTTGACCTGCATGGTCACTTCTTTACCGTCGACCAGTCCACCGGGTCCGACAGCAACGATCTCGGCAACCTGCGGTTTTTCTTTCGCAGTTCCTGGCAGAACGATGCCGCTCTTGGTGGTCTCTTCCATTTCAATCATTTTGATGACGACACGGTCACCCAACGGCTTGATGGTCATGTTTCTTGGCCTCCTTGATGAATGTGATTGATGATTTCGGAATAGATTAGCACTCACGGAGAGCGAGTGCTAATTCCAGTACTGACTATAGAATTGTCGCGTGAATTTGTCAAGGGCTTCGTGCAAAAGATCAGAAAAGATCAAATCTGATTCAAAAAGCGGGACAGGAACAGCCCTACCCAGTCCATTGCAAAGAATTGCCGGATCAGGTGCGAATCATCGAGAATCGAGCCCAGAGATGGAAAATAAGGCGCGAACAGGCTGGTGAAAAAGATGACAATGGCCAGGATCAAAGCACCATGGACGGCACCGGCCAGGAGTCCGGCCAACCGATTGAGGCCGCCGAGGACCGGCACATGGTCCAAAGCAGTGGTCATCAGGCTGACCAGCGTCTGGATGACGATGGAGACCAGGGCTAGCAGGATGATGAATGTGACCGCCTTGACCAGATAATGGGCGATGGTGGCAGAAAGTTGCGGCCAGGCACTGATGAAAGGGCCATCAGACTGCGGGAATTCTGCCAGCAAGAAATGCTCGACAGGGGCGGGCAGCTGGAGTGCTTCGATGGCTTCCGCCAGAGAAGCAGAAGCCGGCATCAACGGCAAAATGACCTGGTCGTTGATGGTTTCGGCCAGGTCATCGATGAATGGCAAACTGTCAAGGACCAGGGCGGATGGTCCAAGCATCAGAAAGGCGATCCCGAGGGAAAGAACCAGGACCAGCAAACGGCCGGCCAGCGTCAAAAAGCCACGGCGGAAACCATTGAGCGCAAAAAGTGACAGGGTGATCAGGATGATGCTATCTGCCAGCATGGCACTGTCCCCTGAGATGGGTCATCTGGCGCTTGTTGCAGATGTTGCGGATGGATCCGTGCTGGTGGTCAGGGCCGGATCGACTGATTCATCTGGCTTGGCCGTTTCGAGGATCTTCTTTTCATAGGAGGAGGGCAAAGAGATGCTGGAATTCGGAGCACCCGGAATTTCACGGACCTTGTCGAAATCATAGGTTTTACCGTACATGAACTGCTGCAGTTTCGGGATCATGGCGTTGTAGTCACACAGGTTCATCCAGATCGTACCGCTGTATTCACGGAAATCGCCGGATGTAGGGATCTGCATCTGGTCGATGGTGGCATCCATCATCGGCAACAGATCGATGCCAAGCTTGATGATTTCATCATTGGTGATGTTCGTCTTGATCAGAGGCAGACCCTCGTTGAGGACTTTCGTCTTGGTAGCCAGATCTGCTTTCAGGAACTGGTCCAGCATGGCCTGCAGGACTTCGCGCTGGCGGCCCATGCGGTGATAGTCGTCATCATACTGGCGGATCCGGGCGTAGGTAACCGCCTGGCGGCCATCCAGCAGCTGCGCTCCGGTTTTTTCGAGATAGGCAGCTGGTTCCGTATTTTTGAAGGTCAGGTTGATCATGGTCAGCTCAGCATTCAGAGCCTTGAGCTCGGATTCTGACACCTCGACCGGCACACCACCGACAAGGTCGATGATCTTTTCCATTCCGATCATGTTGACCAGGACGTATTTCTCGATGTTGAGGCGGAAGGTGTCATTGATGACACGCATCGCCAAAAGGGGGCCACCCTCGGCATTGGCCGAGTTGATCTTGTGAATGTTGTCCGAGCTTGGGAAATAGACCATCATGTCGCGCTGGAGCGAGGTCAGCTTGAACTTCTTGTTCTTCTCGTCAATGGTCAGGATGATCATCGAGTCGGAACGCTCGGTCGGACTGGCAACTACTGAGTTCCGGTTGTCGACACCCAGGAGGAGGATATTGGTGATGCCTTCTTCCTTCGGAATCTCATGGACGAGGGACTCCGTCGGCACATCATAGATTTCCGGAATGGTCTCGACAAAACCTTCCGGATCATTGTCGATCTTGTTCAGGAAGGTGTTGACGATCAGGACTGCTGCGATACTGACTACCACAAAGATCGCTGCGACTGCCACGGCAATCATCCTCCAGCTGGATGCTCTGCGTCGACGGTAGTTTGCCATTCAATACTCCTCCAAGTTCAGCCAATTGGCTGATGTATCCAAAAAATCGAAACGTCATGTTGAGCCTGTGTGCCGGTACGACGTTGCAGACAAGAAAAAAGCATGCTGCCTGCACACAATGAGTGGATTATAGCATTATCGCACGGACTTGTAGCTGTTTTTTCGAATTGGTTTTATGAACAAAATGTAAACTATGCAAATAGTGTCACATTCGAGCATCTATTTGATCACAAATGATCGTATAGTGGCAGTATCTCCCCTCATGCCGGATCTGGCACGTCCACTTGCCGCCGCTTGAAATCCCAAAGGATCCTTACGGGACTTGCCTGTCTGTGTTATGGTAATAAGGCTATCCGGCTGGCTGACCAGACTGGGCCAGATCTGGGAGCAGAGGTTTTACATGGAACGAAGTGAACTTGCCATCACCAAGCTGATCATTCTATACATCATCCGCAGTCTGCCGGCTGTGACTCTGAGCCAGCTGACCTCACTGGCGCTGGATACGCTCTACATGGATTATTTCGGTTTTGCCACGGCCTATGAGGGATTGCGCAACGATCAGATGATCTCGGCTACCTTCCGTACGGATGACACGGAACGGGATGCAGCCGGCCAGGCGGTGATCCGCTGCGATTTGACGGACCAGGGTCGAGCCATCCTCGAGACACTGGAACACAAAATCCCTGCGCCGGTCCGCTCATATCTGGCCCAGGCCAGCACCAGCTGGCAAAAAGACATACGACTGGAGCGCCAGTTGACTGCCTGGCATGAGCCAGATGGCAATGGACAATATCAGGTCAGGCTGAGCCAGTCTGAGGGTGAAAAAAAGCTGGTCGACCTGGCTCTCACGATCCCGGACAAATCCCTGGCCCTGCAGATCTGTGACCGCTGGCAACGCCTGCCACAAAGCATGTACCTCGGTCTTCTGGCCCTTTTGTCAGATGAACCGGTTTTGCGTCAGGAAACCCTCATGGTCGATACCGGAAGCCAGGTTGCTCTGGATCTGGCAGGTCAGGAACAACCGTCGCGCCGGCCCATGCCAGGCGAGCAGAGCCTGCTCTAAACCAAATTCTGCTGGAGGCAGTTACAAACTCAAACAGCACCTCACTGCCCCTCTCCTTTCTTCCTTTCAAAACATCAGAAAGACCCGGACAGGCAGCCTGGCGAATTGCGCGGCACCGGTCCGGGTCTTTGTTCGTCTCGTGTATGGGTTGTGTCAGATGCTCAGCGCACCAGATTGGGCAGGGCCTTGATTTTCTCGCCCAGATCCTTAGCCAGCTGGTCCAATTGCTTGAGGTCTTCTTCCTTCGGCAGGCCCTTGACCAGGATGGGATCGAGCCGTTCTGCCTTGATGTTGCCAGTCAGGGTCTGGAGGACATTGGTGATCTGCGTGCCCCAGCCGAACGAACCGATCAGGCCGACATATTTGACCTTGGGACGCATGGCATTAGCCACCAGGGCGGCATAGGCCACACCGGGGTGCGGTCCGCCGAGAACCGTGGAGGACGCAAAAACGACGGCTGCCGCATCGACCAGGTCGGTGATGAAATGACCCGTTTCAACAGACAGGCTTTCGGGGCTCTCGCCAAGGTTGCGGCAGACAACTGACAGACCCTGTTCGGCCAGCTTGACAGCCAGCCGGTCCACCATCACCCGGGTGGAATCGTGCATGCTGATGTAAGGGATCGTGACCAGGCGCTTGACACTGTCGCCAGCCCAGCGTTCATAACCGCTGAGGATGACCTCTGGGTCAAACCAGATCGGCCCATGGGACGGGGCAATCTGGCGCGGGGCGATCTGGCGTGTCTTGGCGACGTATTTCTGAACATGAGTCCGGTAGGGCATCATGATTTCGGCATAGTAATGCTTGGCAGCGCGAACCTGGTCCGAGCTGGACGTCGAAAAAGCTTTGTTAGGGGTCGAATAATGGGAACCAAAAAGGTCACTGGAAAAGAGGATATTGTCCTCGATCAGATGGGCCATGGTGTTGTCTGGCCAGTGAGCGAAGGGAATCATGTGGAACTGGAGGGTTTTGCCACCCAGTTCGATCTTGTCGCCTTCGGCAATCTGGAGGATCTTTTCCTCGGGAAGGTGAAGGTGGGTCATGGCCATTTCCTTAACCTTCGCGTTAGCGACAACAACAGCCTCAGGGAATCGGCGCAAAACGGTTTCAATCGATCCAGAATGGTCCTGCTCAGTATGCAGGCAGACGATGTAGTCCAGTTTCGTGATGCCTGTGTCAGAAAGATTGCTCATCAGGACATGGGCTTTCTCCGGATCGACCGTGTCAATCAGGGCGGTCTTCTCTTTGCCGACCACGAGGTAAGCGTTATAAGTCGTTCCATGTGGGGTTGGCATCAGGCAGTCAAACAAGACACGGTCGGGATGGATGGCACCGACTTCAAACAAATTGTCGCCAATGGTCAGGAAAGGCATGTTAATCTCCTTTTGGACAGACGTGTGCGCACCGGTTGGTTCAACCGGTGCGCCACTCTGGTTTGGTTCTCGATCTTCGGGCCGGGAACAAGTCCCGGGCTTGCAAGCACGCTGCTAATGAGCGGTCTTTGTATTATTCTTCGCTGAACTGGTCCTTGCCTACGCCACACAGTGGGCAAACCCACTCATCCGGGAGGTCCTCGAAAGCGGTGCCAGGAGCAATGCCATTATCCGGATCACCCTCGGCTGGATCATACACATAACCGCACAAATCGCATACGAATCTTTTCATATCAGTTCTGCCTCTCTTTCTTTTGAAGTCAGGCGGCTGAGCCAACTGACTATTTAGACTTATTATACTGGTTTGCACGATTCTGTGAACACTGCAAATGTTACAGCAATCGTTTACATAAACAGGCTGACGGCTGTCAACTGCTATATGCTAAAACCGACAGCAGAACTGAGCCAGTTTTGTCAGGGCAGGATGATGGATTTGCCCTGCTTGGCCAGCTTGGGTGAATAGCGGTAGAAAACCAGCTTGCGGCCGATGACCTGGACAACGTCCGCACCGACGGCTTCGGCCAGCTCCCTTGCGAGATCTTGTGGCGTTGCCTCGGCAGTCTTGAGGATGGTGATCTTGACCAGCTCATGGGTCGACATCAATTCATCCAGGCCTCTGACCACCGCTGCATCGACATCACCCTTGCCGATCTGGAAGAGGCTGTCGAGTGCATTGGACTGGCTGCGCAAGAAAGCGCGTTGCTTACTGTTTAACATCGGATTCTCCCTGTTGATTATTTGATGTATTCGAATTCGAAATCGTCCAGGGCAACCAAATCACCTTCAGCGACACCGGCAGCCTCAAGGGCATCTATGACACCTTTTTTCCGGATCAGGCGCTGGAAATACTGGAGCGATTCGGTGTCATCGAAATTGGTCGAGGCCACCAGATGCTTGATCCAGGCACCCTCCACCCTGTAGACATCCTGGTCCTTGCGGACCGAGAACAAATCCTCCGGCTCATATTGGTAGACCTTATGGGCATCGACGGTTTCAGTCAGGATGGTCTTGGGCAAGATCTGCAGCTGGGCAGCCACATGCTGGACCAGCGGCCAGACACCCTCATTAATCGCAGCGATCATGGCAAAAACCGGATACCCGCGTGCTTCCAGAGTTCTTTTCAGTTCGCCCAGAACCGCTTCATCGACCATGTCGATCTTGTTGAGAGCGACAACCTGAGGCCTGCTTGACAGTCCCGGATGGTAAGACTCCAGTTCCTCGTTGATGATGTCAAAGTCATGCAACGGATCGCGGCCTTCACTGCCTGAGGCATCCAGGACATGGACCAGCATCCGGGTCCGTTCGATGTGTTTCAAAAAATCCAGGCCGAGGCCGGCACCGGTGTGAGCACCCTCAATCAAGCCAGGGATGTCCGCCATGACAAAATGGTAATCATCGATGACCACCACACCCAGGTTGGGCTCGAGCGTCGTAAATGCATAATCAGCAATTTTCGGCCGGGCGGCAGATACAACGGAGAGCAAGGTCGATTTGCCTACATTGGGAAACCCAACCAGGCCTACATCTGCCAACAGTTTAAGTTCGACCTGCAAGTTGTATTCCTCGCCAGGTTCACCTGCCCGGGCGAAATTGGGCGCCTGGCGGACACTGTTGGCGAACAAAGCATTTCCTGCTCCGCCACGACCGCCTCGTGCGATCACGGCTGTCTGGTCTGCTTCTGTGAAATCAGCCAGAATCCGCCCCGTCTCAGCATCCTTGATGATCGTGCCAACGGGCACCGGCAGACGCAAATCTTCGCCAGCATGGCCGGACATGTTGCGCCGGCCACCTTTCTGGCCATCTTCTGCTGCATATTTGCGCTTGAAACGGAAATCCTGCAGCGTCGTCTTGTTTTCATCGGCATAGAAGATGACACTGCCACCCCTGCCTCCACTGCCGCCATCAGGACCGCCATTGGGAACATATTTGGCGGTATGGAATGAAACCATACCATTGCCGCCGTTGCCTGCGCGCACATAGATCTTTGCGCTGTCGATGAACATGTTTCTAACTCCTGTTGTGCAAAAAGGACCCTGCCAGTCAAGCTGGCCGGATCCTTTGCTAGCTGCTACGTAACGGTTCTAAGACAAGGGGTCATTCAGCCGGATAGACGCTGACTTGCTTCTTGTCTTTGCCAAGACGTTCGTACTTGACTTTGCCGTCGATCAAGGCGAACAGGGTGTCATCGGAACCGATGCCGACATTGTTGCCCGGATGGATCTTGGTTCCGCGCTGGCGGACCAGGATGTTGCCAGCTGTAGCTGCCTGCCCGTCGCCTTTCTTGGCGCCGAGGCGCTTGGATTCGGAGTCACGGCCGTTGCGTGTGCTACCGACACCCTTCTTATGAGCCAAAAGCTGCAGATTGACTAAAATCATACTCTTGCACCTCCTTTTTGGTGATAGCGGACTTCTTTGACTTGGATATACGATGTACCATAACTGGCCTCGATCTGCCTGCAACCAATCGCCATGGATTCCATCAGGACCCGTGCTGTCTCCAGCTGCTGCGACTGCATGCTGGCTGGATCGGGCAGGTCACAGCGGATGTCGCCGTCTGCCAGGACATAGTCCGGATCGAGACCGGCCAGATCCTGGAGTGAACCGATGACCGTCTGGGCGATGGCTGATACGCCAGCACAGAGGATATCCGATCCATAGGGGCCATATCCGGCGTGGCCAGAAACCGTGAAACGGCGGATCAGGCCAGATGATGCGCGGGACAGTTTAATCGTCATCATGTCAAAGTCTTCGTCATGACAGTTTGTCGCCCTGTGGGGTCAACATGACTGCCGGAGCCATCAGACGTTGATGGCGTTGATGCGAACGCGGGTGTAAGGCTGGCGATGGCCCTTCTTGCGACGGAAGCCCTTCTTGGCCTTGTACTTGAAGACGATGATCTTCTTTTGCTTGCCCTGCTTGACAATCTCAGCCTCAACAGCTGCACCATCGAGGGTTGGGGCGCCAACCTGGGTGCCATTGTCGTCGGAAACCATCAGGACTTCAGTGAATTTGACGGCGTCACCTGCTTCGCCAGCGAGTTTCTCAATAAAGATCTCATCGCCAACCGAAACGCGGTACTGTTTGCCGCCTGTTGCAATAACAGCGTACATGTCGTGTTCCTCCTGTAATCAGTCTCGCTCATCCACTAGGCATGCCTGAAAAGGCAATTTGATCAGCCCGGGTAAAACGGTCACCGTGGAATAGTAGCACTGGATCGAGCGTGTGTCAAGGTTTTCCTTCGGGGGTTGTTGTCCGTTTAAATGTATTTTTTAAAGCAATTATTAAGGGCTCTTGCTCTTTATCTAATTCCGTGAAAAGCGGTGCAGAAACAGAAATATTGTATGTGACCACCCAGCGCGCGAGTCCTGACCCCGAATCGTGCCATTTCCGCCGAACGTGTCACGCTTCACAGAATCACCTGACAACAAACCTTGCAACCACCATTCACGGCTCCTGGGTGTACTTCTTTCTGCTTGATTGGTATGGAGCGGAAAGGGCTGCTAAACGGTGTCCGTCTTGCTTAAGAATCCTCGCCGCTGCCGATGAGACGGGAGGCTTCGACTGCCTTTTGCCAGCGTGCTCGCTGTTTGTCGCGGCGATTGCTGGATTCACCTGGCAGGAACATTTGTCCTTGCTGGCGTAATCCAGCGATCGTGTCGAGGCTGGGCCAGAGTCCAAGGCCATAGCCGGCCAAGGCAGCTGCTCCGAACGCCGTTGTCTCGGTCATGACTGGACGGTCAACTGGAATCTGGCTGACATCGGCCTGCAACTGCATCAGGAGGTCGCTGACTGATGCTCCACCATCGACACGCAAGGCCGGGATGTTGAATCCTGCTTCCTGCTGCATCAACTCCAGGACATCCTGGCTCTGGTGGGCGATTGATTCCAGGACAGCGCGGGCGATGTGGGATCGGTTTGTACCTCGGGTGATACCGCAGATCAGGCCACGGGCATGCATATCCCAGTAAGGCGCACCCAGACCTGTAAAGGCCGGCACCACCTGGACCCCGGCGGAATCGGGTACAAGCGCCGCCAGACGATCGATCTCAGGTGCACTGGCAATTAAGCCCAGCTCATCCCGTACCCACTGGATGGCAGAACCAGCGTTAAAAACACTGCCTTCGAGGGCGTACTGGAGACCGTTGCCCAGATCCCAGGCTACCGTTGCCAGCAAGCCATGCTGTGAGAAAACAGGCTGGCTACCGGTCTGCATCAGCATGAAACAACCTGTACCATACGTGTTTTTGGTCAGGCCCGGTGCAAAACAGGCCTGGCCAAACAAAGCAGCCTGCTGGTCGCCAGCCAGCCCAGCGAGCTTCAGTCCGCCCGGGACAAGCGATGGATCGATCACTCCAAAATGGCCGGCGGAGGGTACGATATGGGGCAGCATGGCCCGGGGGATGCCAAACACATCCAGCAAGTCGTCATCCCACTGCCCTGTCAATAGATTCATCAGGAGGGTGCGGGAGGCATTGCTGACATCCGTGACGTGACAGCGGCCTGCCGTCAGCCGCCAGATCAGCCAGGTGTCAATGGTCCCGGCCAGGATCTCCCCCCGCTCAGCCCGCTGCTTCAATGCCGGATCCTGCTCAAACAACCACATCCACTTGGTTGCGCTGAAATAGGCGTCGAGAACCAGTCCGGTTTTCTGCCGGATCAGAGCCTCGTGTCCAGCTTCACGCAGCCGTGTGCAGATTTCAGCTGTCCGACGGCATTGCCAGACGATGGCTGGATAGACCGGCCGGCCCGTCTGGCGATCCCAGACGACAATTGTTTCCCGCTGATTGGTCATCCCGACGCCGGCGATCTGCTCAGGGCCGATGGCATATCGAGTTTCCAACTGGGCCATGACCTCCAGAAGCGTAGCCAGCTGACTGACAAATATCTCCTCCGGATCTTCTTCGACCCAGCCTGGCCGGGGATAGGATTGGGCGATGGCTTTCTGGCTGGAGGCCAGCATCCGGCCTCTGGCATCAAAAGCCAGCGTCCGGGTACTGGTGGTTCCCTGGTCCAGCGTCAGTAAAACAGGCAATTCAGGCGTCATGTCATCCTCCAGTCAAGTAACGAGCTGCCATTATGCAAATGAAGAACCAGGAGTTTGCGCTGGAAAAGACCCGCCAGGCACCTGGCGGGTCTTAAGAACGTCTGTGTGTCACAAAACTCCAGTTGTCAACCTCCAATAAGTCTTACCGTCTCTAATAGGATTTTCAGCCTCAGACTCAGTCGAGCGCTTCACCAGGTTCATGCAGCATGGCCTGCTCGGCAGCCTGGGATTCTGCCAGTTCCAGCGCCTCAAAATACTTTTTGAGAACCTCGCTGGAGAGCCGTTCCCTGAATTCGGAATTGATCGGGTGGACGATGTCCTTGAATTCGCCATCCTGCGTTTTGCGGCTGGGCATGGCAATGAAATAACCGTTGGTTCCCTCAATAACTTTGATATCATGGACGACAAAGGAATTGTCGAAGGTAACAGAGACAATGGCTTTCATTTTACCCTCGCTGCCCATTTTACGAATGGTAATGCTTGTGATATCCATGTCGATTCCTCCATTCTAGTTGTGTCCTGTCAGCCAGAAACACCGCTGATTCCATCAGCGTTTTACACAAATTATTATATCATCTTCTGAAAATAATGAACAATATGCTATGTTGGCATTTAACTATCTGAATCTTGCGGGGGCACATCACGGTAACCTGTCCTGGCATGGCGATTCGGTCAGAACTGTGATAGGATATCGGAAGATTCACGTACAAGGAGTGCTTTTGTCATGATTGACAAGGAATTTGCAATCATCCCGGAGCTGCCTTCAGGTTCCAGGATTTTTTTCATAGGAATTGGCGGTATCAGCATGAGCGGGCTTTCGGAAATAGCCCAGTCACTGGGCTATGAGATCGCTGGTTCCGATCGCCAGGCCAGCGAGCGGACTCATTATCTTGAACAGCATGGCATGCGCGTCTATGCAGGACACAAAGCTGAGCAACTGCTTGATTTCAAGCCTGACCTCGTCGTCCACACGGCAGCCATTCCAACGGAAAATCCTGAACTGGCCGCTGCCAGGGCAGCCCGTATCCCAACCGTCGACCGGGCAGCGTTCCTCGGCTGGATCAACCGGCGTTTCAACCAGGTCATCAACATCGCCGGCACCCATGGCAAAACAACCACAACGGCCATGTGCTCCCTGATCCTGATCGAAGCTGGTGCAGATCCCACCGTACATCTGGGTGCCGAACTCCGGGATTTCCAGACGACAGTCCGGCTGGGTGATCCACACAAACTGATGGTCTCGGAAGCCTGTGAGTACCAGAACAGTTTCCTCAAATTCTATTCCACGGTCGCGGCTATCCTGAACATTGATTATGACCATGTCGATTGTTTCGCCAACGTATCAGAAGTGATCGATGTGTTCACGACCTTTGCTGACCAGCTGCCGGATGGCGGTCATCTGGTGGTACCCGCGTTCGATCCTCATGTCAGGGCCATGCTCCAGCGCCTGTCTGAACGCCGCGCCGTGCAGCAGCGTCCGATGCCCACATTGCACGCCTTTGGTCTCGAAGGTGACACAGCAGACTGGCAGGCCCGCAACATCAAGTTCATCGATGGGCTGCCCCAGTTCGATGTCTACTACCTGGACCAGTTTTACACCCATCTTGAATTAAACATCCCGGGCCGCCACAATGTCGCCAATGCCATGGCCGCGATTGCGTGTGCCCATCTGTGCGGCGGAACACCCGAGGCAGCAGCAACTGCCCTGAACCACTTCCAAGGTGCCGAGGGCCGCTTCACCCGCACTGGCACCTACCGGGGTGCCCAGGTTATCGCTGACTATGCCCATCATCCAGCCGCTGCCCGGGCAACCCTCGCTGCGGCTGCAACCATTCCTCACAATCATACCTGGGTTGTCTTCCAGCCTCTGACCTTCAGCCGGACCGAGATCCTGTTTGATGAATTTGTCGATGCACTCAAGGATTGCGAATGGGTCATTTTCGCCGAAATTTTCAGCGACCGCGAAACACGGCGGGACTATGTCAGCTCACGCCAGCTGGCGGATAAAATCAATCAGCTGGGCGGCAACGCCCAGTTCGGCAAGGACTTTGCCGAGATCAAGGCGGAACTGGACAAAAGGGTCGGCCCCGGCGACCTGATCCTGGTCCTGGGTCCGGAGGACATCCGCAGTCTGGCCGACCAGCTGACGGGACGCACGCATCACTAAAAACTGGTCTGCCTCGTATTTCAACTGAGTCTTCGCTTTCAATTGAGTCTTCAGCCAGTAGGACAGTCACCAAACCATGACAATTAAAAAACCCCGGCTTCCTGATGCAATCAAGGCAGCCGGGGTTTTGCTTAGTTGTTCTGGCAAACCAGACTCAGAGATCGATGGTATCAGCCTGCGCTTCCGGTTGGTCAGGCTCGGGCTGGGTGGCAGCAGGAAGCGGTTCAGATGGCGTTTCTGCCTCGACCTTGGCCGGTGTGCTGGACTGTGGCAGGGGGCGGATGTCCGGCATATAGCTCTGGACCAGGGCTTCAAACTCGTTGCCTTCGATTTTTTCTTTTTCCAGCAAGGTCTCAGCCAGAGCGTCCAGGAGTGCCCGCGCTTCGCGCAGGAGCTTCAGGACATCGGCATAAGCCGAGTCTATGATCGTTTTGACCTCATCATCGATGATGCCGGCCAGCTTTTCGCTGTAATTCTGGACATGGCCATAATCCTTGCCCAGGAAGACTTCGCCTTCGCTGCCGAATACCAGGTTGCCCAGCTTTTCGCTCATGCCGTATTTCGTGATCATGTCACGGGCAATGCTGTTGCAGCTCTGCAGGTCGGAGGAGGCGCCCGTGCTGATTTCACCAAAGGCCAGTTCTTCTGCTGCCCGGCCACCGAGGGCGATCTTGATCGCGGCAACCAGATGGCTGCGGGTGGCGTAGTAGGTGTCCTCATGCGGCTTGTGCGCCGTATAGCCACCGGCACCACCAGCCGGGATAATCGAGACACGCTCGACCTTGTCCGTCTCGGATACCGTGCGCAAGACAATGGCATGGCCGGCTTCGTGGTAGGCTGTCAGGCGGCGTTCCTTTTCGCTGATGATGCGGCTCTTCTTCTCCGGGCCGATCATGACTTTGAACACCGCTTCGGAGATGTCTTCATATTTGATGACGGTCTCGCCTTTGCGGGCAGCCAGCAAGGCTGCTTCATTCAAGAGGTTGGCCAGGTCGGCACCGGTGAAACCAGGGGTGATCTTGGCGATTTCACGCAGGTCAATCGCGGCATCGAGTGGCTTGCCTCTGGCATGGACTTTGAGAATTTCTTCACGGCCCTTGATGTCGGGGCGCATGACCGTGACACGGCGGTCGAAGCGGCCGGGTCGCAGCAGGGCCGGGTCGAGGATGTCCGGACGATTGGTGGCCGCCATGATGATGACGCCTTCGTTAGGGCCGAAACCGTCCATCTCAACCAGCAGCTGATTGAGGGTCTGTTCACGTTCGTCATGGCCACCGCCCAGGCCGGCACCACGATGGCGACCGACCGCGTCGATTTCGTCGATGAAAATGATGCAGGGCGAGTTTTTCTTGGCCGTATCGAACAGGTCGCGTACGCGGGAGGCACCGACACCGACAAACATTTCGACGAAATCGGAACCGCTGATTGAAAAGAATGGCACACCGGCTTCACCGGCGACCGCTTTGGCCAGCAGCGTTTTACCGGTACCGGGAGAACCGACCAGCAAGATGCCGCGCGGAATCTTGGCCCCGATTTCGGAATATTTCTTGGGATTTTTCAGGAAGTCGACGATTTCCTTGAGCTCTTCTTTTTCTTCGTCGGCACCGGCCACATCCTGGAACGTGACTTTGTTTTTCGTCGGGTCATTGAGCTTGGCCCGGCTGCGGCCAAAGGTCATGGCATTTTTGCCATCACCGGCCTGGCGGCTGTAGCTGAACCAGATGAAGGCCCCCATGCCGACGATCATGACGAGGATCAGGATGATGTTGGCCCAGGCGGTGAAATCAGTCGGTTCCGTGTAGTCAAATGACTGGATCTTGCCATTTGCCTTGGCGTCCTCGAGGACGGTATAGACATCCGGCATCCACATCGGCGAAATTTGCTTGGTATAGATCGACGGAGGGCCCGATTCCGAAATTTCCGTGACTTCCAGTGTGTAGCCGTTGACCACCACCTCGCTCACTGTCCCGGAGTCGATTTTCGCAATCAGGTCAGACAGGGAGATGGTCTGGGGCTGGGTCAGCCGTGACATGGTCATCGAGATGACAATGATCACAACCAGCAGCACGAGGTAGAACGACATGCCGCTCATCGATTTCTTGGGATTCATCAGGTTCCTCCTTAGTTGTCATCCCCCAGGACAGAGACGTCCGGGAGATTTCGGTATTTGCCGTCGAAGTCCAGGCCATAGCCGACGATGAATTCGTCCGGGATCTGGAGGCCTGTATACTCGACCAATATTTCGACTTTGCGCCGGTCCGGTTTGTCAAAAGCGGTGCACAGGGCGATGCTGGCAGGATTCCTGGTGCTGAGAAGCTCACGCAAATGCTTCAGGGTCAATCCGGTGTCAACGATATCCTCGACCACGATGATGTGCTTGCCGGTGATGTCCGTGTCGAGATCCTTGGTGATGCGAACGACACCGGACGTGCGGGTGCCACTGCCATAACTGGAAACGGACATGAAATCGATCCGGCAGGGCACGCCGATGTAGCGGGCCAGGTCCGACATGAAAATGAAAGCGCCCTTTAAAACACCGATCAGGATAATCTCCTTGCCGGCATAATCGTGTGTGATCTGTTCACCCAGACGGCGGCACATCTGGTCGATTTCCGCACGGGAGATCAGGACACGTTTGATGGTTTTACTCATGGCTCGTTAGGCCTCCTGGTTTTTAGTTCCCAAATATTATAGCAGTCTGTCATCCTGAATTCGTGTTTCAAAGGCAACTTTATGTAAAGAATTTATGTCCGATGATCGTTTTTTCGTCTGTGAGAAACGAACAATCGGCCCGGACAGGTCCATGACGACCCCTGAAGGCCAGTCCAGATGGCCACGTGGCCGCTTTTCAAGGATCAGGTCCCGGGCCAGTTTCAAGTGTCGCCATTCGATGTCACGGTCCAGGCCACTGACCTCGCGCCAGCACAGCCGCAACACACGATGCTGGATGGCTGGGTGCTGCCTGTGGAACAGGGTGCGATCCAGCTGGACCAAGGTCAGGCCCTGGTCATCGATTGAGGCGGACCCTGGTATCTGGATTTGGGCCAAAGCCTGAAATGCGATCCTGGCCTGTTCGTTCAAAAACGATTCATCTTCGCGGACAAGATCGGACATTCGTGCCAGACCAGCAGACGGATCAAAACCAAGGACATCTTGCCAGATGGGCAGAAGGGTCTGGCGCAGGCGGTTTCTCAGGGTGAACGGGTCCTCGTTGGTAGGATCGAGATGAAAGGGCACCGCCTGGGATGCCAGATAGTCCAGAATCTCCTGGCGCCGGATGCCCAGCAGTGGCCGGATGAAAGGACCATTGCCAGGCGCCATGCCGGTCAGACCAGCCAGTCCGCAGCCGCGGCCCAGATGGAGCAGGATGGTTTCCGCCTGGTCGTCGAGATGATGGGCCAGTGCGATCCGCACGGCCTTGAGATCGCTTTGCTCTATTTGCCATTGCTGGACGCAATCCGCAAAGAATTGATGGCGGCACAGGCGGCCGGCAGCTTCCAGGCCCAAGCCATGCTGACTGGCAAAAGCGGCCACATCGACTGATTGCGAGACAAAATCTATGGCGTGGGACTGGCAATAAATCCGGACCAGCCGCTCATCGGCATCACAATCACCGGGACGGAGCTGGTGGTTGAGATGGGCCACCCGGAGCGGGAAAAGGTCCATCTGGTGCAAAAGATGAAGCAAAGCCATCGAATCAGGGCCGCCGGAAACACCGACCAGGACACCACAGCCAGCCGGAACCAGTGCCTGCTGCTCGATCGCCAGCAAGATGCGGTCCATCAGGGTGGGATGATTCGGAGCCTTAGAAGGGCGGTGGTTCACTGGGTACCCGTCCGTCATCCTGCTCAAAGAACATGGTATATTTCGGCCACCAGTTCAAGTGGACACTGCCGGTCATGCCCTGGCGGTTCTTGGCGATGATGACCTCCGCATCCTCGATCTCGAGTTGCATGTGGTTGGGATCATAGTAATTTTCCCGGTACAGGAACACAACGATGTCGGCATCCTGTTCGATGGCACCGGAATCACGCAAGTCTGAAAGCATGGGTTTCTTGTCGGAGCGGGCCTCACAGGCACGTGACAGCTGGGACAGGGCAATCACGGGGACATTCAGCTCCCTGGCCATGATTTTCAGGGAGCGGGAGATCTCCGAAATCTCCTGCTGGCGGCTCTCGGACCGGCTCTGGCCATTACCGCTCATCAACTGGAGATAGTCGATCACCACCAGGCCGAGTTTATCCTCGAGTTTCAACTGGCGGCATTTCGACATCATCTCCATGACCGAGGTACCTGACCGGTCATCGATGTGAATCGGGGCAGCATAGAGTGTCGGCAGGGCGCGGGCGATCTTGTCCCAGTCTTCGCTCTGCAGATCGCCGGTGGTCAGGGAGCGGGCCTGGACCAGGGACTGGGCACTGAGCATACGGTTGCCGATTTCCTCTTTGGACATTTCCAGTGAAAAAATAGCTGCCGGAACATTGTAAAGCGTCGCAGCCTTCTGGGCGATGTTGAGGGCAAAGGCCGACTTGCCCATTGCAGGACGGGCGGCCACGATGACCAGCGCACCCGGCCGCAGGCCGCCGAGGGCCCGGTCGAGCGCGGGCAGGCCTGTCAGGACATGGCGTTCGTGGATCTTGCCCCGGGCCATGGCGGCCAGTTCATTGACCGTACGACCCATAATATCCTTGATGCTTTCAAATCCGGCGGCATCGCGGTTTTCCCGGATCTCATAGATCCGCTTGGCCGCAATGTCGAGGAGAATATCAGCCTCGTTGGCCTCGTCATAGCACAGGCCGGTGACCTCATCCATCGCAGTGAGCAGACGGCGCAGCAACGATTTCTGGCGCACCAGATCGGCGTAATGCATGGCATTGGCCATGACCGGGATTGTGTCCGGCAGCGCGCTGATGTAGGCAATGCCCCCGGCCTTTTCCAGCAGAGCCTTGCTCTCGAGATGGTCACTGACGGTCAGGATATCGACCGGTTTGCTCGATAGGTACAGCTCGCAGATGGCATCATAAATCAACCGGTGGTCCGGACGGTAGAAGTCATCGGTCTTGAGCAGAGCAGTGATTTCGGCGAGCTGTCGCTCGCCGGACATGGCACTGCCCAGGACAGACTGCTCGGCCTGGACATTGTGCGGCAGGATCCGGATGGCTGGCCGGGGTTTGGCTGGAGTGGATGTCTCAGCAGCCATCAGTGGAGGGCAACGACCTCAAGGGCGATCTTGACGGTCACTTCATGGTGCAGTTTGATTTCAGCTTCGTAGCGGCCGAGGGATTTGATCGCCTGGTGCAGCGTGATGCCACGCTTGTCGACCTTGAATCCAGCCTTTTCCAGGGCGGCAGCGACATCCATCGCCGTGACAGCGCCGTAGAGACGGCCGGCTTCGCCGGTTTTCATGGCCAGCTGGATGGTCTGGCCACTGAGCCGGGCGCCGATATCTCTGGCCTCAGCCAGTTCACGGGCAGCCCGGGCAGCTTCGGCACCTTTCTTGTTTTTGATGCTGTTGAGGTTGGCAGGGGTCGCCTCGAGGGCGAGATTCTGCTTGAACAGGAAATTCCTGGCGTAACCGTCCTGGACTTCCTTGATATCATCGGCCTTGCCGAGTCCCTTGACGTCCTTGAGTAAGATGACTTTCATACACATGCTCCTGTTTTGTCCCAGCTGTAGAACCCAGCCGTCGATCTTGAGTAAAGTGCATTATAACATAAAAAGCGCCCGGGAATCCGGGCGCTGGATGTTCTTGCGAGGCTTGTTGCCAGGGGCGAAGGTTATTCGCCGGCGTATGGCAGCAAAGCGACGTGACGGGCGCGCTTGATCGAGATGGTCAGGCGGCGCTGATGCTCGGCACAGTTACCGGTCATGCGCTTGGGCAGGATCTTGCCACGCTCGGAAACGAACTTGCGCAGACGGTTGATGTCCTTGTAATCGATCGATTCGACTTTATCGGCGCAGAATGCGCAGACCTTGCGGCGGGAACGTCTCGGACGCATGCCTCCGCGGCCTTCCTTGTCACCGCTGTCGCGGCCACGTTTGAAATCAGCCATGGTTTTTTGCTCCTTTCAGCAAACTAGACAACCAGAGATCAAAGATCGAAAGGCAGTGAGGTATCGTCATCCGATGAGGGGAAGAAACCATCCGGACTCGGCAGGTTCGCAGGTGCGGGGGCACCGGCACTGGCCTGTTGTGCAGGATCGTACCCACCACCGCCGGATTTCTTGGTGTCGCCGAAATAGATCTCGTCGGCCACCACCTCGGTTGCGGTACGCTTGTTGCCGTCCTTGTCATCGTAGCTGCGGGTCTGCAGCGAACCGACGACAACCATCCGGGAGCCCTTGTGGAAATACTTGGCGACAAAATCAGCCTGCTGGCGCCAGGCGACGATGTTGATGAAATCAGCCGCACGCTCACCATTGGCGGATTTGAAGCGCCGCTCCACAGCCAGGGAGAAGGTGCAGACAGGCACATTGCTCTGGGTGGTGCGCATTTCCGGGTCTCGGGTCAGATTACCCATCAGGATCACTTTGTTCATGGTCTCACTTGTCCTTTCTGACTCTTATTCGTCAGTACGGATTACCAGATAACGAAGAACACCATCGGTGATCTTGAGCACGCGCTCAAGTTCCTTCGGGAACTCTGCTTCCGCACTGAAGTTGATGAGGAAGTAGTAACCTTCCTTCTGATCATCAATTTCGTACGCAAGGCGCTTCTTGCCCCAGACATCGACCTGGTCGAGCGTTGCAGACGCTTCAACGAGACCCTTGACTTTCTCGACGGTCGCATTCACTGCTTCTTCACCGAGAACGGGGTTCAGGATAACCATTGCTTCATACTTTCTAGCCATTGTTTCACCTCCTCCTGGACTTACGGCCCAATAACCTGGGCGAGGATTGTTCCTTTTCAGTTGTAAAAGAACAACTGCAGCAAGAGATTGCGCAGCGCTAAAAACTATAGCACGAGATGATCAGAGGGTCAAGTCCATTCTATCAGCGGGCACGGTCCTTGTCCTTAGTCTGGTCCAGAAGTTTTTGTCGCATCCGGCACGATCTTGCGGACCAGGTGTTTGATCAGCAGGGCTGTCTGGTCATACACAGCCTGGGACAGTCCATAAGGGTCGGGAACCTGCACCTGGGGCTCACCGGCTTTTTCTCCCAGCGTGAATACCTTGTCGGCCAGCTGGGGGTAGCGCAGGATAACCGCATGTTTCTGCTGGATGTTCATGGTCAAGATCCAGTCGAATGACTCCAGGTCGACTGAATCGAGGCGTCGGGCCCGGTGGTTTTCCAGGCTGCGGCCGCCTGCATGCTTGGCCGCCTGGATGGCCTCGGCGGTTGCTTCATCACCCGGCCAAGCGTGTGTGCCAGCCGATTCAGCAATCGTATCAGGCAAGAAGCTTGCCGCCATCGGGCTGCGACACGTATTTCCCGTGCAGACAAATAAAATTTTCATGTTCCGCACCCTCCTGTTGAATATCCGGGTCGATCGAGATCGATGTTTGATCAGACGGGTTCTCCCCCACCTGCAGCTTTGACCAGGCGGTTCATGTAGGCCAGACCGTGGCCCTGCAGGGGCAAGCCTTCGGCCACGATCAACCGCATCCCCCGCCGGTCAAACGAACGCAAGGCATTGAACAAATGATGCGACGCGGCCTGAGGATCCGGATGTTCGGCATAGATTTCCAATGCCAGGCCAGAGGGCAGATCAGCCTGGTGCACCAGATCAACAAGCTGCAGGAAGGCTACCAGGGTCTCCCGGCAAAGGTACAGGCCAAATCTGGGTTCTGCCTGAGCGATGGTTTGAGACTGCCAGCCTTCCTGGACCAGATGCGACAAGAGGCAGGCAGCACGTTCCAGGCTGCTGGACTGGTCGCAGATGACCAGCCGGGCCTTGGGCGCATAATGGCGGTACTTCATGCCTGGCGATTTGGGGACACGGGCACTGGCATCCCCCTGCTTTCTGGATGTGCCTGAGTGTTGTCCAATAACAGAGTCGATCATGTCCTGGGTGATGGCGCCGGGACGCAAGATCGTGGGAGATTCGTCTGTCAGGTCCAGCACGGTGGATTCCAGTCCAAACTCACACGAACCACCATCGATGATGTAGGGGATCAAGCCGGAAAAATCCTCCTCGACATGCCAGGCGCGGGTGGGGCTGGGCCGGCCGGACTTGTTTGCAGAAGGTGCCGCAACGGGCACGCCAGCAAGCTCGATCAGGCGCCGGGCGACCGGATGCGCGGGGATCCGGACAGCAACCGTGTCCAGGCCAGCTGTAACAATGTCTGGAACAATCGCGGACCTGGGGAGGATCAAAGTCAGGGGTCCAGGGGCGAATGCCTCCAGCAAGCGGCGGGCCAGAGGCGTCAAACCCGTGGTCAAGGGCTCGATATCGGCTGGATAAGCGACATGGATGATCAGCGGGTTGTCGCCGGGACGACCTTTGGCAGCAAAAATCCTGGCCACCGCGCCGGCGTCCAGAGCATTGGCTCCGAGACCATAGACAGTCTCCGTTGGAAAAGCGACCAGCTCGCCAGTCCGCAAAGCCTCCGCGGCAGGTAGCAGCAGGCGATCCAGCCTGGTTCTGTCAGCGGGCAAATCCTCCAGCTGGGCCATTTCCATCAAGCTGGGGTCGATCAACACGAGCTGGGTCTTCATCCGGCATCGTCCTCAGCAGCCTGGCCCAGACTGTTGGAACGGGCCGCGGCCTGGAGTGCCCGGATGATTTCACCCAGATCACCGAGCAGGATGTCTTCCAGGCGGTACAGGGTCAGGCCTATCCGGTGATCGGTGACCCGGCCTTGATGGTAATTATAGGTCCGGATCCGTTCACTGCGGTCTCCCGTGCCCACCTGGTTTTTACGTTCTGAGGCAATCGCCCCACTGTGGGCTGCCTGGGTCATTTCCAGCAAACGGGATTTGAGCACGGCCATGGCCCGGTCCTTGTTCTTGTATTGCGAGCGCTGATCCTGGCATGTGACGACCAGTCCGGTCGGCTTGTGGGTGATGCGCACAGCAGAATCCGTCCGGTTGACATGCTGGCCACCGGCACCCGATGCCCGGTAAGTATCGATCTGGAGATCATTGGGATTGATGTTGACTTCCACATCCTCTGCCTCCGGCAGGACGGCGACCGTGACCGTCGAGGTATGGATCCGTCCACCGGATTCTGTCACAGGCACTCGCTGGACCCGGTGCACACCGCTTTCGAACTTCAGCTGGCTGTACGCACCGCGGCCTTCGATCATGAAAACAACTTCTTTGTAACCGCCAATTTCCGTCTCACTGGCGTCAATCAATTCCGTCTTCCAGCCCTGAGAATCAGCGTAAGCCCCATACATGCGGAAAAGGACTCCCGCAAACAAGGCTGCCTCCTCCCCACCGGCACCGGCGCGAATCTCCATGATCACGTTGCGTTCATCCTTGGGATCTTTGGGCAGCAGCTGCTCCTGCAGCTCAGCCTCCAGCAGTGAGGCACGCGATTCCAGGTTTGAAAGCTCATCCCGGACCAGTTCGCGAAACTCCCGGTCATCGGACTGGGTCAGAAGTTGCCGGTGTTCTTCGATCGCCTCTTTCGACTGGCGCAATGCTTTGACGTTCTCGACCAGCGGTGATAATTCCGCATGCTCCTTGAGCAGGCGGCGATACCGGTCCTGGTCGGAAAAAACGGCTGGATCGGACAGCAAGAGGTTCAATTCATCAAAGCGGTTTTCGACCGCACTCAGTTTGTCTAGCATACATTTCCCTTTCGACCCCGATTATACATGATTTTTCCGCGCAACGTGCGGCAAAAGTCTCTGTCGACTTATGCAACTTCCCGTCTGGTAACCTGCGTGTCATTCGGATATAATGGCATGGGATTTTTTACCTGCCGGGAAGACCCAGGGCCGCAAGATTGGCTGAGCCAATTGGGCGGCAGGTGGATCACACGACAGGTAAAACCATCTTTGAAAGGGGAAAAAAGCATGCTGAAGACACACGAAGTAGAACACATGACTTGCGTGGCCAAAGGTGCCTACCATGGACCGGCGCCGATTCCGCAAGAAGGCCGCTGGACCCAGGCCAAGGAAATCAAGGACATTTCTGGTTTCACCCACGGGGTTGGCTGGTGCGCACCACAACAGGGTGCCTGCAAACTCTCGCTCAATGTCAAGGAAGGCGTCATCCAGGAAGCCCTCGTCGAGACGATCGGCTGCTCCGGCATGACCCATTCCGCCGCCATGGCCGCTGAGATTCTCGCCGGCAAGACCATTCTCGAAGCCCTCAACACCGACCTCGTCTGTGACGCAATCAATGTCGCCATGCGCGAGCTGTTCCTGCAGATCGTCTATGGCCGCAGCCAGTCTGCCTTCTCGGAAGACGGCCTGCCGATCGGCGCCGGTCTTGAAGACCTCGGCAAAGGCCTGCGCAGCATGACGGGCACGATGTACTCGACCGTTGAAAAAGGCCCTCGCTACCTGGAGCTCACGGAAGGCTATGTCCTGAAGATGGGTCTCGATGAAAACAACGAAGTGATCGGTTACCAGTTCCTCAAGACCGGTCCGATGCTTGACTTGATCAAGAAGGGCGTCGATGCCAATGAGGCGTTCCAGAAATCGATCGGCCAGTACGGCCGTTTCGACGAAGCCGTCCGCGTCATTGATCCCCGTCACGAATAATTCAAGACTCGCGAAAGGAGCACCCATCCATGGCACAACTGTTTGAAAGTTACTCGCGCCGCATCGACAAAGTCAACGCGGCCCTTGCCGAATATGGCATTGCCTCGATCGAAGAAGCCAAAGCCATCTGCGAGGCCAAAGGCATCGATCCCTACAAGATCTGCAAAGACACTCAGCCGATCGCATTTGAAAATGCCGCCTGGGCCTATGTCGTTGGCGCTGCCATCGCCATCAAGAAAGGCTGCACCAAGGCTGCTGACGCCGCCGAGGCCATCGGCATCGGCCTGCAGGCTTTCTGCATCCCCGGTTCCGTCGCCGAAGACCGCAAGGTCGGTATCGGCCATGGCAACCTGGCCGCCATGCTGCTGCGCGAAGAAACCAAATGCTTCGCCTTCCTCGCCGGCCACGAATCCTTCGCTGCGGCTGAGGGCGCCATCGGCATCGCCAAATCCGCCAACAAGGTCCGCACCCAGCCCCTCCAGGTCATCCTGAACGGCCTCGGCAAGGACGCCGCCCAGATCATCTCCCGCATCAATGGCTTCACCTATGTCCAGACCCAGTTCGACTACTACACGGGCAATCTGGCCATCGTCCAGGAAAAAGCCTACTCCAAGGGCGACCGGGCCAAAGTCCGCTGCTATGGCGCTGATGACGTCCGCGAAGGTGTCGCCATCATGCACCAGGAAGGTGTCGACGTTTCGATCACCGGCAACTCCACCAATCCGACCCGCTTCCAGCACCCGGTCGCCGGCACCTACAAAAAAGAATGCAACGACCTCGGCAAGAAGTATTTCTCGGTTGCCTCCGGCGGCGGCACAGGCCGTACCCTGCACCCGGACAATATGGCCGCCGGCCCTGCCTCCTACGGCATGACCGACACCATGGGCCGCATGCACTCCGATGCCCAGTTCGCTGGCTCCTCCTCAGTTCCGGCCCACGTCGAAATGATGGGATTCCTGGGAATGGGCAACAACCCGATGGTCGGCGCGACCGTCTCCGTCGCCGTCGCGATCGAACAGGCTGGCTAAGCAACTGCCACTGCCACCTGTTCCTGACCTTTCACACCTATTCCTGATTATTCATCCGAAAAACCGTCACTTTCGTAAAGAGTGGCGGTTTTTTTCGTTTTTTACTGCCAGAATTGACATCTCGCGTGCTAAGTTGTATAGCAGAAATGTAGGAGGAATGATGTGATGAAACGAGTGCTTACTGTGGTCCTGATTTCTATCCTGATCCTTGCGGTCACCGCATTTGTCACAATCATGATTGCTTTGAGTGGCTTCAGGTACCTGCTGCCGAATGTCGCGCCGGTCCGTCTGGTGGACCGCCACTATGAATCGGCAAACGAGCCGCTCTCCGAACTGACAATCACCCTTAGGAACCGGCCGGTCAACATCCGCATGGACCAGGGAAACACCATCCGGCTGTCTTGGAATGAGACCGAATTCGAACCTGTGCAGGTACAGGAAAATGGCGGAACCTTGTCTGTCGATACCAGGGAAAACACTTCGTGGCGAGCCCGGTTCGGATGGCTCTTGGGCTATGCCTTGCGCCCGATGGATGTGACAATCCCTTCAACATTCAAAGGACGAATCGACCTCTATACGTCCAATGGTCCAGTCACACTTGATTCACTGGACTTGGATGGCCCTGTCAGCATCCGTAGCACCAACGGTGGCATCACCGTCCAGGATTTGACAGTCACAGCTGGACTTGAACTGACGACCTCAAACGGTGCCATCCAGGCAAACAATGTCAAGGCCGAGTCGGCCTTTCTGGTGACCAGCAATGGCCGGATCCAGGTCGAAAGGTTGCTGGCCAAGGATCTGTCTCTCAAAACCAGCAATGGACCGATTCATTGCGCGGCGATCTCAGGTGATTCGATCCGGTTGGAAACGAGCAACGGCCGCATCCGCGGCACCATCCAGGGACGTGCCGGAGATTTCACGATCACCAGTCAGACCAGCAACGGCACGAACAGCCTCGAGGATCTGTCCGGTCAAGGAGCCAAGACCCTGGCTGTGAAAACATCTAATGGCGACATAGAAATCGATTTCTCGGGGGAATCGCTGCCGTCCGGGAATCCGCAGCCGGCAGCCTCGCTCTTGATGGCCGGATAAACGCGGCTTACATGGGCTTGCTTGGTTCAAGAACGTCCTTCAGGGCTTTTTCCAGCTGGCGGCGCGGCCAGACGTGAAAGTGGCTGCAGCCGAGACAGGTGCAGCCGATGTCAGCACCGACCCGCTCCACGCGCCAGCGTTCGCTGCCACAGGGGTGTTTCTTTTTCAGAACCAGAATCTGTCCAACTGCAAAAGGAAAAAGATTGAAACGCGAAGGCATGGGTGATGCTCCTCAGTTCGCTGCCAGGATCTGGTCAGTGTTCGCGCAGCCAGCCGCCGGTCACCCGGGGATGGCCACCATAATCGTAAACAGCCAGCAAGTCTGCCAGGCCTGCTGCCGCACACAGGTCTTCGACGGCCAGAGCCTGGTCGAAACCATGTTCGAGCAGAAGGAGTCCTGGGCGTTTGAGCCAGCTGGTTGATTCCTGAGTCAGACGACGATAAAAATCAAGTCCGTCCGTGCCGCCATCCAGCGCGACCCAGGGTTCGAAACGGCTGACATCCGGCATCAGGCCGGGAACGTCAGCCTGGACGATGTATGGCGGATTGGCCAGGATCACATCGTACCGTTCGGAATCCGTTTGGGTCGGATCAGGCCACAAATCAGCCTGGAAAACCTGGACCTGGATGCGGGCCCTGGCCTGGGAGTCCAGCGCATGCCGCTTCACATTGGCCTTTGCGTATTCGATTGCAACCGGATCATGGTCAACCAGGTCCAGCTGAAACCCTCGGCCTTTTGCGGCAAGATGTGAGGCGACACTGATCCCGACGCAGCCGGAGCCCGTGCAGGTGTCGAGGATGTGCAGCATCTGATCGGGAGGGAAATGGGTCTTGATCTGTTCCAGTGCGACTTCGACGAGACGTTCTGTATCGGCACGCGGGATCAGGACACCCGGACCGACTGTAAATTCCAGGCCGTAGAACTCAGTTTGCCCCAGGATGTAAGCGATTGGCTCGTGGTCAACTCTGCGGCGCAAATCGGCCCTCAGTTGCTCGGCCTGCCGGGATGTGACCGGGGTTTCCGGATGGCTGTACACCCTCGCCAGCGACAGATCGCAACGGGATGCAATCAGCAGCGCGGCCTCATGACGGGCAGCCTCGATGCCACTTTCCGTCAAGACCAGGCGCATGGTGCGCAGCAGATCCCCCACTGTAACCATGATGGTTACCTCACCATTTGTCGCGGCCGGATTCCTCAGGGATGACCGCTTCCATGGCTGCAATCGCGACTTCCAGCATGTTGTCACTGGGCTCTGCCGTCGTCAAGCGCTGCAGCCAGAGGCCTGGCACAGAGATCGCCCGCGTGACGGGATTGTTGTAGCGGCCGGCCAAGCGGATGATTTCATAGGCAATGCCAGCCACGAATGGCACGAGGAGGAACCGGATCAGGAGGTTGATCCAGGGATTCCACCAGCCAACCAGGGAAAAGACGACGATACTGACCAGGATGACAATGAACATGAATGACGTTCCGCAACGGGGATGGAAGCGGCTGAACTGGCGTGTGTTTTCAACCGTCAGAGGCATCTGGGCTTCGTAGCAGGCGATGGTCTTGTGCTCAGCACCATGGTACATCCAGACACGCTGGATTTCGCTCATGCGCGAAGCCAGGATCAGATACCCGACAAAAATCACAATCCGGATCAGGCCTTCGATCAGGTTCTTGAGAATGGCTGAGGAGCGGCTGGTTGAATCTCCGATGCCTGTCAGCTGGCTGACACCGCCGGCCAGCAGGTTTGGCAGCAGAATGAACAGGACCACACTGAAAAGAATACCGCCGATCGCCGATAAATAGAGCATGACCTCGGAGTGGTGGGTCAGGAAATGGTCGATTTTCTGGTCGACACCGGCGCGCCATTCCTTGAACGTGCGCCGCCTGGTTTTTGCCTCAGGTTCAGTTTCAAGGGCAGTCCCCGCAGAGGATTCCCCAGCGGCTGCACCCTCAAGGGATCCGGCCAACGCTGCTGGAGTGGCAGGTTGCACAGGCTCGGAAGCCTCGTCGAGCAGTTCAGCAGAACGCAACAAGGCACGGGTTCCGGTGACGAGCTGGCGGAACAATCGGACAGAACCGCGGACAAAGAGGAGGTTGGCCAGGCCCGTCCAGCGGGTCATCGGCAGCTGCTCCAGATAGATCGAACCGTCTGGTTTACGGACAGCCATGACTTTTTTATCCGGACCGATCATCATCAGGCCTTCGATCAGAGCCTGGCCGCCGATGGTGGTTTTCATCTGGCAGGACGGTGCAGCGGATGGGTTGTCGGTTATACTTTTTTTCATAAATCCTCGGTGAGAAAGTTACACTGGATAAACAAAAGGGAGGCTTGCCACCGCCTGCCTCCCTCTGGTTTTGAAGTCTTACTTCTGCAACATGCGCTTCTTGAACTTGTCGACGCGGCCGCCGGTATCGACCAGCTTCTGCTTGCCCGTGTAGAACGGGTGACATTTCGAGCAGACATCGACATGCAAGTTGTCCTTGACCGAGCCAGACTCAAAAGTCTCGCCGCAGGCACACTTGATGACGGTCTTGCCGTACTTCGGATGGATGCCGTCTTTCATTTGCTTTCACCTCTTCATGGGATACAGCGCGGGTCCGCCGAAAGGGCCTGGACACGTATGCTGCACCAAAATGGAACATGCCAAGTGATTTTACCCGATCCGGGGATGGGTGTCAATCATTGTCTCGGTCGTAATTGCGGCGGACATTGCCTGGACCACCCGAGGACTGGGTATTGCCATTGGTTTGACCGGGCCGGGTACCGCGCATCGCATCAAAGACATTCTTGTCATTGAACGAAACATTGATCGATGAGATAAATTGCTGGTTGTTCTGGGTTTTTAAAAGCAGATTGATGATCGTTTCGGTGACTGCCGCCGTGTCGAGCTGGCCAAAAGCCTTGCGGATGGTCCAGACCGCGTCGAGTTCCTTGTCGGTGAGCAGAAGCTCCTCGCGCCGGGTACCGGAACGGTTGATGTCGATGGCCGGAAAGATGCGTTTTTCCGAAAGTTTGCGGTCGAGATAGACTTCCATGTTGCCGGTGCCCTTGAATTCCTCGAAAATGACTTCGTCCATGCGCGAGCCGGTTTCGATCAGGGAGGTGGCGATGATGGTCAGGCTGCCGCCGTTTTCTATGTTGCGGGCAGCACCGAAAAAGCGTTTCGGTCCGTACAGGGCGCCCGGATCGAGGCCACCGGACAAGGTACGGCCGGTGGGCGTGATGGTCAGGTTGTAGGCGCGGGCCAGGCGGGTCATGCTGTCCAGGAGGATCACGACGTCCTGCTTGAGCTCGACCAGGCGCATGGCCCGTTCGAGTACGAGTTCGGTCACTTTGACATGGTTTTCCGGAGTCTTGTCGAAGGTTGAGAAAACGACCTCGCCATTGATCGATCGCTGCATGTCGGTGACTTCTTCCGGACGTTCGTCGATCAGGAGGACGATCAGTTTGACATCAGGGTTGTTGGCACTGATCGCATTGGCAATTTTCTGCAAGAGGATTGTCTTGCCGGCCTTGGGCGGGGAGACGATCATGCCGCGCTGGCCTTTGCCGATCGGCGCGACCAGGTCGATGATCCGGGTGGAGAGCTCATTGCGGACTGTTTCCAGCACGTAGCGCTCATCGGGATAAATCGGGGTCAGGCGGTCGAAATGGGGCCGGCGGATCATCTTGTCCGGTGTCTGGCCGTTGACTTCCTTGATGTAGAGCAAGGCCTGGTAGCGGTCATTATCGCGCTGTTTCTTGCAAGGGCCGGTGATCAGGTCGCCGGGGCGGAGATTGAACCGGCGGATGTATTGCGGCGGAACATAGGCGTCCTTGGCACCCTGGAGGTAATTGTCGCGGCGCAAAAAGCCATAACCATCCGGCATGATTTCAAGGACACCGGTGATCGATTCGCCCGATTCAATCTGCTGTTTGCGGTTGAATTTTTCGCTGGTTTCAGGGGTGGCTGGCTCTTTTTCAACCAGGACCTGTTCCTGGGTGAGTTCTTCGGAAATGACTGGCTCAACAGCGGACTGGACAGACGGCATTGACTGCATCGTCTTGATAACGGGCTGCATCGTCTCCGTTAGCGGTTGAACAGGTGCATGTGCCAGGGCATTTTCAGGCATGAAGGGGGGTGCAGCTTCCGGCTCATGGTCGAGGCCAGCCATTGGATTGGCCGGGATGCCAAAGACTTTGACCCGCATCGGCCGTTTGTCTTCAGATTTCGCCTCAGTTCTGGTTTTTCCTTTGCCTGTTGGTCTTTGCTGATTGCGGTCCTGGCTGCGTGTCGCAGGCTGGTTCTTGGCCGAATATCGCTCCTGAAACTTATTTTTGCCATAAGCAGGCCTCTTCACAGCATTTCCAGTGTCAGCAGCGCGTTTGCCGTGCTCTCTGGTACCGAAAACAGCCTGCTGCTCACCTTGCAGGTCAGCTGGGGGCTCAACTTGGGGTTTCGTCTCTTGTGCTGCCAGGGATGGGACTTCTTGTGGTAACGTTTGTTCCAGATTGGCTGCTGGTTCAGGTCCTGCTGACACAGATGCCGAGGTTGTTTCCGAAGCGGACTTCCGGCGTGGTTTTTTGCTTTTTACGGGAGATTGCGACGCCTCTATCGTCTCGATGGCTGAGGCTACGACCTGGTCAGGGGCAGCCACTGGTTCAGGAATCGTGAGTCTTGGCTCATCAACTGCCACAGCCGGAGCCTGTTCGTCTCCATTTACGGATTGTTGCCCCTGAGCAGCAGATTTTTTCCGGGCAGAAGCCTTCCGGGGAGTAACAGTGGCTTCCGGGGAAGTCTCCGGGATAGTCTCCGGGGTAGTCTTCCGGGTAGTCCTGGTAGTTTTCCGGGTCGCTTTTCCAGCCGGTTCGGAAATGGTTTCAGGTAAGGATTGGGGGGGTGCCTTGGCAGCAGCCTCGGCATTTTTGAGGAATTTCATCAATTCCGGTTTGGTCATCGCCATGGCCTGTTCTCGGGAAAGCAAACCAGAAACGGCGGCAATTGTGGCAAGATCATCTTTTGACTTGCCAGTCAGACTGGATGTGGGCATCAAACCACCTCAGGTGTGAGACTCGGGCACCGGAAAGCACCGGCTGGCCCGGTAAATCATGGGGAGAGTGGGAAAATCTGTCGAAAAATCAAGCAGCCGTTCAGAAAGACAGGAAAATTAAATCATTCCAACTGTTCTGCAAATCGGTCATCGGAGATCCCGATTCAATTTCTGACGTGAATTGGTGTCATTATAGAAGTTCAGCCATCAGGCGTCAAGCAGAACTTGGCGCTGGTTCTTTGCTGGTTCTTTTGCTGGTTATTTGCCTGATACAGTGATGTTACCGTGAAAAGCAATGAAAATTGCAACCTGATTTCCACTTATTGACCGTCCTGGAACCGAGGATGTCAGTTACGAGGATGTCAGTTACATGGTTTGTTGTCAGGTGATTATGAGAAACATGACACGTTCGGAGGAAATGTTCCGTCCAAAGTGCCAGACCTGCGGCCAGGGGTGGCACTTTTCGCGGAATGTTCACGAATTGGGGTCGGTCCACTTATTGGGAAAATCTGGAATGCTTTGGTGAAGTTTACAGCCGCAGCAGGTTAACGCCTGATCGAAAATGTTCCGAATTAGTGCTCCGACATAGCGGCGGAAATTTCCGCCGCTATGTCGGAGCACTAAAGTGGAAGATCTTCGCTTGATCTGGAAAAGCCTCTGTTGCAGGGTTTTCCAGACCCATTTGATTAGTACCGTTTTGGTAGCCCGACCCCAAAAGTGGAATTTTCCGTCCAAGGTGCCAGATCTGTCGCGCAGTGGGGTGATAGGCTGGGGAGTCTTACGTACCGTCGCTGAGGGCGGAGAATTTGTCCATCATGTCGAGCGCCTTGCCAGTACCGATCGCGACGCAGGAGATGGCATCATCCGCAACAACCACATCGATGCCGATCTTGGCAGCGAGCATGCGGTCGAGCCCGTACAGCAGCGCCCCACCACCGGTCATGACAATGCCGCGCTGGCTGATGTCAGCCATCAGTTCGGGGGGGGTGCGTTCGAGCACGGTATGGACAGCTTCGAAAATCTGGCTGACTGGCTCTTCGAGCGCTTCGAGCATCTCGGTCGAGTTGATCGTGATCGTCGCCGGCATGCCGGTAATCAGGTTGCGGCCACGCACTTCCATGGTCAGCTCTTCTTCACGCGGATAGGCACAGCCGATATTGATCTTGAGTTCTTCAGCGGTGCGTTCACCGATCAGGACATTGTGCTTGCGGCGGACATGCTTGACGATCGCTTCATCGAACTTGTCTCCGGCAACCTTGAGCGAAAAGTCGACAACGGGCTGGGTCAGCGAGATGACGGCGATGTCTGTCGTACCACCGCCAATGTCAACGATCATGCTGCCGCAGGCCTTGGTGATGTCGATGCCAGCGCCGATCGCAGCCGCAATCGGTTCACGGATCAGGTAGACATCTTTGGCACCGGCGTGTTTGCAGGCATCCTCAACGGCTTTTTGCTCGACAGGCGTAATCACACTGGGGACACAAACCACGATTGTGGGTTTGAAATATTTGGCACGCAGGCCTTTGCAGACACGGTTGATGAAGGCCTTGAGCATGACCTCCGTCACTTTGAAGTCCGAAATGACACCATCGCGCAAAGGGCGGATGGCATCGACAATACCTGGGGTACGGCCAAGCATCAGGCTGGCGCCTTCACCGACGGCCAAGACCTTGCCAGTCTTGGAATTGATGGCTACGACCGACGGCTCACGCAGGACGACACCTTTGCCTTTTACATAAACAAGCACCGAAGCGGTGCCAAGATCAATACCAATATCCATTCCAAAGTGCATCGTAGAATCTCCATTCTGAGATGAAAGGTGTATTTGAGTAGTGTGCGCAACAATGATACAATAGATTCCATTCTTAATCAAATGATCACACCGGTTCCGACCGGTTTTTTCGCATAGTTGGTCACTTTTCGACAGAAAGGCGGATAATCTTGCTCAAGCTCTTCGCCGCATTGTTCATGTTGCTTGACCACATCGGATTTTACTACAGCGATGTCCTGCCTGGTACCTTGGTCATGGCCCTGCGCCTGTCCGGCCGGCTGGCATTCCCTTTGTTTGCCTGGTCGGTGGCCCGAGGCTTTCGCCGGACACACAGCCAGATGGTCTATTTTCTGCGGATGACTGCTTTTGCCCTGATTTCGCAAATCATCATCCAGCGAGCCAATCAGTGGATCGGCCTGCACATGGAGTGGACCAATGTCCTGGTTACGTTCGCGCTGGCCATTGTCGCCCTGGCTGGATACAGGCTGGCCCGCGATTCCAGCCGAGACTTGATCGCCAGCCTGCGCCCCATCCCGGCTGCACCCAACACGGTGCCTGTGCGGCCGATCCCCCCCCGCTTCGATCTCAAGATCAGTCCTGGCGGGATCACGCTGGATGCCCGGACAGGCCTGATCCTTGGCAGCATCGCATTATTGGCAGCCTTGCTTGCTGCCGAGGCATTGCACGCCGATTACGGGGCTTACGGCATCCTGACCGTAGTCTTGCTGGATGCCGCCACTCACCGGGTCGACGAAGCCCATTGGGAGCAACGCCTGTTCCAGTATCTGCTGCCATTGAACATCCTCTTTCTTATGACTCGCATGCTGACCGCCAGCGCACCCGTCTACTGGGCGGTGATGCAGCTGGCCTCGCTTGCTGCCGTGCCTTTGATGGTCGCGTTCCAGCGTGACCGGAAACCATCCCGCTGGCTGAAATACGGTTTCTACCTGTTCTATCCGCTGCATATCCTGGCCCTGTGTGCCCTGCGCATGGCTTTGCTGGGGCCTTTGCCCTGAAGGTAATCCTTCATCGATGCCAGGTTCTACCTTTTATAAGTGCAAAGTGCCGGAGATTTTGTTAAAATAGCCGGGAAATCTAAGCTTGAATGAGGGTATCGACATGGCATATTCCGTTGAAATCGACCGCAAATGGCAGGACTACTGGGAACAATCCGGCCTGAACCATTTCAATCCCGAGCGCCAGGAGAAGAAGCTCTACGTCCTGGAAATGTTCTCCTATCCTTCCGGCGCCAATCTCCATGTCGGCCACTGGTACAATTACGCACTCTCCGATTCCTGGGCCCGCATGAAAAAGATGCAGGGCTACGAGGTCTTCCAGCCGATGGGATTTGATGCCTTTGGCTTGCCAGCTGAAAACTATGCCATCAAAACGGGCATCCACCCCTTGGACAGCACACACAGCAACATCCGCACGATGGAAAAACAGCTGCGTGAGATGGGCGGCATGTTTGACTGGGATGCCGAACTGGCAACCTGCGAACCGGAATACTACCGCTGGAACCAGTGGCTGTTCCTCCAGCTCTACAAGAATGGCTTGGCCTACCGGAAAAATGCGCCGGTCAACTGGTGCCCCAACTGCAACACCGTCCTGGCCAACGAACAAGTCGATGAAGGCGCCTGCGAGCGCTGTGGCACCGAAGTGACGCGCAAGAACCTGACCCAGTGGTTTTTCCGCATCACCGCCTATGCCCAGGAACTGCTCGACTGCCTTCCCACCCTCGACTGGCCGGAAAAGACCAAGAAAATCCAGACCAACTGGATCGGTCGTTCCGAAGGTGCCGAGCTGGTCTTTGGTGCCGAAACAAATGGCCAGGCGACGCTCGATCACGATGGCAACCCAGTCAGTCTCAAGGTTTTCACCACCCGGGCGGATACCGTCATGGGTGTCACCTATGTCGTCGTCGCACCGGAAAGCGAACTGTGCCATGTCCTGACGACGGACGAGCATCGCTCTGCCGTCGAAGCCTACATCGCCGACACCCGCAAAGTGTCCGACATCGACCGCATGTCGACCGTCCGCGAGAAGACCGGGGTCTTCACCGGCTCCTATGCCATCCATCCACTCACCGGAGCCAAGGTTCCGATCTGGGCTGCCGACTATGTCATTGCTGGCTACGGCACGGGCGTCGTCATGGCCGTCCCTGGCCACGACGAACGCGACTTTGAGTTCGCAGAAAAGTTCAACCTGCCGATCCAGCGTGTCATCCGGAGCGCCGACGGCTCACCCGACGAACTCCCCTTCTGTGACAAAGGCAGCCTGGTCAACAGTGGCGAATTCGATGGTCTCGATTCAGCGGACGCGATCAAGGCCATCGTCCAGAAGCTCGAACCAACGGGCCAGGGCAGCCTGAAAATCAACTATCGCCTGCGTGACTGGCTGGTCTCCCGCCAACGGTACTGGGGCACCCCGATCCCGGTCGTCCATTGCCCGGCCTGCGGTGTGGTGCCAGTCCCCGAGGATCAACTGCCCGTCCAGCTGCCCTACGATGTCGAGTTCCGTCCCGACGGCGAATCGCCGCTGAAAAAGTGCCGCTCCTTTATTGAAACCTCCTGCCCGACCTGCGGCGGTCCGGCTGAACGCGACCCGGACACCCTCGACACCTTTGTCTGCTCGTCGTGGTACCAGTTCCGCTATGTCGACAACAAAAACGACACTGAACCGTTTGCCAAGGCCAAGGTTGACGCCATGTGCCCGGTCGACAAATACATCGGCGGCGCCGAGCATGCTGCGATGCACCTGCTCTATGCCCGCTTTGTCACCAAAGCCTTGCGTGACATGGGCTATCTCTCCTTTGACGAGCCCTTCAAGTCCCTGGTCCACCAAGGCACCATCCTCGGTGCCGACGGCCAGAAAATGTCCAAGTCGCGTGGCAACACCATCTCACCGGATGACTACATCACCCGCCATGGTTCGGACGTTTTCCGCATGTACCTGGGTTTCGGATTCGCCTACACCGATGGCGGTCCCTGGAATGACGACGGCGTCAAGGCGATCGTCAAATATGTCAACCGGGTCGAGCGCCTGGTCGAGGAAGCCAAAGCCTGGCCTGCTCCGGCTGTTGCCGCTACACTCGACAGCGATGGCAAAGACCTGCAGTACGCCCGCCATTACGCCATCAAATCCGTCAGCACCGACGCTGAGCGTTTCCAGTTCAACACCTCGATCTCGCGCATGATGGAGCTTTTGAATGCCGTCAACAAATACCAGGGACTCGCAACCGCTGATCTGGCCCTGCTGCGATCAGTCACGGAGGATCTGCTGCGCCTGATGGCCCCCTTTGCACCCCACTTCTGCGAAGAATCGTGGCACCAGCTCGGCTATGCGGATTCCATTTTCCGCCAGTCCTGGCCCGAGTTCGACCCGCAGGCGCTGGTCCGGGATACCATCGAAATTGCCGTCCAGACCAATGGTGTGGTCAAATTCCGCCTCGATATCCCATCCGATGCCACTGCTGAGCAAGTCGAAACCATCGTCAAGCAGGACGAACGCACGATCGCCCTGCTCACAGGCAAGCAGCTGGTGAAATTCATCTACGTCAAGGGACGCCTGGCCAACCTGGTCGTGCGCTGACCGGACCGGCTGAATGATCTATCTGCTGCCGCTGATCCTGGCGATCCTGCTTGGGGCAATGCGGTCCCTGAAAGTCAATGCCCTGATGCTCTGGGAGCTGCGCGCCGTATTCCTGTTGCCGCTGGCATTGTTTGCGACCCTGCTGCCCTATTGGCTGGGCACCTACTGGCCCAGCCTGGTCTGGACCGAAGACCGCCAGCTCCTGATGACGCTGCAGGTGCTGTCCCGCAGCCTCTTTCTTGCCTTTATCCTGATCAACCTGGTCCGGACGGCACGCCGAACCTGCTGGACCGACCTCCGGCGCCATCTGCAGGTCGCCTACCTGCGCCTGGTCCAGCGGTTCAGCTCACAGCCCCACCGGATCCCGGCTGGACTGGCACGACGGAATAAGCAGGTCCGGGATCTGTCCCCACTGCGCCTGATCGGCCTGTGCCTGGCAGTCCCCGCTCTGGTCGGCCAGATGCTGGTCCTGTGGACGAACCAGGGTTACTGGCCGTTACCGGCTGCCTATCTGGACCGGATCGATGACCCACTGCTGGCAGAAGGCATCCGGAATGGCGCTCTCCACCTGGCCCGTCTGGTGGATGAGCAGACCCGCTATGCATTCCTGGGCCGGATGATCGCCTGGCCTGATTGGTCCCGTCAACCTGTCACCCCGTCCTCTTATGTCAGCCTGACCGACCTGATCCTCGCCCTGGCCCTGTTCCTGATCACCTTCAGCCTCTTCCCTGCCCGCAAGAGAAACCGCCACGCGAGACCTGATTCAACCAAGAAATGAGGACATCCCAGTCATGCGTGAAACATTGTTCAGCCGACCCGATGGCAAACGCCTGCGTGACATCGATCCCTTCATGCAGTTTTTCCCCTTCATCATGAAAAACCGCAACGAGTCTGCCATCTATTTCAAGCAGGAAATCGACATCACAACGGTCAAGTCGTTCCTGCACGAGCGCAACCGGGCCTCAGTCGCCGAGGGTGGCAGCGGGATCAAGATGACCTTGTTCCATGTCATTCTGGCTGCCCTGGTCCGGATCATCGCCGAGCGGCCGCAGATGAACCGGTTCGTCGTTGGCCGCCGCGTCTACCAGCGCAACGCCATCAAACTGGCCTTTGTCATGAAGCGGGAGTTCAAGGATGATGCCAAGGAAGAGATCGTTGTGATGACCTTCGCACCAGAAGATACGCTGGATACGCTATCAGACAAACTGCAAAAGGAAATCCATCGCATCCGCTCCGAAGCTAAAAAAGACGACGTCGCTCGCAGCGGTATCGTCAACTGGTTCAACGTCCTGATGCTCCTGCCCAGATTCATCCTGCAGGGCTTTGTCTCATTCGTCACCTGGCTCGATTACCATGGCTGGCTGCCCCGCTTTGTCATCGACCTGTCACCGATGCATACCAGTGTCTTTATCTCCAACCTGGGCAGCCTCGGTATCGACGCACCCTTCCACCACCTCTATGAATTCGGGACAACCCCCATCTTCCTCACCATCGGTGTCAGCCAGAAAGTGCCCAAAGTCCTCCCAGACGGCACAATCGGTGTGCGCGAAGTTGTCAACCTGGCCGTCACCCTGGACGAACGGATCGGCGACGGCTTCTACTACGCCCGTTCCCTGAAGCGCTTTCAGCAGATCCTGGAAAATCCGCACGAACTGGAGAAGCCCTGGCCGCCGCGGCAAGAAAGCAATGGCGACGAAGTCATCTTTGCGACTTGACAGCCCGGCCTTGCTTCTTTAAACTATCCCTTGCGCAGGTCAATCCGGCGCAAGACCAGATGCCTGTTTAGCTCAGTTGGTAGAGCAGCTGATTTGTAATCAGCAGGTCGGGGGTTCAAATCCGTCAACAGGCTCCATGATAGGACTCCAGTATTGATACAATGCTGGAGTCCTTTGATTTCAGGGGCTTCCGGGGATTATGACCACCTAATTCAAACGATAAAGACGCCTGAAAATGGCCTATTTGCAACCTTTTCGTGTAATCGTGCACACAACAATTATTTCATTATTTGCCGCGGCATTTTATAAAATTTTTACCACTTCCACATGGACAAGGAAGGTTTCTTTCATACCCTTTCATGCAAATTATGTCAGTTATCGGCTTACTGTCGGGATAACCCATTGTTGTTGTTTTGTGAAGCTTGGTTCTTCCGATGAATCCATGCGTTGCCCCAGTCAGAGAATTGAATATTGCTTGTCACTAACGTGCTGTGCTTTTTCATATACCCAAACCTTTATTTTCAAGGCCCTTGTTTTGGCTCTTTATCAAATCCCGTGAAAGGCATGTAAAAAATGCCGCGGATTCCAATAAGAGTGGTCACGTGGGCATAAAAGATTTGCGGGCCTGGGCCTTCCAAAAAGGTGTTCCGACCCAGCGGTGGAAATTTCCATCGAAGGTGTCACTCCTCAGAATCATCTGACACCATACCATGCAACTACCACCAACGGTTCCAAGGTGGTCTTAATTGTTGGAAATAAGGTTGCATCATTTCATTGCTTTTCACGGAGATAAGCAATGAACCCCTATTTTCAGACAGTACACAGCAAAGATATCAGAGTATAATATATTAAACGAAATTTGGTTGTTCACTTTCATTTTCATGATATTCAGTGAGGGAATAGATGGGCATTCTTCTTAATCGTTTACTTATTATGCTCAATGACAGTGATCTGGATTCAATTGAATACCATATTGCTTATACGCTTCTGATGAATTTTCATTCAATATATCAACTGTCGATTCAACAAGTTGCGGATCTTTGTAGTGTATCAAAATCTAAAATATCTAAGTTTATTCGGGATATGCATTTTGAGGATTATGCGGATTTTAGAGCTGCTGCCCAAGTGCATAATAACAAATTTGTGTTTAATTTGAATTACAATCAAAATATCGTTAAATATATCGAAGACCGAGGCATGGATGCTTATGTACAAAATATACATCATGACATTGAAGATTGCAGACTATCACTAGACATTAAGAAAATTGAGAAATTGGCTGAATATTTGAATCAGTATAAAAAAGTAGCAGCTTTCGGACTATTGTTCTCCGAGCTAGCAGCAGTCGATCTTCAAACCAAATTGGCCTATAGTGGCAAATTCATCATCACAAACATGAGTGATGTCAAACAAGATGAAATCATCAATAATGCTCATGACGATCTGCTGATCATTATTTTTTCTAACTCGGGTAACTATATGAGACAGTATCAGTTGTCAGAATTTCAGGATTCAAAGAATATTTTTAAGTCAAAAGCAAAAATCGTTTTAATTACTTCAAATAAAGCAATGGAGTCAGATCCTAGAATTGATCTTTGCATAACCTTTAATCATTTGTCCAATGTCCAAACCCATTCTTTTATATATCCACTGATTAATGATTATATAACAATGAAATATAGGGAATTGTCAGTAAAATAAATTCAACAAAATTCAGAGATTTATTAGATTCATAAAGTTGTAAATGGGGCATGGAAATTGCCCCATTTGCTATTTGTTTCCATTTTGAAAACTTTTCAATGCCAATAAATTGACGTGATAATATCAAATTGCACATGTGATGTTCCTGATGTTGTCAACCTTTGGCCAAGGTGAACAAATTGAAAGTTGATCAAACGAAAATCAAAAATCGGAGGAGATTATTGTGGCAAAGAAAAATCTTGATGACATCGCAAGACAAATAGTCAAGGAAGTTGGCGGCCTTGACAATATTATAAGCCTTTCGCACTGTGTTACACGACTTAGATTCAAATTGAAGGATCAATCGAAGGCGGACAAGAATCGGGTCAGTAAAATACAAAGTGTGTTGTCTGTGGTCGATAATAAGGATCAGTTCCAAGTTGTCTATGGTACTGAAGTGGAGTCTATGTTTGATACAATCTTGCAGCTCTATCCTTCGATATCAAGCGATAAAGTTGTCCAAACTGAAAACAAAGTCAAAGGAAATCCGATAACAAGATTGTTTAATACAATTAATGTGATTGCTAGCCCGATTATCATTGCACTTGCTGGGGCGGGCATGATCAAGGCGCTTCTTGTCATTCTGACGACGTCTTTGGGTGTTTTGAAAAACACTGATAGCACCTATCTGATTTTAGCGGCTGCTGGCAACAGCGTGTTCTACTTCTTGCCGCTCTTCCTGGCTCTTTCATCAGCCAAAGCTTTCAAATGCAACCAGTACATTTCATTAGCGATTGTCGCGGCCTTGCTTGAACCAAATTTCACCGGACTTATCAAAAATTCAGGTGATATAACAAGTTTCCTCGGCATGCCCGTCGTCCTAATGAAATATGCAGGCACATTTGTCCCCGCTATCCTCTCAGTCTATATCTATTCAAAACTCGAAAAACTTCTTAAAAAATTCATTCCCAAAAGCATTGAACTCTTTGCTCAGTCCATGATCGCTCTCCTTGTCATGGTTCCGTTGACGATTATGGTTTTGGGTCCCGTTGGGGTAACAATGGCTAATGCCGTCGGTAATCTGATGAATCTGATGGCAGATAAGAGTGGCCTGCTATCCGGCCTGATTATTGGTGCTGGTTGGACGCCTCTGGTCATTCTTGGTATCCATTGGGGCGTTGTTCCGCTCATGATCAATAATCTTGCAACATACGGCTATGACATTATTCGTCCAATGATAGCTGCTGCCACATTCGCAAGTGCCGGTGCTGCGTTTGGTGTATTTTTGAAAAGCAAGAAGAAAGAAACGAAAGCTTTTGCATTGACTGCTTCTATTCCTGCTCTACTTGGTGGTATCACTGAACCAATTGTTTATGGTATTGGCGTCAAATACAGAAGGCCATTGATCGCTCAAATCATTGGCGGTGGTATCGCTGGCGCTTTCATGGGTATGATGCATACAAAAGCGATTGTCTATGTATTTCCTGCATTGACAACAATCCCTGCCTTTGTAGGCCCAACTTTGATCTATTACCTTATCGGTATCACAGTTGCTTTTGTCAGTACGGCGATCCTTACATATGTGTTGGGCTTCAAGGAAGATTCGGACTCGACTGAAGAAATTGAAAAAGTTGAAACATTCGAAAAGGTGGTTGATCTTGATGCTTGCGTCAAAGGTCAAGTTGTCCAACTGGAGAAGGTGAAAGATGAAGTTTTCGCTTCCAAATCAATGGGTGATGGGATTGCAATTGATCCTCAAGAAGGAATCTTGTATTCACCAGCCAAAGGCAAAGTTGTTGTCGCTTTTCCGACTGGGCATGCGATTGGACTTATGACAAAAAATGGGGTTGAAGTTCTCATGCATGTCGGTATCAATACGGTCGAGTTACAAGGCAAATACTTCGAATTACTAGTAACAAAAGACCAGCGTGTTGAAAAACATCAACCGCTTGTACGATTCGATATGAAGAAAATCAAGGAAGCTGGCTATGATTTAACGACAATTATGGTCATCACCAATATGGATGCGGTAGATACAATTGAGAAGACAACCAAAAATCAAGTCGATAAAGAAGATGTCCTTCTTTCGGTCGTAAGGAAATGAGCATGAGCAAATTGAGTTTTCCAGAAGGTTTTTTATGGGGTGGAGCCACTGCTGCGAATCAGTGCGAAGGTGCGTGGGATGTTGATGGAAAAGGGATGTCGGTAGCGGACTGTACTTCCTTCAGACCCAATATCAAACCAGGTGACTACATCGCACAACATGGCATTACAAGCGCTGATATTGAAGCTGCAATGCAAAGTAAAGATGTTTCGGTCTATGGTAAACGGCATGGTATAGATTTCTATCATCGCTACCCAGGAGACCTGGATCTGTTTCAAGAAATGGGTTTCAAAGTTCTTCGTGTATCAATTCAATGGACTAGAATCTTTCCAAACGGTATTGAAACAGAGCCAAACGAAAAAGGTCTGAAATTCTACGAAGATCTCTTTACTGAAATGAAAAAGAGAGGGATCGAACCGCTCGTAACACTTCATCACTATGAAATGCCAATCTATTTGAGCAACCATTTTGATGGATGGTACAAGAAAGAAGTTATCGATTTATTTGTCCGATTCTGTAAAACGGTTTATGCCAGATACAAAGGTCTGGTCAAATATTGGTTGACGTTCAATGAAATCGACAGCATATTTAGACACCCGTTTACAACAGCTGGAATTGTAACAGATCGTTATCCACAAGAGAAGCTTGAAGAGATTATCTACCAGGCCGTTCATAATCAATTTGTTGCAGGTGCATTGGCTACAAAGTATCTGCGTGAAATGATTCCTGGGGCTCAAATGGGCTGCATGTTGACCAGAACCTTGACCTATCCTGAAAATTGTCATCCGGATAATGTACTTCTTGCTTTAAGAGACAACAGAGAAAATTATTTCTACTCAGATGTTCAGATGTTTGGCGAATATCCACAGCATGTGAAAAATTACTGGACACGGAATAATATTCATGTTGACATTTCTCAGGACGAAGAAGAAGTGCTCAAATGTTATCCGGCGGATTTTGTTGCTTTCAGCTATTACATGACGATTGTTTCAAGTAAGGATGCTGATTCGCGAGAAAAAGTCAACGGCAACCTGATCACCGGTGTAAAAAACCCATTTCTGGGTGTTACCGAATGGAACTGGCAGATTGATCCGACCGGCCTTCATATCTCTTTGATTGATTTGTATGACAGATATCGCAAACCTCTATTTATTGTGGAAAATGGGCTGGGGTACAAAGATACGATTGAAGATGATGGAAGTATCATTGATGATTACCGAATTGGGTTTTTCAGAGACCATATTTCAGCCATCGCTGCGGCAATTGAAGACGGCGTTGATGTCATGGGATATACGCCCTGGGGATGCATTGACATGGTTAGTATGTCCACTTGCCAGATGAGCAAAAGATACGGCTTTATCTACGTTGATGTTGACGATTTCGGTAATGGCTCATATGAGCGCAAAAAGAAAAAATCATTCTACTGGTACAAAAAAGTCATTGAAAGCAATGGAAAAGATATGGATTGACGTCCTTTCAGGAACATCGAGGATGATGGATTGAGGGTCATACATGACCCTCAATCCATCATTACCCCTTATATCTATTACTTTGGGCTATATAAGCGTAAAGTTCATGCGTATCAAGTTCTAAGGAAAAGAGAAATAACATGTCAATCATTTTTATTCAATTAGTAAAAATGTTTGCGCTTATTGCGGTCGGCTTTGCCGGTAATAAAAGCAAAGTTTTAGACAAAATCAGTAATGCAAAATTATCGAGCTTTATTCTTCACATTTCACTTCCATCGTTGATCATTTCGTCGGCTATTGGGCAGCCAATCAGTGATAAAAGAAATGTTTTTATTATCCTTGCACTTGCAATTGGTATGTTTATTATTATCCCACTTATTAGCGCACTGGCTGTTCGATTTTTCAAATGGGAACGTACCTTTGAACTGATGCTCAATTACAGTAATCTTGGCTTCATGGGATTCCCGATCATGTTAACGATCTACGGGAAGGACGCTGTGTTTTACGCTTCGTTGTTTCTCATGATTTTCAACTTGAGTATCTTCTCACATGGTGTCATGATTCTGAATGGTGCTAACAATAAATCGGACTTCAGCATTAAAAAGCTATTGAACGCAGGAACTGTATCAGCTCTGATTGCACTGGTTATTTTCCTGTTTCAAATACCTCTTCCAAGCATGATTTCTGATATACTATCTGTTCTTGGCGGAACATCTACACCGCTAGCCATGATCGTCATCGGTTCAACATTGGCAGAAATCAATTTGCTATCTGTGTTCACGGACAAAAAGCTTTATGTCATTTCATTCTTGAAATTAATTATCTATCCATTGGTGCTTTTTCTAATCTAACGTCTATTCGTTTCAGATGTCAAACTGATCACCATTGCTGCGATTTTATGTGCACTGCCAATCGCTGGTAATGTATCGATGTTAAGCATCAAATATGGTGGAAATGTTGAATTGGTTACCAAGGGAATCTGCATGAGTACATTGCTATCAATCGTGACTGTTCCGTTTGTGATCTATTTGATAGGGCTAATATAATCCAGACCAAAATCAAAAATAAATCCACAAGATGTCTATTGCTGAGAAACACTACAAGACCGATGTATGTGATTTAAGAATCGCACAGAAATAGAAAGGAACATAAAACGTCATGGTCAAACAAGATATTGTAATAATGAATTCAACTGGTCTACACGCGCGACCAGCGCAAATGGTATGTTCGCAAACTTTGAAATTCAAAAGCAAGATTCATTTTGAATCAAATGATAAGATAATTGACGCAAAAAGCATCCTTAACATTATGGCTGCTGGATTTGGCAAAGGTTCAAAGATCACAATCAAGTGTGAGGGAGAAGACGAAGAACAGGCCCTTCAGGCAATTGTCCGCCTCATAGAAGGTTTGCGAGAATAATTGACATCCGTGGTAGTGTCAACGATTATGCGTACTTTAGGAAGTCAAGCATGCCAATATTATTAACGAACTATCACAGAAATTGGATGACAGGACTGTTTTTCTTAACAAATCCCGTATTAAAGCAATGCCTCTTCAGACATCCTTAGACTTCTTAAACAAGAATAATGATGATGCCTCAAAAGGCACGATCACGTTGCTTGAAGCTCTGGCTATAGTTAATATTATGGAAAGCGCACTGATTACCGCTAGACTGCATGAGATATTTGAAGGGGACTCTAAACAGTTGAACCATTTTTTAAACACCGTGCACCAAGACAGCATATAACATAAGAATAAGATTCAAACGATGCTGGAAAAGGTTCGTTCTGCAAGCTATTAAAAGTGTTTCTGCCATTGCCAGAGGTCTTTTTTTCGTGTTGCAGCGACTGCACCGTCAGGCGTTTTACATCGATACCAGATGCAGAATAAGGTCCACACATGCATCAATCCCCAGCGAAGAGGATTTCAGGCAGATGTCGTAGTTTTCGGCATAGCCAAATGTCTGACCGGTGTAATACTTGGAAAACTTCTTCCTCTGTTTGTCGATGGTCCGGATCTGTTCCTTGATTTTATGTTCAGACTGGTCCGGCAGCAGCTCTTTGATGTGCTGTACCCTGAAGCTGGTATCCGCGCTGATAAAGAGATGCAGGCTGTTGTCAAATTCTTTGAGAATATGGTTGGCGTTCCGGCCAACAATGACGCAGCTGCCTTTTTCGCCAATTTCCCGGATGACTTTTGTCTGGGCTGCATAGAGTCGTTCACTCAAGGGCCTGTTATAGAAATCAAACAAGCTTTGGGCAAATCCGAAATCAGTTGGAATATTTTCGTCCCACTTGATCAGGCTGTCAGCGTCCAGGTTCGAATCATAAGCCACCTGATAGATGATTTCCTTGTCAAAATAGCCATAATCCAATGCCTTGGCCACTCTTCTACCTATTTCACCACCGGCTGCGCCGAATTCCCGGCTGATCGTGATAATTTTTTTCATAACACACCTTAGTTGTCACAGAACTTTATTGAGAAAGTCTATCGTTCTTGGCTCTTTCGGATGATTGAACACATCTTTTGGGGCGCCCGATTCGACAATATACCCGGCGTCCATGAAGACAACCCGGTCTGCAACTTCCCGGGCAAAGCCGATTTCATGGGTGACGATGACCATGGTCATGCCTTCTGCAGCAAGTTCTTTCATGACAGCAAGCACTTCGCCAACCATTTCGGGATCGAGGGCTGATGTTGGTTCATCGAACAGCATGATGTCCGGATTCATGGCCAGTGCCCTGGCTATGGCTACACGCTGCTTCTGGCCACCGGAAAGCTGCGAAGGGAATGCATCCGCTTTATCGCTCAAACCAACACGCTGCAGCAGGGAGAGTGCTTTGGCCTGTGCATCTGCCTTGGACAGGATCTTCAGTTCTACCGGCGCCATCATGATATTCTGTATGACCGTTTTGTGGGGAAACAAGTTGAAGTGCTGGAAGACCATGCCGATATTCTCGCGGACTTTATTGATATCGGTATGGCGGTCGGTGATGTTTTGCCCATCGACCATAATGGTTCCACTTGTTGCTGCTTCTAGATGATTCAGGCAGCGCAGAAAGGTAGATTTGCCGCTGCCTGATGGCCCCAGCAGAACAACGACTTCACCTTTCCTGATATCCATGCTCATGTCTTTCAGAACTTCGAGATGGCCAAAATTCTTTTTCAAATTCTTGACACTGATGATGATGTCATGCTCTGCCAATGTTCACCCTCCTTTCAACACGTTTTGCCATTTTGCTCAAGGCAACGATGACAATCATATACATGATGCCGACAATCGCCCACGTTTGAAGACTCTTGAAGGTATTCCCGGAAATGGTCTTGCCCATGTTTGTCAGTTCCGGGAATCCGATAACCGACAGAATGGATGTATCTTTCAGCGTGATAATGAATTGGTTGATAATGGATGGAATCATGACCCGAAAAGCTTGGGGCAAGACAACAAGTCTCATGCTTTTGACATAACTCAATCCCAGGCTGCGGCTGGCCTCCATCTGTCCCTTATCAATGCTCTCGATGCCGGCCCGGATGATTTCAGCCATGTAGGCACCGCAGTTCATCGCCAGCGCGATCGTACCTGCTTGAAGGGCTGACAGGCGGAAGTCCTGTATCCCCATCATTTTTATCCCGGTCGGAACACCAAAGTAAATGAAATAGGCCAAAACAATCAGCGGGACTCCCCTGACCCCATCTACATAAGCTGTACCGAAAAAATTAAAAACCCGGTTCTTTCCGACATTCATCAAAGAAAAAACCAGGCCGATAATCATGGCGAAAGACAGTGAAAGCAACGTTAACAGGAGCGTTTTCCCTAAAGCCTGCACCAACATGGAGCCGTATGTTTGCATGATTTGAATCATGGATTATCCTCAAAACATCTTTCACAGGAAAAACGCGGGAAACTTGACCAGTCTCCCACGTTCATCCCGTTTGCTTAAAAAATCATTTCAGGTATTTGTTGAGAATTTCATCGTATGTGCCATTTGCCTTGATATTTTTCAGGCCGGCATTAAACAGATCCAGCAGTTCCTGATTGGACTTATTCATAATGGCAAATCCGTAAGGGGCGCCTTCGCTTTCCATGCCTGCAGGAATTTTAAGGGCGAGACCGCCTTCTTTGATCGAAGCTGCCATGATCGGGGTGTCTTCGACGCAAGCAACGCTGTTGCCCAGAAGGACGTCCTGATACATCGTCGGTGAGTCTTCAAAGGTTGTAACCGTAAAGCCATACTGGTCTTTGATGCTGTTGGCAAAATCTGCACCAGCTGTGGCGTTCTTGACTGCGACATTTTTTCCGGCCAAATCTGCAAAGCTTGCGATGTCACTGTCAGCTCCGACAACAAAAGTCTGCGTTGCATCAAAGTAGCCATCCGAGAAGATCCAACCGGAATCAATGCGTTCCTGCTTGATCGTCGCACCGGCGATCAAACCATCCGCCTGGCCTGCCTGAACGGCTGCAACGGCAGCATCCCAACCCAGGCTTTCAAGTTTATAGTTGAAGCCCTGGTCTTTGGCAATGGCTGCAAGAAGATCGACATCAATACCAACAAATTCATTTTTTTCGTTCGTGTATTCAAAGGGCTTGAATACCGTATCTGTCACGATTAACCAGGTCTTTGCCGCTTGGGTTGTCGGTGCCGCTTCGGTTGCCTCAGTTGTCTCTTTAGCAGCACAACCGGCTAACAGTGCGCTTGCCAAAACCAGCATCGCGATGAAAATGGACAGGATCTTTTTCATAAATCTCTTCCTCCGCTGTTTTTATCCTACACGAAATCTTTCGGACAATAAAAAAAATAGAATGCTATCTCCGTCGACAGCTTCTATTTTTCTCTAAGCTGCGATTATATCGGTTATATGTACCTGTGTCAAACAACTCAGATCTCATGAGCTTTGACCTGAGCCACGAGTTCGTCGACCAGCTGGGGCACGGTTTTGGTTTCAACCCCTGCGATGACGATGTTGCATTTGTTCATCGGGACGAGGAGTTTTTGCGCCGGACTGGTGGCAATCGCATGGGCCATGGCTGGGGAGAGTTCTCCCATCAGAGAATAGGCACTGATAATGCCGATCGGACCGAGGATCAGTTCGACTTTGCTGCTGTTATAGACGATGGCGCTTTCGCCGGTAGCCCCTTCGGTTGCGCCGGCCTTGAGCATGGCAGCTGTGGCCAGGGAATTGGTGCCGAGGGCCAGGATTTGGGCGTGCGCACCCAGTGACTGGCGCAGCTTTTCGACAATCAGCCGGCCGATTCCGCCACCTTGGCCATCGATGACTGCAATCCGCATGGTTCGTGTCCCCCTTTGTGTCGCCGTTGGTTTAAGTAATCTGTATTGATCATAGCAAAAGCAGCCCTTTCTGTCATGAATAGAGTCTCATGGGGCTGGTTGAACCCAGGCAGAAAACACCTTATACTGGCCAGATGATGAACGCTCAAATCAATCGACTTAAAAACTGGCAAGGCCGCTGGTTTGGCCTCCTGGCCCTCGTATGGCTGGGAGTGATGTTCTGGTTCTCCAGCCAGCCGTCCTCAGAATCCTCGCAGCTCAGTGGTGGTGTCCTGCAATGGCTGGCCGATCAGACGGATGGGTTCATTCCCCGGTCCGTATTTCTGGACCCTCTGGCCCAGACCATCATTCGCAAGACCGCTCACTTTGCCAATTACCTGATCCTTGGGGTCCTGGTCACCCTGTCGGGTGGTCGGCGCAAACCTCTGCGGCTGCTTATACTGGGTCTTCTGGCCGCTGTTTTTGATGAAACCCATCAGGTTTTTGTCCCGGGACGGTCAGGAGAGCTGCGCGATGTCTTGCTCGATCTGGCAGGCTTTGCAGTGGGACTGGTCCTGGTCTGTGGCCTGCAGCGTTTATTCTGCGATCAGCTGCCAGTGGATTCCAAACCGGTCGATGACCCAGCCGTACATCCGGGCATAAAATTGCGGTCCTAACGGCATACGCACAACACCTCCCGCCGAAAGTTGGTTGAACCAGTTGGCGACAGTTTCCGGGGCAGATGTCCGAACAATCAGGGTCGTTTGATCACCTGCAACGACACCATCTGGATTGTCACCGAAAGAGAACCGGGTCCCTTCGATGGTCATTTCGGCGTGCATGACCTGCTCCAGCAAGGCCTCCGGCATCGGGAACTGGGGATTGGGTGGTGCTTCTTTGAAGCGCATGACTTGCTTATCGGTTCCAGAAAAAACCGTTTCGTAAAAATCGACAGCTTCAGCGCACGTGCCGTTAAAATAGAGATAAGGTTCTACCATGGATGTGCACGTCCTTTCAATTAGGATTGACAGGCATGATTCAATTCTTTTGACCAGTAATCCGGCCTTTTTGTTACAATTTAGTTATAGCCTGCTCCTTCTATTAAGTCCAGCGGTAAATAGTCAATAGACTTTTTACATATAAGAACCTTGAAAAGTGAATAGTTTCGAATCGAACACGAAAATCGATGTATAGCAAACAAGACCTGTCTCGAAGCTTTTTCAAG